>Ga0316201_10000730_pt1 | contig 20043 bp, 15 predicted proteins | sample CS6wburrow_MG_FD_204516 | JGI IMG/M metagenome (GOLD analysis project Ga0316201, IMG submission 204516) | Coastal sediment microbial communities from Delaware Bay, Delaware, United States - CS-6 worm burrow | ecosystem: Environmental > Aquatic > Marine > Coastal > Sediment | place: USA... | reverse complement strand
GAATCTGGAAAAGGTCATATTTGCTTTTTTTTCAATTCTGGCATTAACCCTGAATTACGGATTTTTCATCGGGGAGCTGGACGACCCCACTCACCACAACGTCTATGAACTGTTTGCTGCACTGATTGTCAGCCTGATAGCCACCATCATGAAATTCGGCGACCGCGCGCATATCGGCGCGTTGCTGCTGGCGACCAGCCTGGTAGCTGATCTGCAGCTGATCGCCGCCGCACTGGTGTGGGGTTACGTGGTGTATGTTGCCGAATCCCCTCTGGAGCCTTCCGTCATGTCGAGCATCGTATCGCTGTCTGGCGGTGCTTTACTGGCCAACCTGACATCGGTCATTCTGCTGGTGGTGGAAACGGTGACGTTCAGACGCTGATTGCGGAAAATACCCTACAACCATGCATACCGTTATCTCCCTGCTGTTAAGGCGCATGCGTCTGCCGTTGATCGTGCTGATAACCACGTACGCGGTATCCGTTCTCGGTCTGACCCTGATTCCCGGTGTCGATGACCAGGGAAATCCCTGGCGCATGGACTTTTTCCACGCCACCTATTTCGTCAGCTTTCTCGGCTCTACCATCGGCTTTGGCGAAATCCCCTACCCATTCACCGGTGCACAGCGTATGTGGACAACATTCACCATTTACGCCGCCGTGGTGTCCTGGCTTTACGCCATCGGTACCATTCTCACCGTGATCCAGGACCAGGGGTTCCGCCGGGTACTGGCTTTCTCGTCTTTTACCCGCAAAGTGCGCCGAATGCAGGAACCTTTTTATATCGTCTGCGGCTATGGTGACGCCAGCCGTCTACTGGTTCGCGAACTCAGCGAACGCTGCATACACTGCGTGGTCATCGAGAAGGACGGTGAGAAGATCCTTGATCTGGCGGTTGAAGACCTGCCGGATTACGTGCCCGGGCTGAGTGAAGATGCCACGAATTCCGACACCCTGATTGCAGCCGGACTGAAACGCCCGAATTGCCGGGGCGTGATCGCCTTGACTGGTGATGACCACAGCAATCTGACGATCGCGATCACCAGCAAGCTGCTGGCGCCGGATATTCAGGTTATCTGCCAGTCGGATTCCAAGGACTCGGCAGCCAATATGGCTTCATTTGGTACCGATCATATTATCGACCCGTTTGAAATTTTTGCTTCCCGATTCGCGATGATGTTTCATTCGCCAAGCATGCACCTGGTCTACGAATGGATGACCGCCGTGTACGGTGCCCCTTTGTCCGACTTCAAACGCCCGCCCACTGGCAGCTGGGTATTGTGTGGTTTTGGCCGCTTCGGTAAAGCGGTACGTGAATATATCGCTATCGAAGGTGTAAAAACACGCTTGATCGAAGCCGAACCCGAAGCGACCGGTGCCCCCCTCGATACCGTGGAAGGGCGTGGTACCGAAGCGAATACATTGCTTGACGCGGGTATTCAGGATGCGGTTGGCGTTATTGCCGGCACTGACAATGACGCTAACAACCTGTCGATCCTGATCACCGCGCGCTACCTCAATCCGGGACTGTTCACCGTGGTGCGACAGAACCAGCAGAAGAAAGCCCCCATATTCAAGGCCGCAGATATTGGCCTGATCATGCAACCGGGCACACTTGTAGCTCAGAACATTCTGGGTCTGATTCTGTCCCCCCTGCTGGGCGACTTCTTCCGCCTGACACGTGATCAGAATGAGGAATGGGCCAACGTGCTGGTGAGCCGGATCGCCGGTGTTGTTGCCGAAGTCACCCCGGAGACCTGGGAACTGGAAATATCGGTACTGCAGGCGCCCGCCGTATACAACCGCCAACGACGCGGGCACAAAGTGCAACTGAAAGATATTTGTTCAAACCCTAAGGACAGGTCAAAGCTGCTGCCCTGTGTGCCACTGCTGATCAAGCGCGACAGCATGGACATGCTGCTCCCCGACATGGAAGAACATCTGCAAAACGGAGACCGGATTCTGTTTTGTGGACGCCAGGATGCCAGTTCCCGACTGCGTTACATTATTAATGACCACCAGGCGCTGGATTACATACAAACCGGCATTGACCATCCCAGGGGCACCGTTTGGCGATGGATAAGATCTGCTTGAACACGGGACCTGTCTGGCACTTATTTTTCCTGCTCCAGCAAGCGCAACTGCTCAGGACTCAACTTGCGGGCTGTTTCTGACAGCCCGCTTCTGGCTTCCTCATCGCCGCCTGCAACAGCACGGTTATACCAGCGATAGGCCTCTGCCGGGTCCTCGTCAACGCCTCGGCCGTTTGCGTAAGCCCAGCCCAGGCCCTGCTGAGCCTCGGCAAGACCCTGCGCTGCCGCTTTTTGCCACCAGACAACAGCCTGCCGGTCATTCTGCTCCGTACCTATGCCCTTGTGGTAATGCCAGCCAAGAAAGTGCTGCGCCACTGCGAGGCCCTGATGTGCCAGCTGGGATACAATGTCAAACGATTGCTGAAATGCGCCCTGGCTGATGGCGGCTACGGCTTTTTGCAGTTCGGGGTGATCCTGATCCATTGTTATAGGCAAGTTATCGTCGGTTCTTCGGAGTATAACGGCAACAGCCAATAGGGATTCATCACGAAGCGTGCGATAATTCACCACCCATGTCAGAATCGACCCCCGCAGTCAAATCCGCACACTGGCCGGTTGTACTGGTCCGGCTTCTCGGCCGACTGCCGCTGTCGTTGCTGTACGTATTAGCGGATATCGTGTTTGTTGTGTTCTTCTACCTGATACGCTTTCAGCGTGAACTGGTAGTGGAGAATCTTCGCCGCGCATTTCCAGGGCAGTCGGCCGATGCCATCCAGCGGCTGGCCGCAGGAAGCTACCGTAACGCCGTACATATTCTGTTTGAAACCATCAAGTGTTTCACATTCAGCGAAGGCGACCTGGCGAAGCGGGTTGAAATCGAAAACACGGAACTGATCGACTCACTGCTACAGCAACACGGGACCATACTTGCTGCCGCCTCACATCACTGTAACTGGGAGTGGCTGCAACTGGCCTGCTCGGCACGGCTCGGGGTACCGCTTGCCGCCCTGTACAAATCCCTCAACCACCGCAACATCGATACGCTGCTGCTGCAGATGCGCAGCCGCTATGGCAGCAAATTGATCGAAGCAAAAAACTCGCTGCCTGAATTGGTGAAGTTCACCCGTCACCCCGGGGTTATTGCACTGCTTGCTGATCAGGGACCGAGACCGGACGAGGAAAAATACTGGAGCTGTTTTCTGGGCCGTGACACCGCATTCTTTCCCGGGCTGGAAAAACTGGCGCGGTTACTGAAAACACCGGTCATTTTTGTCCGCATGAAGCGTGTACAACGCGGCCGTTACCGCATACGCTTTGAATTATTGACCGAACCTCCGTACCGACAGCAAAGCGGTGCCATCATGGAACCCTATATCCGCGCCGTTGAGCAACAGATTGCCGAGACACCACAGGACTGGTTCTGGGCGTACAAACGCTGGAAATACAGGAAACCCATGTACCAAAGCCGCTATTGAAGCGTTGCTGGCTGGCATAAGCTTTTTCATGCGGAGATAATTGCCGCCTCCCCTCATATCAGATTAATCGCCATGCTCCTGTATGACTGGTTCACCACTGCACTCTCCAGCTTCACCCTGATTGCCCTGGCGGAAATAGGTGACAAAAGCCAGTTAGTCTGCATGACCCTGGCTGCCCGCCACCGCCCCTGGCCGGTGCTCTCCGCTGCAGTCGTGGCATTTGCCTTCCTCAATCTTCTGGCAGTGCTTTTCGGTGCCGCAGTCGCCGCGTGGATTCCTGAACATATCACCGCCGCCCTGGTCTCGGTAGTGTTTGCCGTGTTCGGCATTCACGCCCTGCGGTCTGATGAGGATGACAGCGAAGACGTCAGGGAGCGGGGCCACCACGGCATATTCCTGACCACCCTGGCACTTCTCCTGGTGGCGGAATTCGGCGACAAGACCCAGATTGCGGTGGCAGGACTGGCAAGCACACTGCCCGCTTTACCTGTGTGGGCCGGCGCAACCCTGGCACTGGCCGCGGTATCCGGACTCGGTGTCTGGGCCGGCAGCACGCTGTTCAGACGTTTACCGACGCACTGGCTGCAGCGAACCGGCGGGGTGATGTTCCTGCTGTTTTCGCTGTTGGCTGCCTGGCGGGCCGTAAGCACATGGGGCTAGACCGCATTTCTCACGGGGCGGCCGGAGAGCGACAGAAGGTATTGAAGCTGTGAAGGGTTTTGTGATCAAACGAGAAACAGAGTGTTTCTGGGACAAGCCTATCCCGTCCCTGGCTTGTTCTCGCGCGCTTGTACTTGTTCTTCACTCAAGTGGTAGCTACGGCTACCACTTTCGCTCCAGAACGGCGTCCAAGCACACGAGCCCTGCGCCAGCATCCGGGATCCCCGTGAGAAATGCGGTCTAGTACTCCTTCAAGGTAGCCCTCTCCTTCCACTCCCGCATATGCGTCAACTCATACATGACCGGCACCAGAATCAGGCTCACGAACATCGAGAAAGAGAGCCCGGCCACGATGGTCACCGCCAGCGGTCGCAACATCTCGGCACCTTCCCCGACACCGATGGCCAGGGGGAGCATACCCACCGCTGTGGTCAGCGTGGTCATCAGGATGGGACGCAATCTGAGGCGCGCGGCCTCGAGTATGGCTGCACGGATGTTGCCGACCCTTTCCCGCACTATTTCGATATACTCCACCAGCACAATCGCATTGTTAACCACAATGCCCGCCAGCATGATCATCCCCAGCCAGATGGGCATGGACAGCGGTAGTGCTGTCAACTGGATTCCGATCGACACGCCAATCACAGCGAACGGAACGCTGAGCAGAATGATGAACGGATTGCGCAGTGATTCGTATTGAATCGCCATTACCACGAACACCAGAAAAAGTGCCAGTGACAGAAGGGTACCGCCCAGGGCCCTGCCCTTCTGCAGCGCTTGCCGGGCGCCGCCATCGTACAGGCTATAGCCGTCCGGTAACACCAGGTCCTGGAGTTTCTCGTCAATGGCAGCCAGCTGGCCTCCCAGCGTTGCACTGCCATCGATTGAAGCACTGACCTCGATGAAACGCTGTTGATTGTCACGCAGTATTTCGGCAGGAGTTTCGAGCAAATTGACGCGCGCCACGTCCCCCAGGTAGACAGCCTTGCGATCATTTGCGGCAGGAAATAATAATACCGATTCCAGCTCCTGCGGATCCGAGGCTGTCAGCGGCGGCAGCCGCAAACGTACGTCATAGCTGCGGCCATGATCGATAAAGTCTGTGACCACCACACCTTCCAGCGCAATTCGCATGGCTTTACCGACATCCTCGACATCCAGGCCCAGAATACTCGCACGTTCACGGTCAATATCGATACTGAACTCATGGTGCACTTCTTCGGCCGAATGCAACACATTGCGCAGTCCGTCAATCTGTTTCAGGCGCATGACGAGATCATCAGCAAGGTCTTCAAGCCCATCCAGATCCGGCCCCTGTATGCGGATGCTGACATCGTCGTCGCCGCGGCTGGTACGTATGCCGCGAATTCCGCGTGTGCGCATGCGCACCTGAACGCCTGCCAGTTGTTTTTCGCTGATTATCCGTTCCATCTCCTGTATCCATGCCTCACTGCTGATACCCCGCTGTGACACCGGTACCAGTTGCACGTTCAGCGTACTGCGACTCGGCGACTCCCGTTCGGTTCGGCCGAAAATAAAACCGCCAACCGTCGAGAACACATGATCGACTTCCGGCTGCACCTCAAGTAACTGTTCGATGAGCTGTACGGTTTGATCCATTTCATTCAGCGTCGTACCGGGGTCTGTGGTAATAACGATGGAAACACGGCCGTCATCCATATCCGGCAGAAAAATCTCCTCATTACCGAAAAACACCTGAACGGAAAAAGCCAGCATCAGCAGAAAAACCGCTATCAACAAATACGGAAAGTCCAGAATACGGTTGACCAGCGCGGCATACGCCTGTTGCAGCCGGCTGACCCCCCTGTCCACCGCAGCCCGCAGCGGAGAAACATCCACGCTGTGCACCTTGGCAGCCAGCGACGGCACCAGGGTCAGGGCAATTATCATGGAAGACAGAATCGCAGCCGATATGGTAAAAATCAGCTCCCTGAACAATAACCCCGTCAGCCCGCCAATGAACAGGAAAGGCAGAACCGCAGCCAGGTTAGTGCTGGTGGATGCGACAATTGCGCTGTTGACCTCCTGCGCGGCGCGCCGCCCCGCCTCCAGGTCACCCTCCCCCTGAACCTGGTGACGATAGATATTTTCCAGCATGACAATGGTGTTATCGACGATCAGACCAACCCCCAGCGCAAGCCCCCCCAGCGTCATGATATTCAGAGTGAGCCCGCCCATTCCCATAATGACAAAAGTCACCATGATAGCGATGGGAATAGCGCTGCCGATAATCAGCGTACGACGCAGGTTGCCCAGAAAGATGTACACTACCAGCATCGCCAGCAATGCACCGGCGATCGCAGCCATACTGGAATTGCTCAGTGCCTGGCGTATATAAATCGACTGATCCGCCACGCTGTCGACATGAATATCCTCCGCTATCAGGCCCTGTGCCTGCAACCAGTCCAAGCGTTGCCGGACGACATCGACGACGCTGACCGTGTTCGCCGAAGGTTGTTTCTGTATCGACAGTTTGATACCGGGCACACTGTCCAGACGCACCCGCAGACGCTCATCTTCATGCGTATCGATGACCTGGGCCACCTCCTGAAGGTGCATGATATCGCCACCTTCCACCTGTACAGGCAGTTCGGCAATCTGTTGTACGCTGGTGAAGCGGCCGCTGATCCGGCCGGAGATTTCCTGGCGGCTCATCTTCAGGCGTCCGGCGGGGTCCTCGCGGTTACCGCGCTGAAGCGCATCGATAATATCCTGCATGGCAAGCCCCATGCCGGCCAGGCGCTGCTGGTCAGGAAGTATCTGGATCTCTCTAACAAGCCCGCCGCCGACTTCCGCGGCAGCGACCCCCGGCAAGGTGATAAACCACTTGCTGAACACATCATCTACCCAGGTACGCAACTCAACCGGATCGCGCAGGGGCGAACTGACCACAAACTCAAGCACCGGAATCTGGGCAGGGTCGCGTTTATAGATGATGGGTGGATCGGGCGTATCGGGAAGGAATCGCTTTGCCCGATCCAGTCGGGTACTTGCATCCCGTAACGCCACGTCAATATCCTTACCGTACTCAAACGACAGGTCGACGGATACCGCTCCTTGCGAGGCTCTGGACTGCACGCTGACGGCATCTTCGGTGATGGCCAGCTGTTCTTCCAGCTGCCGCCCGAACTGGTCCTCCATTACCGTAGCCGGTACCCCGGGATTCAGAATGCGTACGCGTATTTCCGGATAAATCAGGTGCGGATGCAGATCAATGGCCAGTCTCGAATAGGAGAAAACCCCCAGAACGATCACCGCCAAAGCGATCATGGTGACACCGACAGGGTGACGAATCGACCATGCCGCCAGTCCCCCGCTTCTTGATGACCCGACTGGCACGATCAGCGCGCTTCACTGTTAACCGGTTTGACTTTCTTTCCGGATGACAGACCCAGAAAACCCTTGAAAATAACCTGCTGACCTTCCTCCAGTCCCGCCTTGATTTCGATGCTCTCCGCCAGGCGCAGACCACTGCTGACGTCCATCCGTTGTGCCCTGCCTTCATCGTCCACAACAAAAACATACTCACTGGTATCATCCCGGCGCAAAGCGGAGAACGGAATCACCTGACGCCTGCCAGGCTGCGTGCTGAGTTCCACCCGGCATAACTGTCCGGGCGCCGCTCCCGCCGGCACCGGTTCAAGCTCTACCTCGATGGTGCCGCGACGACTTACCGGATCGAGGTTCGGGTGAATACGAATGATACGCCCTTCGAACACCTGGTCACCCAGCGCATCAATACGCACCCTGGCAATGTCGCCTTTTGACAGGTCGGGAAGGATCAACTCCGATACCGGCAATTCTGTCACCAGCGAGGAAGGATCGGAAACGGTCAGCACGTGCTGATTCCGCTCAACCACATTGCCAGGTTCGGAAAACCGGGCACTCACGACACCGTTAATGGGGCTGCTGATGGTGGTATAACCGAGTCGTGTTTTCAGGATGTCCTCATCAGCCTGGGCAACATCCAGCTGGGTCAGTGCGCGCGTGTACTCGTCTTCCGATACCAGCTTGCGGCTGCGGAGTTCTTTCAGTCGTTTGACGTCCTCCTGCGCCTGCTTACGTGTCGCACTGGCTCTGGAGAGCTGTGCTCGAATCAGGGTATCGTCAAGCCGGGCCAGGACATCCCCCTCACCGACTTCATCGCCTTCATACAGCGGTAACGCCGTAATACGGCCTTCCTCCTGGGTATAAACCTTGACCTCCCGCCGCGCACGTAGTGTGCCGGTACGGGTACGCACAACATTCAGGTTGTCACTCTGTACCAGTGCAACCTCGACCAGATGCTCCCGCACACCCCTGTCACGTGGTTTGTCTGACTTCTGTCCACAGGCTGCCAGAATGATGCCGACGGACAACAACAGCGGAAACCACGTCGGCATGCGGGATTGCTTCGAAAGGACTTTTCTCATGATCTGCAGTTAGGCTACATTACCGCAACAATAGTGTATTTATACAACAGGCGTTCCGCCCCCCGGAGGGCAGGGATCCGCGATTCACGTCTGTATGAAGATACGCGGAGCGCAAACCGGCTTCAAGCCGGCAGTCTGTCCAAACTGTATTAAAAGGCGGATAAACCGGCCAATTGCCTACAGAGGGTCGAATACGTGAATAAGAACCGGCTGCTGTTCCTCTTGCTTGCACTGCTATTGGATACGATATCCGCAAGCTGTTCGGCAACGATGCCTATTGCCGATGTGCATATTCATTACAAATGGAGTCAGGCCGACGTCACCTCGCCGGCACAGGCAATGGCAATCCTCGAACAGCACCAGGTGGGTTTCGGTGTGGTCATCGGCACACCGCCGGAACTGGCGCTTGAGTTAGTGAACCTTGATGCGGAAAAATTAATTGCGTTCTGGAGCCCCTATCGACAGGGTGGCGACTGGGCAAACTGGGCTTATGACCCGGGCGTACTGAAACGGGCCCGGTCAGCACTGGCCAGCGGGCGCTATCAGGGCATCGGCGAGTTGCACCTGATTGGCGGCTTTGCCCCCGGAGCGGACTCCGGGGTCATTCGTGGACTTTTAGAACTCGCGGCAGTGCACGATATACCGGTATTGCTGCACACTGAATTCAGCCAGCCGGATTATCTGCTCCGACTGTGCACAGTGTACCCGGCAACACGCATGCTATGGGCGCACGCCGGTGCCCTGCTGAAACCTGTGCAGGTAAAAAAAGTGCTGTCGCAGTGCCCGAATGTCTGGGCGGAACTATCAGCCCGCGACCCCTGGCGTTTCGTGAACAACCCGATCACCACGGCGGACGGAAGATTGTTACCGGAGTGGCGCGACCTGATCGAACAGTACCAGGATCGTTTCATGACAGGTTCCGACCCTGTGTGGCCGGTCGATCAGATGGATCGATGGGACCAAGCGGATACAGGTTGGCAGGAATACGCACGTTTTATTGATTTTCATCGGCGTTGGCTGTCGGCACTCCCCCCCGCAATCGCCAGGAAAATCGGCTGGGAAAACGCATTAAATTTCTTCCGGCGCCACCAGCAGTAGTCCTTCAAGGTGGTATTGACGGGTTCAGAGCCACCGAGCCGTGCCAGTGCACCAATAGACTGCATCAGCACGCAACATTCACGTTACAATGAACTCATGACGCACTCCTCTCTTATCGGTGACCTGATTGACCTGGACTCGGCCCTCAAGGCAGACCGTTCGACTGACAGCGACAAAAAAAAGCAACGCGACCGTGCACTTGGCCGAACGCTGCAACAACAAAGGAATAACCCGGCCAGACAGATTCGTGGCTGGCTGAGTCAGGTCAGCATCGACGCCTGGAAGCGCGATGGACACCATGCTGTCCAGCTCTATCACGTTCTGTGCGTACTGCTGACCGTCGCCGGTGTGGCGACGGGTTGGGGACTGGCGCGTGCCGTCCTCCATTATACCGGTAATGCACCGATCAATATTGTCAATGCACTCGGACTGCTGGTGCTGCTGCAGATTCTTCTGTTGTTGTTATGGTGTCTGTCAACCATTCCCAGGGTCCCGCTGTTCGGCAGTCTGCAATCCGCTCTCAGGTTCCTCAACCCTGGACGCCTTACGCGACATCTGGCCCGGTTTTTTCCGGCCCGGAGCCGGCAGAGTCTGTCACTGGTCTGGGACACGGATTATGCAACTGCACTGGCACCTGCTGCGCGCTGGTTGTTCTCCTTCTGGTCACAGCTGTTCGCGTTCTGTTTCAATATCGGCGTACTGCTGGCTGCTTTCTACCTGATTTCTTTCTCTGATCTGGCCTTTGCCTGGAGCACAACGCTGAATATCGACAGCGCGACTTTCCACCACATGCTCAGAGCGCTTTCCTGGCCATGGCACAGCTTGTTTGCGGATGCCGTACCCAGCCCCGAACTGGTCGACATCAGCCGTTACTATCGTCTGGAAGAAGGCTCGCTCGCACATGCTGTAACTGCGTCCGAACTCGCCGCCGAACTGGGGCAGTGGTGGCCGTTTCTGGTCAGCGCGATTATCTGTTACGGATTCATCCCCAGGCTGTTAACGCTGCTCATCTCCTGGTCGCGTTTTCGCCACCATCTCGCACATGCGCTGCCCCATTTGCCCGGCGCCCCCGAACTGCTGGCAAGGATGAATTCACCACTGATCACAACCGCTGCCCGACAGCCGGAAAGCGTCGCTGACATTGACATCGACACCGACTATGAGGCAACAGAATCGGGCAGCTACAATTTGCAATGTGCGCTCATCGACTGGTCCGGCACCGGTGTGAATACGGATACGGCCACGAGACAACTGCAGGCTATGGGAATCAGCTTCAAGGATTTTCTGCCGGCGGGAGGGACACGGACAACGGACCAGGATAACGCGACAATCATGTCACTTTGTCGCCTGAAACCTCAAGGTATTGCAGTCATGGTGAAATCATGGGAACCACCGTTGCTCGAATTTCTCGATTTCATTCACAGTATTCGTGAGCAGTGCAACAGGCAGCAACCCATTATCATTCTGCTGTGGGGGGGGGCGGACAGCGTGACCGAGCGCGACCATGAGACCTGGCAGTTGACACTGCGGCAACTCAAGGATCCCGACCTCCATATCGAGGCCATGGGCTCAGCGCAATGACACCCCCCCTGTTCGCCATCGTCGGTCATCCCAACAAGGGTAAAAGCAGTATCGTCTCCACCTTGGCACAGGATGAGAGCGTCGCCATCTCACCCATACCGGGTACCACGGTCGATAACCGCTACTACCCGATGAGTGTCGATGGCGAGACACTCTATGCGCTGGTCGACACCCCCGGGTTCCAGCGAGCCCGGGCCGCACTGGAATGGATGCAGAAACAACCCGGCTCTTCCGTTGACCGTGCGAATATCGTGCGCATGTTTGTAGAAGAACACCACGACGACCCCCGTTTCGCCGCCGAATGCAGCCTTCTGACGCCCATCCTGGATGGAGCGGGCATACTCTACGTGATCGACGGCTCCAGGCCGTTCGGCGAAGAGTATGAAGCGGAAATGGAAATACTTCGCTGGACTGGACAGCCCAGCCTGGCACTGATCAATATGATTGGCGACTCGGACTACAGCGAAGCATGGCGCATTGCCCTGGGGCAATATTTCCGCATCGTACGCATCTTTGACGCCATGACCGCCGACTTCGACAGGCGTGTTCAGCTGTTGCTCGCTTTCGGTCAGATCAGGGAAGAATGGCGTGAGTCTCTGGAAACGGCGGTTCGGATTCTGCAAGAGGAGCGGCAACGGCGGCGAAATCTGTCGGCGCACATAATCGCGGAAACCATCAGCCGTATGCTTACCCATACCTGCCAGCGCAGATTCAGCGGCAACGCGGCCGGCAATGAAGTGCGGGAAAGTATGCAGCAGGCATACAAGCAGGACCTGACAGCCATGGAACAGCAGTGCCGCAGTCTTGTGGAACAGACCTACAACCACGCACATCTTGAACGCCATGAACCCCATGTACAGCTGCTTGACCAGGACCTGTTCGCCACCAAGACCTGGCTTCTGTTCGGACTGACACAACAGCAGCTGATCACCACCGGGGCGCTTGGCGGCGCAGCGACCGGTGGCGTCATTGATCTGGCTGTAGGCGGCGCTTCACTGTTTCTGGGCGCCGGCATCGGTGCCATGATAGGCGGTGTCTCTGCCTGGGTGACTACGGATCGTATCGCAGACATTAAAGTCCTTGGCTTGCCGCTAGGCGGCGAACAACTGAGCATCGGCCCGATGCGCAATATCAATTTCCCCTATGTGGTACTGGGCCGGGCCCTCTACCACCACCGAATGATAGAAGACCGCACCCATGCCCACCGTGACCCGCTGGAGCTGGAACAGCAGCCTGCCTGGCTGCAGACGGTCGATAAAGACCAGCGCAAGCAGCTGGAGAAGATATTCCTCAAACTGCGCGGACAGAAAACACTGAACCCTGACCTGGTGGACTCACTTGCCGAGCAGATTCAGAAACTGATGAAGCTCCCCGTATCCCACACAACAAAAACCCCCGCATAGTGCACCATGCGGGGGTTGGTGTGTGCTGCGACAACCGCAACAGCTGACAACCGCAACACCTGTGCTACATACCGATCTTGTCCTTGATCGACTGGACTACCACATCGCTGGAGGTGGCGTTAACGTTGGTCAACAACCCCTCTTTTTCATAGAAAGAAACCAGTGGTGCCGTTTTCTCATTGTAGGTTTCAAGACGCTTGCTGATAGCCTCTTCCGTTTCATCGTCACGCTGAATAACCGGGCTGCCGCATTTGTCGCAGATACCTTCCTGCTTGGGCGGATTACTCTTCACGTTGTATATCGCCTGGCAGTCGGAGTTCGAACAGGTGCGCCGCGTTGTCAGACGATCAAGAATCACATCACGCGGTACGTCGAGGTTGACCGCCATATCCAGCTTGATACCCAGCCTGCCCAGCAGTGAGTTCAACTGTTCAGCCTGGGGAATGGTGCGCGGGAAACCATCCAGCAGAAAACCCTTTTCGCAATCCGGCTCCTGCAAACGCGCTTCCATGATCCCCATGATCAGTTCATCAGGCACCAGGTCGCCGGCTTTCATGAACGCATCCGCCTGCTTGCCCAGCTCGGTGCCGGCCTGTACTGCACCACGAAGAATATCACCGGTTGAAATCTGCACTGAACCGTCGACATCGGTCAACAACTTCGCCACCGTTCCCTTTCCAGCACCTGGCGCACCCAAAAGTATCAATTTCACGAGCCTTACTCCTCTGATTGAATTACGAATTTCTGTCGGCCGGCCGCATTTTACCGATCCGTGCAAGGTGGGCTATTCTGCGGCAGCCGCCACAAGCAATCAAACTATTGGGTATCTTATTGATAAATATAAACAACTCAATCTCTTCCGGGCACCGCAAGGCAACTACTGTTCTGCTACCGGCGCCGATACGACTGAATCCTGGTGACTACACGTTGTTTCCCGATGGTTGAGACTGTAAGAAATGTGCACTAACCTCGGTACCGTTAAGACCCGGACAATTGCCATCCATGCCTTTTCATAGCGCGTCACGAACCCTGCCCTGGTCCTGCGAACAACTTTTTGATCTGGCGGCAGACGTTGAAAGCTACCCTGACTATTTACCGGGCTGGATAAGTGCAAGGATTATCGAACGCACGGACAAGTACCTGCGTGTGCAACAACAACTGGGCTTGAAGCTGTTACGTCAACCTTTCGTCAGCACTGCCGAACTGGAACGGCCATCCCGTATCAGCGTGAATTCGGAGAATGGTCCGTTTCGCTGCCTTCGGTTAGAATGGCGTTTCGAAGCCGCTGGTTTACGGCAATGCAGGGTGACGCTGAGTATCGACCTCCAACTGAACAACAGCTTCCTCGAGCCCATGGTCAACAGCCTGTTCAACCTGGCAGCGGCGGATATCATTTCCCGCTTTGAAATACGCGCCCACGCACTCTACGAAGGTAAAACGGAATAGCGACATTGCCGAATCAGCAAAGGTTCCCCCACCCGGACACGGCCATGCACGCCAACTTCGACGCTTCGCGGATTCAGCAACAGCTCCACGCACGATTCCGCAAACCGTTCAGCGACGCGATATCCGCCTGCGACCTGTTCAGCCTGACCCTGGATTGCCCCGGCCTGCTGGTGCAGACCCTGCCACCGCTGCCGGCACCCTATCTCTACTGGGCTCGTCCCGACCAGCGCTTCCAGCAATTGGGACTGGGTGAGGCCTGGCGCACCACAACCGCCGGCGCACGGCGCTTCGACACACTCTCGAGTGCGCTGCGGCGACTTGAACGGAACTGGCATAGAGAAGGCTCGGCGGACCCATCCCCCGGCGTATTCTGCGCGCTGGCCTTTGCAGCCGATGATCCCATGACGAAATGCTGGGAAGGCCTGCCTAACAGCATACTGTTCGTACCCAGGCTCCTGCTACGCTGCAAAGCCGGGCGGAGCAGCCTGACCTTCACCTGCAGCGGCGTTGAACTCCAACAGGCAGACACCCTGCTCAGCAGCTGGTCGGCACTGATCGAAGTATTGCAGCGGGCTATCTCCAACCCCCCGCAGGCGGACACGGAACACTGCCCGCAGGTGCTGCGCGTCACACCACAGACGGACCCTGCATGGACAGAAACCGTACAGCATGCGATCCGCTCCATCGAATCCGGCCAGCTGGACAAAGTGGTAGCTGCCCGCCGCGTTCGGCTGGAGGCATCCCGTTCTTTCCAGGCCAGCGGAATACTGGCGAGACTTGCACGCCTCTACCCCAGCTGTCAGCTGCTCGCAATTAACCTGGGCGGCAATACGGTGGTATCAGCAACACCCGAGCAGCTGGCCACACTGGGCAACAGAACCATTCGCTGCGACGCGCTGGGCGGCACCACAGGCCGCGCGCAGGAGTCAGGGCAGGACCTGCAACTGACCCTGCGACTACTCAACTGCCGCAAGGCGCAACACGAACATGCACTGGTCGTGGACTCCATACAGTCCGCGCTCGATCCCCTGTGCCGCAAACTCATCCCGCCGGACAGCCCCGAGGTCGTCAAACTGCGCAACCTTCAACACCTGTGGACCAGCATCAAGGGCACGCTACGAAACGGTGTGGGTCTGCTCGACGCTGCCCGGCGACTGCACCCGACGCCTGCGGTCGCCGGTACGCCAACAGACGCAGCCTGCCAGTGGCTGCAGGAGCATGAAGATCTGGCGCGCGGCTGGTACAGCGGCATAGTCGGATGGCTGCAGCTCAACGGCGATGGTGAATTATCTGTGCTGCTGCGTTGCGCTGTGCTGCAAGGGCGCAGCGCCGAGCTGTTCGCAGGCGCCGGTATTGTCGCCAACTCGGATCCGGAGGCGGAACTGCAGGAAACCGAAATAAAACTGCATGCCATGCTGGAAGCCATGCTGGCGTCCACGGAACAAGCCGCAACGCCGTTGGCCAATACGCAAGCGGGGCGACAGGCCAGACATTCGTGAACGCTGGCGGAACAGCCAACCTGCAGTGGGCCCACGCCCTGCTGGACGGCCTTGCGGCCGCAGGAGTCGACCGGGTGGTCATTTCGCCGGGGTCCCGATCCACGCCGCTTGCCCTGGCCAGCGAATTACACCCGTCGCTGCAAACCTGGGTACAGGTGGACGAACGTTGCGCTGCCTTTTTCGCGTTGGGTATGGCGCGCGTCACGGCTGCACCGGTTGCGCTGCTTGCGACATCCGGCAGTGCACCGGCGCACTGGTATCCTGCCGTTATCGAGGCAGATCAGGCCGGTATCCCGTTAGTACTGCTGTCAGCCGATCGTCCGCTTGAACTGCAGGGTTGTGGCAGCAACCAGACCATCGACCAGCACAAGCTGTTTCAACAGGCTGTACGTGCTTTCCACGCTTTGCCCGCAATCGTTCAACACCAACAGGGTCAGGCTTTTGTGCGCAGCGTGGCAATGCGCGCGGTGCACCAGAGCTGCTGGCCGTTGCCGGGACCCGTGCATATCAACGTCCCCTTTCACGAGCCCCTGCTGGAAAAAACGATACCGCGATTGACACCAGAGGGATCGGCGGCAGCGGTGGAACTGCCCACACTGATGCCACCCGTTGCTCAGCTGGACCGCATCGCGGCGCGTATTGCCGGCCAGGCCGGGTTAATTGTCTGCGGCCCGGGCCGTTTCGGGGCTGAGTTTGCACCCTCGGTCACGCGGCTGGCGGAAAAGCTGAACTGTCCGCTACTCGCCGACCCGCTGTCCGGCTTGCGTTTTGGCGACCATGACCGGGCACGTATCCTGTGCCACTACGATGCCTTTCTGCGCCGCGCAGCTTTTTGCAACAGGTATCGGCCACAGTGGGTACTGCGCTTCGGAAGCATGCCGGTATCCAGATCACTTCTTCATTACCTGCAACACCTGCAGAGCGGCAAGCTTATTGTTGTCGATCCATACGGTCGCTGGCCCGATCCGCTGCACCGCACCGGCGAAATGCTGCGCGCGACACCGCAAACCGTTTGCGATGGTCTTGCGGCACGCATCGCCTGTCCGACACCGGACGGCTGGTGGGAGGCTTTCTCCCGACAGGAACAGGTCAGTGCACAACTGTGCCATGATCTGGGCGTCAGCGGACACTGGTTCGAAGCACAACTGGTGCCCGCGCTGCTGGATCGTTTACCTGCCGGCAGCCTGCTGTTCGCCGGCAACTCCATGCCGGTACGCGAACTCGACAGCTTCTCCGGTCAATTTGAAAAACCCCTGCAGCTGGTCGCCAACCGTGGCGCCAGTGGCATTGATGGCCACGTCTCCAGCCTGCTCGGTCTGGCAAGCGCCTCCGCTGACGGCACGACGGTGGCAGGGCTGATCGGTGACCTGGCGTTTTACCACGACATGAACGGTCTGCTTGCCGCGCCGGACTGCAACGCCACCCTGATTATTATCAACAATGACGGCGGGGGCATATTCCGCTACCTGCCACAAGCCGGACTCGATGCTTTCGAACGCTATTGGTCGACACCCACCGGGCTTGATTTCAGACACGCCGCCGACCTCTACCGATTGCCCTTCCGGCGCGTAGGCGGGGCGGATGAATTTCAACAGGCGTTGAATGACAGCCTTTCCCAACAGGGCGTAAAAATCATCGAAGCGGTGATAAACCCGCAACACAGTGTTGAGCGTCACCGCGCCTACTGGGAAGCGGTATGCAGTGACTGAAGCAGAATCCGCCGGCCAAGGCCTGCTGTTTTCAGGGGCGTCGACAGCAGGGATGCTGTCGTCGAGCCTACAGGGATGTATTCTCAGCGACCCCTGAAAACAGCAGGCCTTGGCCGGCGGATTGATTGAAAAGGTCACCCCATTCAACGGCCATCAGGCTTCCCCAGAAGCCGACCGGATTTTCCAGCGCACCCATACTATCGGCGCAAGACCCATAGCTGGTATCCTTGCCCCCATCGACTAATTTATAACAGGTGCACGTCATGCAGTGGCAGACGGTAACGGGACTGGATTTCCAGGACATCCTCTATCACCACAACGATGGCATCGCCAGGATCACCATCAACCGGCCCGATGTGCATAACGCCTTTCGCCCGGAAACAGTTCAGGAATTAAGCCGGGCGTTTCATCATGCACACATGACGGCCGACATCGGTGCAATTATTCTCACCGGTGCCGGCGACCAGGCCTTCTGCGCCGGTGGTGACCAGAAAGTACGCGGTAATGATGGCGGTTATCGGGACGGACAGGGCGTACAAACCCTCAACGTACTCGACCTGCAACGCCAGATCCGCAGCCTGCCCAAACCCGTCGTCGCCATGGTGGCCGGCTATGCAATCGGTGGCGGCCAGGTGCTGCACCTCATCTGTGATCTGACCATTGCGGCCGACAATGCGCGTTTCGGTCAGACCGGCCCGAAGGTCGGCAGCTTTGATGCCGGACTGGGTGCAGGATTGCTGGCACGCACGGTAGGCCTGAAGAAGGCCAAGGAGATCTGGTTCCTGTGCCGCCAGTACGATGCCCGGCAGGCGCTGGAGATGGGGCTCGTCAATGCAGTGGTACCACTGGCACAACTGCAGGCAGAGACGGTCAGCTGGTGTCGCGAAATGTTGCGGCATTCACCCACGGCACTGCGCGTGCTCAAATCCTCTTTCAATGCCGATACAGACGGCCTTGCCGGGATTCAGGAACTGGCGGGCAATGCCACCGCCCTGTTTTACATGAGCGCGGAAGGACAGGAGGGTCGCGACGCCTTTCTGGAAAAACGTGATCCCGATTTCAGCCGTTTTCCGCGCCGGCCCTGATTTACCATTTTCACAACCGGCGATGACCGCCCTGCAGATCTGGTTATTGGCCATCCGTCCCAGGACATTGAGCATCTCGCTGGTGCCCGTCATGGTCGGTAGCGCACTTGCCTGGGCCGAAACCCAGCTGTTTGCCTGGTTGACCTTGCTGGCCACGCTGGTCGGGGCACTGCTCATACAGATCGGCACCAACCTGCATAACGATGCCGCCGACTTCGAACGCGGTGCCGACACCGCGCAGCGGCTTGGTCCCAGGCGTGTCAGTGCCGAAGGATGGCTGCAGCCCGGCCAGGTGCGCCGCGCCGCACACCTGAGTTTTACCGGCGCGTTTCTGACGGGACTCTATCTGGTCTGGCTCGGAGGCTGGCCTATCGCTTTGTTGGGCCTGTTGTCGCTGGCGGCGGCCTATGCCTATACCGGTGGCCCGAGACCTGTTGCCTATACACCGTTGGGCGAGCTGTTCGTGTTTGTATTCTTTGGCTTGGTGGCGGTCAGCGGCAGCTTCTATCTGCAGACGCATCAGTGGTCCTGGAACGCGCTCCTGTTGGGTGCTGCGGTGGGCCTGCCGGCCGCCGCCGTTCTTTTAATCAATAACTACCGCGATCTCGACACCGACCGTCACGCCGGCAAACACACCCTGGCAGTGGTTTTAGGTCGCCCGGCCATCCGTTATCTCTATGCAGCGCTGTTGCTGCTGGCACCGGTCACCACCCTGCCCCTGCTGACCCAGGATCTCGGTGGCGTGATGCTGGTCCTGCCCTGGCTCAGCCTGGTCGCGGCATTTTTCCTGATACGGCGACTGTGGTACACACGCATCGACAAAAGACTGAACCGCCTGCTGGCACAGACCGCGCAGTGGCAACTGTTGTTCGGCACACTGCTGTCCATGGCGCTGACCCTCTGACATGGCACTGAAAAAGATTCAGCTCCAGCCCTACTGTCTGCCACTGCGCCAGACCTGGCGCAGCGCAGGCGGAAACTTTGATACACGTTGCGGTTATCTCATTAGCGTGGAAGATAACGCCGGCCGCCGGGGTTACGGCGACTGCGCACCGCTGGCAGGCACTGAAAGTGGGGCACAGGCAAAGGACTGGCTGAGACAACAGCGCGCAGGGTTAACAGGATTGCAGACCGATGCGGCACTCGCCGGGCTGGCCGCCCCCGACCGCTGTCCACCCGCGGCACGCTGCGGGCTGGAAACCGCGCTGCTCGATCTGATTTCCCGACAACATCAGCTGCCCTTGTATCGCTGGCTGGAAGCGAAAGCATCGGCAACGGTACAGGTCAATGCCAACCTGGGCAGCCTGGACAGTGAGACGAGTACCCGCCTTGCCGCTTCCACAGGTTTCTCTGTCATCAAACTCAAGGTCGGCCTGCTGTCGGTTTCACAGGATATTGACAACCTGCAAAAACTTGCCAATGCGCTACCCGGCGGAATCCGCCTGCGCCTGGATGCCAACCAGGCGTGGAACATGGAGCAGGCACGTCGTTTCATCTCAGGCATCACAGACCTGCCGGTGGAATGCCTGGAAGAACCCTTACGCCGACCCGGGCTGGAACAACTCGAACAGTTACAGAAGCTGGCCTCTTTTCCCCTGGCCCTGGATGAATCCCTCACACAG
>Ga0316201_10000729_pt1 | contig 20044 bp, 17 predicted proteins | sample CS6wburrow_MG_FD_204516 | JGI IMG/M metagenome (GOLD analysis project Ga0316201, IMG submission 204516) | Coastal sediment microbial communities from Delaware Bay, Delaware, United States - CS-6 worm burrow | ecosystem: Environmental > Aquatic > Marine > Coastal > Sediment | place: USA... | reverse complement strand
GCGTATCGGCGCGCTGAAAGAACTGTTTGGTGTCCTTCAGACTGTTTCGGGTGATGCGCAGGGTCGTTTCAACGCTTCGCTCACCAACATCGAATTCCCGGATCGCTCCTCTTTCCTTGTTGAGCTCGGTAGCAAGATGGCCGGTGCAAGCAGCCTTGCGTCGATCGAAGATATTGAAAGACTCTGGGGCATGTTGCAGCAGGAAGTCGTTGAGACGGGCAAGGTCACACGCTTCAACCACCTCGTAACGCGGGCGGACGGTCAGCAGGAAGAAATGGAGATCGTGCGAGTCGGTGCGTTCAACATCGTGGCGGACGGTGGTTACCTCGAATACGATTCGAATGAAGGGAGCATCGCTGAGCTGCTGCGCCAGCCTGAGGGTCGTTACCTTGGCACCACGGATGATCTGATGGACGCGGATGGTGGCGCGGTTGCCTTCGGTGTCGACGTTACCAAGGGCGGTATTCTTGGCCTGCTGGTCGAGTCACCAACCATCAAAGATCGTATCGAGCAGGGCGGCATTGTGGGTTACTGCATCATCGCGCTCGGTATTATCGGCCTTATCATTGCGCTTCTGCGTTGGGTTGCACTTTCCAACGACAGTCGCAAGGTAACGGCACAGCTGAAGCGTGACACCGCCAGCACCGACAACCCGCTGGGACGTGTACTGGCTGCCTACGAGAGTAACAAGGGCGCCGATACCGATACCATTGAGCTGAAACTTAGCGAAGCGGCCTTGAAAGAGATGCCGGGGCTGACCAAGGGCTTGTTGTTTATCAAGGTTGTGTCCGCAGTCGCGCCTCTTATGGGTCTGCTCGGAACGGTTACCGGTATGATCAAGACCTTCCAGGTCATCACGTTGTACGGCGCTGGCGATCCGAAGATGATGGCCGGCGGTATCTCGCAGGCGCTGATGACGACGGTACTTGGTCTGGTGGTTGCGATCCCGATGGTACTGTTGCACACGGTGGTTAGCGGGCAGAGCCGAAAGATCGTGAACATCCTTCAGTCTCAGAGTGCTGGCCTCGTTGCGCAGCATTCCGAATCCAAGGGTTAGAGCCGATAAGGAGTCACTATGCTTTGGCTTGCTGACGCCGTTGAGGCGATTCGAGACTTCATGGCACTGGGAGGGCCGGTGCTCAAGGTTATCGCGCTCACCATCTTCCTGATGTGGGTCATCATCGTCGAGCGGATCATGTACTTCCGAACCTCGATGAACAAGATGTCGCGTGAGATTCATGATAATTGGGAGTCCCGGCCGGAACGCACCTCCTGGAACGCTTTGCAGATTCGCGAATTGATGATCTCGCGTTTCAGCGAAGCGACCAACAAGGGCATCAATCTGATTCAGACGCTGGTCGCGTTATGTCCGTTGCTGGGCCTTCTTGGCACAGTGACGGGCATGATCAGCGTGTTTCAGGTTATGGCGGTTTCCGGTTCTGGAAACGTACGGGCCATGGCGGCCGGCGTATCCCAGGCGACGGTCCCGACAATGGCTGGAATGGTAGGCGCTCTTTCGGGAGTGCTTCTTGTGACATTGCTCACTCGTCGGGCGACACGTGAAGTAGGGTTCCTCGAGGACTCGCTCACGATGGATCACTAAGGGGAATCGCCATGAGTCACCACCATCTGGATGATATTCACGTTGACGAGGAAGAGAGCGAGATCAATTTGACGCCGATGCTCGACGTCGTCTTCATCATGCTCATTTTCTTTATTGTCACCGCATCGTTTATCAAGGAAGCGGGGATTGATGTTAACCGGCCGGATGCGCCCGTTACGGAATCCAAACCGGAAGAAGCAAATATTCTGGTGATGATCAGCGCCAATGATGAGATCTTCATCGATCGGCGCCTGATCGATCCACGGGCTGTTCGCGCGAACATCGAAAGATTGCATGCCGAGAATCCGGAGGGGTCAGTTGTCATCCAGGCGGACATGAAATCGACCAACAAGATTCTAGTGGAAGTGATGGACTCCTCGAGAAGCGCCGGCGTTTACAACATTTCCATCGCGGACCGAAACTAGCCAGGGCGAAGAACGTCGCGCCCGAAACAGGACAAACGATATGCGAAAAAAACATGGCATAGGTGTAGAAGAGGAAGAGAATGAGATCAACCTGACGCCAATGCTGGACGTTGTTTTCATCATGCTGATCTTCTTTATCGTCACGGCAACGTTTATCAAGGAAGCTGGAATCCAGATCGAGCGACCGGACACGGTAACCGCCGATACCCAGGACGACGCGTCAATTCTCATTGCCATTAGCCCCAACGATGAGATCTGGATTGATCGAAAGAAACGTGATCCGCGCGCTGTGCGAAGTGTCATTGCGCAGCTACACGCCGAGAACCCCAAAGGATCAATCGTTATTCAGGCGGATGAGAAATCGACACATGAGACCCTGGTAATCGTTATGGAAGCGGCAAAAGGTGCGGGAGTGACGAATGTTGCTATCGCATCGGATGATGGCTAGGAACCCCAGGGCAGCATCGTTGTCATAATGTTGAGGGTGTGTCCCGGCTAAACGATGGGGCGGCGCCTGCGAAGGAGAACAGGACCATGCTAGGTCGTTATATTTTTTCGATAGTGATTGGCTCGATCATTACGCTGAGCCTGCTGTTCGTTATGCAGCTGCTCATCGTCACCGGTAAAACGGCGCTGACCGATCCTCGTGAACGCCACAAACTGGAGTTCGTCCGCGTAAAGCGCAACGAGAATCTGAACGTTGCCGACCTGACGCCTGAAAAGCCGCCTAAACCGCCGGAGACCCCACCGGAGACCCCGCCTCAGGAAATGGACAACATCAATCCTGATGCACCTTCGATCAACGTGGCGCCACCCACAGTCTCGGCGAGCACGGATATCGGAGGCCCCGGCGGCATGAACATTGCCGAGGGCGACTACCTGCCAATTGTCCGGGTTGCACCGGTTTATCCTGCTCGCGCTTTGTCGCGCGGCCTCGAAGGATTTGTTGATCTGTCGTTTACCGTGACTACGGCCGGAACCGTCAGAGACCCAGTTGTTCTGCAGTCGACCAGCAGTTTGTTCGAGCGTGCCGCCATACGTGCGGTGCTCAAGTTCAAGTACAAACCCAGGGTTGTTGACGGTGTCCCAGTTGACGTACCCGGAGTGAAGACGAGAATCTCATTCCAGCTTGAGGATTAGTGACTTTTGCATGTGAGGGCGAAACAGAGCCAACCATGAGGACCTTTTTGAAATGAAAATCAATCGTGAAATTGCTTCCAAGGTTTGCCTGGTATTGATTGCCGGCGTGCTGTCATTCGGCAACGCTGCAGCGCAGAGCAACAGAGCCACAGAGGAAGATCGAGAGAAGACGAAGACCAAGCAGGCGCAGGCTGTCAGTAAGGCCGTCTACGAGAAGATCCAGAAAGCGCAGGAACAAGTGGATGCCAAGGACTACAAGGGCGCATTGAAATCGCTGAATGCCTTGTACAACCCGGATAAGCTTACCGAGTATGAGCAGGCCAACGTACTGAACTATCTTGGCTTCGTTTATTACAACATGGACGACACCAAGGGCGCGATTCGCACCTATGAGAAGATGCTGGCTATCCCGAGCCTCGAAGAACAGATGGCCAAGCAATCGACCTACACGGTCGCACAGCTCCTCACGATGGAAGAAGAGTATGCCAGGGCGCTGACGACATTGAACAAGTGGTTCATGATGGAAACCAATCCGGCACCAGAGCCGTTTATCCTCAAAGCACAGGTTCTGTACAACCTCTCGCGCTACAAGGAGATGGTTGAGCCGATCGAGAACGCAATGCGCGTCGCGGAATCCCGGGGCCTGCCCGCGAAGGAAGACTGGTACGGCCTTCTGAATTTCGCCTATTTCCAGCAGGAGAATTATGCCAAGGTGCGGGATATCCAGAAGATCCTGTTGGTTAAATGGCCCAAAGCACGTTATTGGAAGTCATTGGCCGGCGCTTACACCGAACTCGGCGAGGATGAGAAGCTCATCTACGCTTACGATGCTGCGCATACACAGGGCATGCTGGAGAAAGACACGGAATTCGTAACGATGGCGCAGCTTTACCTGCAGGCCGAGGTGCCTTACAAGGCCGGCAAACTGCTTGAAGAGAAAATGGACGCCGGCATCGTGCCCAAGACCGAAAAGAACTACCGCCTGCTTTCTCAGGCCTGGATGTTGGCGATGGAAGATGAGAAGTCTATTCCAGCCCTGCAGGCTGCAGCAAAACTCGCGACCAACGGGGAGCTTGATCAAAGGCTTGCAAATGCCTACCTGAATGTCGGCAATTATGCCGAATGTGTTAAGTCCGCCAACAACGCCATTCGCAAGGGTGGCATGAAGAACCCGGACAACATGCAAATCTCTATGGGTATGTGCCTTTACAACCTGAAACGGTATGGAGACGCGAAAAAAGCGTTCGTAGCGGCAAGCAAGACACCCCGGTCTACCCGAACCGCCAACCAGTGGATCAAGGTTATCGACGCGGACATCGAGCGCAACCGTCAAATTCGCCTCGCCGAGGAAGCAGCGCGTAAGAAACGCCAGGAACTCGACGCAAAGAAGGCGGCAGCACAGAGAGCCTGATAGCGCTCATCCAGCCTGACAGATCTTTACGCAGTGAATTGGGGCGTTGACCGGAGACGGTCAACGCCCCTAAAATTGCGCCTCCCAAAGAGATGGACTCAAGCAATGCCCAAGATAATCTATGTCACGACTGATGGAGTTCGCCACGAAGTAGAAGTGGAGAACGGGTATTCAGTTATGGAAGGCGCAATCAATAACGACATAGAGGGCATCGTCGCGGAGTGCGGTGGCGCCTGCGCCTGCGCCACCTGCCACGCTTACATTGGTGAGGAATGGCTCGACAAGCTGCCCGAAATGGACGACATGGAAGACAGCATGCTCGACGCAGCGTATGAGCGTAAGGCGAACAGCCGACTGAGCTGCCAGCTGGAAGTCTCCGATGAGCTCGACGGGCTCGTCGTTGAGGTCGGCGAAAACGACTACTAGGCGTAATAGCCCTGTTCATACCTGCGGCCGATGCTATCGGACGTGGCCACCACCGAAGCCAACCTGGCCACCGATTACAGGCCATGCGTTCTGTATATCTCTTCTTGGGAGTAAAGCGGACCGCCAGGGAGCCATCCCGAGAAGAGATATACAGAACGTATGGCCGGTGCAGCCTGCGGACAACTTTATCGGTCCGGACTAATTTGCTTTTTTCGTACCACGAGAATACGGATGGGCTGGTGATCGTTGATATCCATCAGTGGATGGCTCCCTCGCGGTCCGCTTTACTCCACTGATGGATATCAACGATCACCAGCCCAAGATCGTGCTGCGATCGGCCCTGTACGTTCTAGCGTGACCGTCGTAGCGTCACCTGCGCCTAACGCAAGCCGGTCTCAGTCCGACCGATCACCATTCTCTGGATCTCGCTGGTACCTTCATAGATCTCGGTGATCTTGGCGTCTCGGAAGTAGCGCTCGAGCGGCAACTCCTTGCTGTACCCCATGCCGCCATGAATTTGTAGCGCCTGGTGCGTCACAAACATGGCCGTTTCGGAAGCATAGAGTTTCGCTATGCTGGAATTCAGGGTGTTCCTGGCGCCGGTCTTCTTCGCGTTTTCCTTTGACCAGGCAGCGCGTAATACCAGAAGCCTGGCGGCATCGATGCGCATTTTCATGTCTGCAATTTTTGCCTGGATAGCCTGGAAGCTGCCGATTGCTGAGCCGAAGGCCTTGCGCTCCCTGGAATACTCGACCGCGGCCTCGTAGGCAGCACGCGCTATGCCGATCGCCTGCGCCCCCACACCAACCCGACCGGCGTCCAGTACCGTCAGCGCAATCTTGAAACCCTGGCCTTCTTCGCCAATGCGGTTTTCGGCAGGGCAGATATAGTTCTCAAACTCGATCTCGCAGGTGGCAGAGGCCCGGATGCCGAGTTTTGGTTCTGTTTTGCCGACTCTGAATCCCGGTTCCTTCGTGTCAATAACGAAGGCGCTGATACCCACTGACTCACCATCGCTTGTGATTGTCTGTGTGAATACAATCATGTAACGGGCAACGGGTCCGGAGGATATCCATGCTTTCTTGCCATTGAGCTTGTAACTGGTTCCGTCAGGCGAACGCTCGGCCTTGGTACGCATGGTTGCTGCATCGGAGCCGGACTGCGGCTCGGTGAGTGCATAAGCGCCATTGACCTCGCCGGATGCGACGGGGAGCAGGTAGGTCTGCTTCTGCGCCTCGGTGCCGAACTCAAGCAAAGGAACGCCGAATAGTGAGTTGTTGACCGAAACGATCGTCCCGTGTGAAGCATCCGCTGCGGAAATTTCCTCCATGACCAGCACATAGCTGATCGAATCGAGTTCCGAACCGCCGTACTCAGTGGGTACTTCGATACCCATGAAGCCCAGCTCACCGGCCTGTCGAATCGTCTCAAGCGGGAACTCGCCGCTGGCATCGAACTCCGCCGCAACCGGGGCAATCGCTTTTTGAGCGAATTCCCGGGCGGCATCACGAATCAGCTGTTGCTCTTCTGTTAACGCAAAGTCCATTGTATTTCTCTTCCTGCTAGAATGGTTCTAATACGGGCGAAAAATCATTGCCGATTACGCCCAAGATCTCAATACCTCAACAGGAGTAATTTTGATGACGATCTCAGCTGGCCAGAAAATGCCGTCGGGAGTTCTCGGCGTGATGACCGATGCGGGGCCTGGCGCAATTTCCACAGAAGACTTGTTCACTGGGAAGAAGGTGGTGCTTGTTTCCGTGCCGGGCGCATTTACTCCGACATGCTCAATGAACCATCTTCCCGGGTTCGTCGACCAGGCAACCGCGCTCAAGAACAAAGGGGTCGACACAATTGCCTGCATGGCCGTTAATGATGTATTCGTCATGGACGCCTGGGGCAAGGATCGCGGTGTCGGTGATGACGTCATGATGCTTGCCGATGGCAATGGCGAGTATGCCAAGGCCCTTGGTCTCGAAATGGACGCAAGTGGCTTCGGCATGGGTATGCGCGGCCAGCGATTCGCCATCGTTGTCGATGATGGGGTTGCGACACACGTTGGCGTGGAAGAGCCCGGCGCATTCGAGGTAAGTAAGGCGGAGGCTATTCTCGACGCACTGTAGTCACGTATATCGAACGAGCAGGTAAAGGAGTGGCCCGCCACCGGGGCCACTCCTTTTTTTTGCGCTTGTATTAGCAGTCGCTGCGCTGAATCCAGCTAACTGAGCGCCTCTGTCAGCTCAGGCACCACGGCGAACAGGTCACCAACCAGACCGATATCCGCAACCTCAAATATTGGTGCTTCCTCGTCCTTGTTGATCGCTACGATGGTGCCAGCATCCTTGATGCCGGTGATGTGCTGAATGGCGCCAGATATGCCGATAGCGATGTAAAGGTCCGGCGCAATAATCTGCCCGGTCTGGCCGACCTGCGTCTCAGGCGGTACGTATCCGGCATCGACAGCGGCTCTTGATGAGCCAACGGCTGCGCCCAGCTGATCGGCAAGCTTGTAAATGATCTCGAACTTCTCTTCGCTGCCAAGCGCCCGACCACCAGACACGACCTTCGCTGCAGTCTGTAGATCCGGGCGATCGGATGCGCCCGTTTTCAGTTCGACAAATCGAGTATGCGTCGGTATCTCAGCGTCGACTGCCGCGCTCTCCACAGCTGCGCTGTTGCCATCCTCGGCCGCCTGGTAGGAGGCGGTCCGTACCGTTGCGACGACGACGCTGTCTTTCGGTGCTTCAACGGAGACGATGGCGTTGCCGGCGTAGATGGGCCGTTTGAAGCTGTGGCTTCCATCGACGCTCATGATATCGCTGACCTGGTTAACGCCGAGCAGGGCGGCGACGCGCGGCATGAGGTCCTTGCCAAAGGCCGTTGACGGGCCGAAGACGTGGCTGTAGCCGTCCGCCATGGCGACAATCTGTGGCGCCAGTATCGCGGCGACGGCGGGGTCATTCTCTGGGCGCTCATGGGTCAGCACGCGACTGACACCATTGATCTGTGCGGCCTGTGCGGCAACATCTGCGACCGACCCGCCAAGAACAGCGACGTCAATATCCGATGCACCTACATCTGCGGCGCACGCCACGCATTTGGCGGTGCTGGGATTCAGTGCCGCGCCATTGTGCTCTGCAATTACGAGTATCTTTGTCATCACACGAGTCCTTTGTCTTTGAGTGCGGCGACCAGGCCGGCGACATCGTCCACCATCACGCCTCTCTGCCTGCCTTCCGGCGGCTTGAATTCGGTCTCTCTGATCTGTGGGGCAGGCGAGACGTCCAGTTCGCCGAGCGACACAGTATCCAACGGTTTTTTCTTGGCCTTCATGATATCCGGCAGCTTGACGTAGCGCGGCTCGTTAAGGCGAAGATCAACGGTAATAACTGCCGGGAGGTCGATTTCCAGTGTTTCAAGTCCACTATCGACCTCGCGCGTTACCTTGGCAACGGAGCCGTCGAAAACAATCTCTGACGCAAACGTAGCTTGCGGCCTATCCCAGATCGCGGCCAGCATCTGTCCTGTCTGGCTGTTGTCGTCATCGATAGCCTGTTTGCCAAGAATGACCAGGTCAGCGCTTTCGCGATCGACGATTGCCTTGAATATCCGCGCTACCGTCAGTGCATCCGTTGCTGTGTCCGTCTCCACGAGAATGGCCCGATCAGCACCCATCGCAAGCCCTGTACGCAACTGTTGCTGTGCGTCGGAAGCACCGATTGACACGACGATAACCTCGTTGGCTTCACCGCGTTCCTTGATGCGCAACGCCTCCTCGAGAGCTATCTCATCGAAGGGATTGATGCTCATCTTGACACCGTCCGTCTCTACGCCGCTGCCATCACTTTTGACCTGCACACGAACGTTGTAATCCACTACACGTTTCAGGCCGACAACTATCTTCTCCACTTTTGCGACTCCCAGTTTGCCAGCATCGCTGGTGCGGGCTCGTCCCGCGGGACGCTATTGTCTATGAGGGTTCCCCGGTGTACAAGATCAAAACGACGATACTGAGCGCTCACGAATGGCCCCGCGCAGCAACCTGATTGGTACGAAAGAGCTTCGAGAGCTTCTTGGACGCGGCCGTGTCCGAATTCTGGACTGCCGTTTCGATCTCGGGGACGTGCACGCCGGGCGACTCGCCTATGAGGCAGGCCATATTCCTGGCGCCGTTTTTGCTGACCTCGACATAGATCTCGCAGCGCCGATTCGGCCCGACTCCGGCAGACATCCTCTGCCTGGCGTATCTGACTTTGCGTTGACCCTGGGGCGCCTGGGAATCGATAACAGCACCGACGTGGTTGTTTATGATGCCGGTCCCGGCTCGCTGGCCGCACGCGCCTGGTGGATGCTCAGGTGGATGGGGCATGAGCGTGTTCGGCTGCTGGATGGAGGCATTCGAGCCTGGGAGGCACAGGGGTTGCCTGTTGTTGGTGGCCAGGAACGGGCAGCCCGATGTCATTTCACGGCGCGTGTACGGGAAGACCTGGTTGTCACGACCTCCCAACTGCTCGGTGATATTGAGAAAATCGGAGCATTCAATCTGATCGACGCCCGCGATGCGGCTCGATTTCGCGGGGACGTTGAGCCGATAGACGCAGTCGCAGGACATATCCCCGGTGCACGCAATATGCCATTTCAACTCAGCCTTGATGATTCCGGCCGATGGCGGCCGCGAAATGAGCTGCAAGCGCTCTGGTCCGGAGCATTACTGGAAAAGGAAGATGCGGCTTCGATAGTCATGTGCGGTTCGGGCGTGACTGCATGTCACCTCGTGATATCAGCGTTGGAAGCAGGCATCCCTGAGCCGCGGCTCTACGTCGGATCCTGGAGCGAGTGGATTCGGGATCCGGCGCGGCCGATCGGGCTCGGAAAAGGACCGAATGAGACATCTCAAGCTGCGGATATGGCGTAAACTTAATGCAGGTTTGGTGTCTAAGTTCAAGACGACTAATGACGTCTCAGCGACGAGGGCTGGCTTGTCATGAGTAAATTGCAAAAAACACAATGCTATATAAAACAATTATTTATAATTGGTATTTCGAGTAGTTTAATAGCTTGTGCAGGTAATCCATCGGATGGGGAGAGGGTCGATTCCGGGCGATCAGATTGCATCTCTCAGCCAAGTATCCGAGGATACACCGTCCTGAATGAGTCGAATCTCATTGTGTCCGCCTCGGGGCGCCGTCAGTACCACATGGTCCTTCATCGGAGGGCTTTTGGCCTTCGGTCCAACTGGTCAATAGGCTTTAAATCCCCGACAGGCAGAGTTTGTGCCGGGTTTAGTGAGCTGGTCCTCGATGACCGCTTTTCCGGGGGCGATTCGATACGTATTGCCTCAATCAGGGGGATAACCACCGAAGAGGAAGAGGACCTCCTGATTCGGTTCGGCATAAAAGAGCCGGAATACGAACACACACCGGAACCCGTGGATGTTAAGGGGGCCGAGGTAGAAGAGCTGGACTCGGACGCTGACGAGTAATCGTCACGCGACTAAGTCACGCAATCCGCAATCTCCGTGCGGACCCGCCCGGCCAACCGCAAGGTTGGCCGGGTTTTTATTGAAAAGCTGATCTTCAGGAGCCCTTGCAGTCGATGGCGTCGCCTTTATCAGATATTCGGGTACTCGACATGAGCCGCATTCTGGCAGGACCGTGGGCGGGGCAATTACTTGGCGACTACGGCGCCGACGTTGTCAAAGTCGAGCGGCCGGGTTCAGGCGACGATACGCGACAATGGGGGCCACCGTGGCTGGGTAGCGAGTCGGCGTACTACCTGTCGACGAATCGGAACAAGCGCTCTGTAACGGTTGACCTCTCCAGCCCCAGGGGCCAGCAGGTAATTCGTGACCTGGCAATGCAAGCCGATGTTCTGCTGGAAAATTTCAAAGTAGGTACGTTGCAGCGCTTCGGGCTCGGCCCCGACGAGATGATGGCGGCAAACCCAAAGCTGGTTTATTGCTCGATTTCCGCCTTTGGCCAGCGAGGCTCCAGGGCCGCAGAGGCGGGCTACGATGCAATGATCCAGGCGTCAGCAGGATTGATGAGTATTACGGGGCCGGAGGACAGCGAACCGGGCGGGCCGCAGAAAGTCGGCGTTGCTATCGCGGATATCATGGCCGGCATGTACGCGACTACGGCCGTGCTGGCGGCGCTCAACGCGCGCGAGCAGACTGGCGCCGGGCAACATATCGATGTACCGCTCTACGACAGTCAGGTCGCATGGCTGGCGAATCAGTCCATGAATTTCCTGGTTGGCGGTGAAGTACCCACTCGGATGGGTACAGCGCATCCGAATCTCGTGCCTTACCAGGCCTTCTCAACTCGGGACGGTGCTTTCATGCTTGCAGTGGGTAACGACCGGCAGTTTGCGGCCTGCGCGGAATGCGCTGGGCTGACCGGGCTGGCAACCGACGCTCGATTCCGGCGCAACGGTGATCGCATTGCCAATCGATTAGAGTTGGTTGAGCTGCTTGGCCAGGCGTTCGCAGCGAACACCACTGCTTACTGGCTCGGGAAACTACGGGATCGAGGCGTGCCGGCCGGGCCTATTAACGACCTGGGGCAGGTCCTGACCGGATCGTATGCCGAGGAACGCGAGCTGGTTCGGCAGCTGCCAAGCTCTCATGGGCCGGCTGTGCCCACTGTCTCAAACCCGATCGACTTTTCGGCAACACCGGTGCAATACGTGCACGCACCGCCTTTGCTGGGAGAGCATACGGATGAGGTTTTGCGGGAATGGTTGGGTTACCCTGACGAATTGATCGCCAAGCTTCACGAGAGTAAGGCGTTGTGACAGATATAACCTGACCGACAGGAATTATGGAACAAGCAATACGCACGAGTGACACCCTCAAGGACGTTCGTTACGAGATTCGCGGGCAACTCGCGAATCGCGCGCTGGAACTGGAGAAACGTGGCTACGAGATAATCTCGTTAAATATCGGCAATCCGGGATTGTTCGGTTTTCGGACACCGGAGACGATGCGCCTGGCAATGATCGAAAACCTCGGGCAGGCCGAGCCTTACTGTCATCAGAAAGGAATCTTCCCGGCACGCGAAGCCGTAGTGATGCAGCAGCAGAGTCGAGGTGTACTTGATGTCAGTGCGGATGAAGTCTTCATTGGCAACGGGGTCAGTGAGCTGATCGACCTGTCGCTGAGGGCGCTTCTGAATCCAGGGGATGAAGTCCTGGTTCCCAGCCCCGACTACCCGCTCTGGAGTGCCGCGGTCGCTTTGAATGGTGGCGTCGCACGCCACTATGCGTGCAAGCCGGATCGGGGCTTCGTGCCGGATGTCGAAGACATCGAGAAGTTGGTCAGCAACAAGACCCGGGCGATTGTCGTTATCAACCCGAACAACCCCAGCGGCGCTGTTTACGACCGCAAGACGCTAGTGGCCCTTGTGGAGCTCGCCGAGCGCCGCGGGCTCGTGCTCATGGCCGACGAAATCTACGACCAGATGGTCTACGACGATGCGGAGTTCGTGCCAATGGCAACGCTTGCGAAGCATGCTGTTTGCCTGACGTTTTCGGGTCTGTCAAAAGTCTATCGCGCCTGCGGTTATCGCGTCGGCTGGTGCGTGTTTAGTGGTGACCTCGACAGGGCGGCAGAATACGTCCACGGCATGGAGTTGTTGTCGGCGCTGCGCTTATGCAGCAACGTCCCCGGTCAATGGGCTGTGCAGACAGCGCTGGGCGGCTTCCAGAGCATCAAGGAACTGGTGCGTCCCAAAGGTCGGCTTTACCAGTCACGCCAGGCGGTAATCGATCGCGTGGCCTCAAGTGACTTCTTGAGCATGCAGGTACCGATGGGCGCGATGTATGCGTTCATTCGCCTGAATGAGAAAATCGCCGGGCGCGTCGACGACCAGTCCTTTGCGCTGGATCTGCTGGAAAACCACCATGTGCTGGTCGCGCCGGGCAGCAGTTTCAATACACCGTACTCCGACCATTTCAGAATCACGACACTACCGGATACTGAGGCGATCAACACCGTATTCGATCGAATCGAGTCATGCCTGGAGCAATACGCCTGACCAATGTATGAGTGGCTGTCGGATGCATTGCAGGGACCGTCGACGGTAATCACGGCGAATCGGCGACTTGCGCGGGTTTTGCAGCAGGAGTTTGCGCGCCAACAAGTTCAGCTTGAAAGACGTGCCTGGGAGAGCCCGGCGATTCTCGCCTGGCAGGACTGGCTCGCCCTTATCGTACAGGGCGCCTCGAACCAGGCGGAGCTTCCGGCCCGCTTGAATTCCCATCAAAGCCAGCTTCTCTGGGAGCGAAGCCTGCTGAAGGAACTGGCTGAGTCGACGGTCGGAATTTCAAGCCTGGTGCGTCTGTCGCGCGATGCCTGGCAGCGCATGGCCGATTGGCAGGTGTCTATTCGCGACGTCGCGCGCTCGGCGCAAAATCATGACCAGCGTCTGTTTGCAGCCGCGGCCGGTCGCTACCTCGGCATTCTTGAGCGCGAATCCTGGGTCGATGAGGCGGGCCTGGGTCAGCTGGTCAATAGACTCCTGAGAGAAAAGCGCTCGTCGTGTTCGGGGCGAGTGACGTTTGTCGGTTTTGACCGAACAAGACCTTTGGTGAGCTCGATCCAGGCGGCGCTCGAAGAATGCGGTGCCGAAGTCCGCCGCGCACCTTCGAGAGCGCAGGCGACGCGTGTCGAGCTGCAATGCTTTGATTCGGCGGAGGCCGAAATGCGGGCTGCTGGCGCCTGGGCGAGGTCACGGCGAGAGATTTCGCCGGGTGAGTCAATCGCAATCATCGCCACCAACCTCGAGCAGCGGGCTCAGCAGGCCGGGCATCTGGTACGCGAAGGGCTGGTTCCCGGGTGGCAGTATGCGCCGGCATCTTTTGCGCAGGCGGTTAACATCTCCTATGGCCGCAAGCTAGGCGACTACCCGGCAATCGCCACCGCATTGCTGCTGGCTAGCTGGCTGGTTCGGGACCTGTCGTCCATTGAGCTTGGCCACCTGTTACGTACACCACTGCTTGGATCATCGTCTCCTGGGGCGCGCAGCCGCCTGGAGCTAAGACTTCGTCAACTGCCGGATCGCCGCTGGACCCCCGCAATGGTTTCGTCGTCGTTTCGCGGCGTGCAAGGGGCCAGCAATGCGACGGAATGGCTCGAGATGGTTGCGCAGTTGAGTACCGCTCGACGGGAACTACAGCAGCAGAAACGGGCATCTCCGGCCGAGTGGGCGATCTACATCGACGAGGTGCTTTCGAGATGCGGGTGGCCAGGTACAGAGACGCTGTCCAGTGCCGATTTCCAGCTGGTCAATCGCTGGCGCGATACGCTGAATGACCTGGCACGGCTCGAAATTATCAACCCGTCAATGGACTTGCAGACTGCCATTCGGCGGCTTGACCTCATGGCTGCGGACGCGGTGTTTCAGCCGGAGTCCGATAGCAGCGCGGTGCAGCTAATGGGCCCCCTGGAAGCCTCAGGCGCCGAGTTCGGCGCGATCTGGATCAGCGGTGTCACCGCGGCCAACTGGCCGCCACCAGGCAACCCGTCGCCGCTGCTTGCGCGTCAATTGCAGCGGCAGTTTTGCATGCCTGATGCGGAACCTGGTGACACGATGGAATACGCGCAGAGCCTGTTGCAGCACCTGGGTTGTGCGGCGCCGATGGTTGTCTGTTCCTATGCAAGGCACCAGGACGACGCGGAGCAATCGCAGAGCGACCTGCTTGAGTCTCTTGACCCACAAAGCGTTTCCGCACAGGCGGACCCGGGTTGGCACGCGTCCTTGTTGGCAGCAACGGGAGCCACTGTGATTGCACAGGAGGTTGTTCCGGCCATACAGGAGGGTGAGCGCATCTCGGGAGGCGCCAGTGTCATCCAACGACAGCTGAGCGATCCTGTAACGGCTTTCATAGCCGGGCGCCTCGGTGCCAATTACTTGCAGGCACAGGCACGCGGTTTGCCCGCAGCGCTGCGTGGCAACATCATCCATGATGCATTGCACCGTCTCTACATCGATCTGCCTTCGCAGCGCGAGATCGGCGCATGGAGTGACGAACAGCTGCAGTCACTTCTCAACCAGGCGGTCGACTCTGCGTTCGTTCGTCATGAACGCAACACCGACCCGGGTCTCGCTCAGCTGCTCAGACTCGAACGAACTCGTATTGCCAGGCTGCTGCGAGAGTTTGTAGAGGTTGACAGAACACGCGATGAGTTCGAGATCGCCGCTGTTGAGCAGCCGGTCGCGTTTGCCGCGGCCGGGGTCAAACTGCAGCTTCGCATCGACCGGGTGGACCGGCTCGATAATGGCAAACTCGCGATCCTGGATTACAAGACCGGTGCGAGACGGACCTTGATTGATAGCAGTGGTCAGCCGAAGGAAATCCAACTCATTGCCTATACGCTGGCGTTGGACGCTCCAATTGCTGCGATTGCCCTGGTCAACGTTGATTCGCGCGCCATAAGTTTCGAGGGCGCAGGGGCTGGCTACGCCAAAAGCGAGGACTGGGAGACATCGCTCGAGACCTGGAAAGACCTTGTGCGCTCGGCGTGCGACACGCTGACTGCAGGAGATGTTCGCATGAACGCGGCGCAAGGCGTGCAGGACGCGCGTCCATTCAACTTGCTGACACGCTACACGGAGTTGCTTCGTGGCGATTGATGCAAACCTGATCCAGCACGATGAGAAAGCACGCCGCGATTCGCTGGATGTGTCGCGTTCATTCATCGTGCAGGCGCCGGCAGGTTCAGGCAAGACTGAACTATTGATTCAGCGTTATCTCAAGTTGCTGTCCGTGGTTGAAAACCCGGAAGAGGTGATTGCCATAACGTTTACACGTAAGGCGGCAGCGGAGATGCAATTTCGTGTCCTGAGCGCGCTGCAGCAGGCACATCGAGGAGAAACACCGCGTCAGGATCATCAAAAATTGACGCATGCGCTGGCGCGAGCCGCCCTGAAGAGAGACGCGAATCTTGGCTGGCAGCTGATTGCCAATCCGCGTCGTTTACGGATACAGACGCTGGACTCCCTCAATGCAATGATCGCTCGCCTGCGACCGGTCAGTTCGCCGGAGGGCGCCAGCGGCGTGCGTATCGTGGTCGATGCGGAGTTGAAGAGCCTCTACCGCTCAGCAGCGCTGGCGACCCTCGACTGGCTTGCCGAGAGCGGGCCGATGCAGGAAGCGACGCGTGACGTACTTGTTCATGTCGATAACAACACCTGGATCTACATTGCCTATCTAAGCCAGATGCTGGCCACTCGCGACCAATGGCTACCCTTTGTCGGCAGCGGACTACTTTCCGAGCGAGAGTCCACAACGTTGCGCGCGCGCTTCGAAAAAAATCTCGAGCGCGTTGTCACTGATCACCTGCGACGCACTGCTGCAGCTATTCCTGCTGATGTCGTGCAGGACCTTCTTGCCTTGTCGCGCTACGCGGCGGAGCGACTGTGGGAAAACGAGCAAGCAGCAAGCCCTATTGCTGCTTTGCAGGGACTGAAGGCCTTGCCGACTGCAGAAGCGGACAGTGCAGATCATTGGCTCAGTCTCGCCGAATTGCTCCTGACCAAGACCGGGGAGTTTCGCAAGCGGGTCGATAGGCGACAGGGTTTTCCGCCAGGTGACCAGGGCGAGAAAGCTGACATGCATGCCCTGCTCGAACAGCTTGCAGCGCACGGGCATGCTGGTGATCTGCTGCATGCTGTGCGCTCCCTGCCGCCGGTCTGCTACGACGACGAACAGTGGCGCGTATTGCTCGCGTTGTTTCGCCTGTTGCCGCTGGCAGTGACTGAGTTGAAACGCCTGTTTGCAGGGCAGGGCGTCTCCGACTATATCGAAATTGCACTGTCGGCCGCTGCCGCACTTGGGACCGCCGACGAGCCGGGTGACGTCGCGCTCTTGTTGGATTACCAGGTGCGACATCTCCTTGTCGATGAAATGCAGGACACGTCCAGTGCGCAATACCGCATGCTAGAGGCGCTCACCGGCGGCTGGCAGCAAGATGACGGCCGCACGTTGTACTGCGTCGGCGATCCGATGCAGTCGATATACCGCTTTAGAAATGCCGAAGTAGGGCAGTTCCTCATAGCACGGCAAGAAGGTATCGGTAGCGTCAGCCTGGAGCCGTTACTATTGCGTCGGAATTTTCGCTCCGGACAGTTCCTGGTCGACTGGTTCAATACCGTATTCCCCGAAATCCTGGCACCGGTCGACGAGCCGCTCAGTGGTGCCGTTGCATACTCGGATGCAGTCAGTGTTGCACCGCTCGAAGGAGTAGGGGATTGCTGTGTCTACCCGATATTTGACAGCCGCCCCGAGCATGAGGCGGAGGTCGGATGTGAAGTAATCCAGAAGCTGCTGCTGGAGAATCCGCGCGATGAGGTTGCCGTGCTGGTGCGCAGCCGCACACAACTGCCAAACCTGCTCGCTGCGTTGCGGCAGGCGGGCGTTGGCTACCGCGCTATCGAGATCGACCGCTTGACCGACTTGCCCGAAATAATCGATGTGCTTGCGCTGACACGAGCAGCCGTACACCAGGGCGACCGTCTTGCCTGGCTGGCCCTGTTGCGTGCCCCCTGGATTGGTCTTGACTGGAGTGATTTGCACGCGCTGGTTGTCAACGACTCGAAAAGCACGGTTTGGGAGTTGCTGCATACTGACGACCGACTAAACGGTGTTTCTGACAGCGGCCGCCTGGCGATTGCATCTGCGGAAAGTGTGCTTTCGGAATTGGTCGCTCCAAGGCGTACGCGCGGTCTGCGCGAGCTGGTGGAGGAAGTGTGGCTGCGACTCGGTGGGCCCGCGATCCTGCACGACGAGTACGCGGTGGCTAATGTCTACCGCTACTTCGATGTTATCGAGAAATACGAGCGGTTAGGTACGCTTGACGATGTCGCGGAGCTTGAGTCGATCCTTGATCTGGAGCGGGTTTCGAGCGACGTTAATGCGCGACTTCAGGTAATGACCATGCACCGGGCGAAGGGGCTCGAATTCGAGCATGTCGTGCTCTATGGGCTCGGGCGGCTGCCGCGCAGCGGCGACCAGCGCGTACTGTCATGGTTTGATGCTCTCGAAGAACACGGAGGGCAGGAGAAAGTGATCAGTCCGATTGGTCCGCGTGCAGAACTTACGCGGGACCCGGTGCATCGCTTCATCGATCTCAGTGAAGCGAAGAAGGACAGGCACGAGCAGGCGCGCCTGCTATACGTGGCCTGTACGCGAGCGCGCAACAGCCTGCACCTGATCGGGCATACGACAACCAACCCCGAGGGTGACGACTACAAGCCTCCCGCGAAACGCAGCTTGCTGCACCTGCTGTGGGGAGCGATAGAACCGCAATTTGCACAGGCCTTTGACGCGGATAGCGCAACGCGCGAAGAGGCAACTCGGAGTCCCTGGATGCAGCCTGTTCTGCGACGTTTCGCTGCAGGCTGGAAGCTGCCTGAGGTAACGGCATTGCCCGGCACCCGGCATCAGGACGAGGGTGTGCAAGGCGATGAGAAAGTGGAATTCTATTGGGTTGGCACAGAGGCACGCCTGGCTGGAACCATCGTACATCGCTGGTTGCATGCTTTCGCCGAGGCGCGCGCGCCTGCCAGGCACGAGTCACTGCCAGCTTATCGTGAAATCACACAGCGCTGGCTTAAGGAAATGGGCGTTGGTGAGCACATGATTCACAGCATTGGCGCACGCGTGGATGCGGCATTGCAGCGCATTCTTGACGACGAAAAGGGCCGCTGGCTCGTTTCCGGAGAAGGCCGGGCCGAGCTTGGCCTGACAGGTGTCGTGGATGGAGACATCGAGTCGGTCATCCTCGACCGCATAAAAATAGATGCTGACGGCACGCACTGGATTGTCGATTACAAGACAAGCTCCCATGAGGGCGGCAATCTCGACGGCTTCCTGCAAGCGGAAGTCGGTCGATACACACCGCAGCTTCAGAAATACAAGGCAATCTACGATGCTTATTCCGGAACGACGGCGCGTTGCGCGCTTTACTTTCCGCTATTGCAGACCTTCCTGGAAGTTGACGTCTAGCGCGCTGGCAGGGCCTACAACATACCCTCAAGTCGTAACTCGCGCTGGCCACGCTCGTCCGCAGAGCCGAGGTATTCCAGCTGTCGCGTTAGGCTCGCAGGCGCGCCGGGCTTTGCTGCAATCTTGCCGAGAAACTGGTAGCTGCGGTCATCACCGACTTGCAGGCTGCCGGCCAAATCGACCATGCCGTCCGTGTCCTCAACCGTCGCGGCAATACCATTGCCCTGTGTGAAAAACTCTGCCTCGTAGCCGCCAATCGACTCGCGACTCAGGCGTGGTGCCACGAGCCCGTTTACCCTGACCGTACCGCTTGCTGCGACAGGGAGACCGTCCAAGACCTCGATACGATCAAATTGCAGACTGGCCACACCATCCAGTCCAGTGATCCTGAGTGACTGGGAAAACAACTTCAGTGGCAATGATGCCGCAAGTTCGGAAATAATCAGCTTGCCACCGATCCTGACCCCAACATTCCCCTCGATGAAACCAGAAGCGGGCGAGCCCTTGACAAAGTAGCTGGCCTGCCCGGCGAGCAACCGCAGGGGTTTGATGCGCCAGCTGACGTCACCAACATAGACACCGTTGACCGATATAGCATCGGCCTGACCTCGCCAGGCCGTTCCCTGTATTCCACTGACAGCCACACCTTCTGGCGCAGCCCACCGGTAGGCAACGCGCGCAGGAAACGTGACGACCAGAGCGACGGCAAGGACTAGGAGGGCGACAAGAAACAGGCCGCGTCGTGTTTTGATCAAAGACCGCGCTCCAGTGTCAGAGTCGCATTGATGCGTCCCGGACCGGATTGCGATCCCTTGGACAAGCTGCCGGCCTGGACATGCATCGAATACTGGTCGCTGAGATCACCCAGCCACAGGACTAGCTCGTCGAAGGCCACGTTCTCGAACTCTACGCGAATGCCGTTACTCGAAGTGGGCTGGCTACGGCGCCGAAATTGCTCCAGCTGACGGCTTCTCAGTGTCTGGTCGACAATGATAATTGGCGCCTGTTGACTGCCGGAAGCCGCAGGCCTCG
>Ga0316201_10000728_pt1 | contig 20069 bp, 22 predicted proteins | sample CS6wburrow_MG_FD_204516 | JGI IMG/M metagenome (GOLD analysis project Ga0316201, IMG submission 204516) | Coastal sediment microbial communities from Delaware Bay, Delaware, United States - CS-6 worm burrow | ecosystem: Environmental > Aquatic > Marine > Coastal > Sediment | place: USA... | reverse complement strand
TCGGCACCAGTGCAAAAATGTTGTCGATTGTTCCGTTGCTTGCCGGCGGCGGCCTTTACGAGACAGGTGCTGGTGGCTCCGCGCCGAAGCACGTGCAGCAGTTCATCAGTGAAGGGCATCTGCGCTGGGACTCACTCGGAGAGTACCTTGCTATTGCAGTGTCGATCGAAGAGTTGGCCGAAAAAACCGGCAACACAAGAGCCAGGATTGTTGCCGATGCGTTGAATGACGCAAACGCACGGTACCTCACCGAAAACAGGTCGCCGTCGCGCAAAGTGAATGAGCTCGATAATCGCGGCAGCAGTTTCTACCTTGCGATGTACTGGGCCCAGGCAGTGGCGGCACAGGACAGCGACGCTGAGCTTGCGCGGAAATTCTCTGCCGTAGCGGATGCACTTTCCGAGAACGAAGAGCTCATTCTCTCCGAGCTCGATGCGGCGCAGGGACAAGGTGTCGATGTAGGTGGTTACTACAACCCGGACGACACGCTGGCATCGGCTGCGATGCGTCCCAGCGCCACGCTAAACGGAATAATAGACAGCATCTAGACTACTCTTGATGTAGACACGCCGCGTTTCCTGTCTAGCTGCGCGTCAGTCGAATACACCGAAGATGTGGCTGTACTTCAGGATAAACTCGCGGCCCGTTGTTGGCGCGCCGACACCCCGCTCGTCGACTTCATTGTAGACCAGGAAGAGGCCCGAGTTTGCGGACTGCAACCAGGAGAAGCGAATATTGGTGCCGATTTTGTCAGCCTGTTCGTTGTATTGGACGAGCGCCTGGATCTGCATCTTTGGCGTGAACGAGTATGAAATTCGCCACCTCGCAAGATTGGCGGTGAAATCACCGTTCTCGTAAGGCAGATCAAACTTGTTGTAGTTGATCGAGAACGAGGTTCGGAAAGTCTCACCAATACGGTATGCGATCCATGGATTTAATGCGAAACGATCGCCACCGAAACGGCCGCCAATCGTTGCGTTTAATCCATAGCTTAGCGGTTGCGATTCGTCGCTGTTGGTATGGATTCTGACGTCCGTGTGATCGTACGTGTCCGCGGGAATTATGACTCCAGGAGCGATCTCGAACGGATCAATGACACCGTCACGTGTAGCTTCGAGGATGAGGGCGATGCCGGCACCTGAGCGATAGGTGATGGGCAAGTCGATGTGAAAAAGTCGGGACTCGTTAAAGCCATCAAACTTCCAGTAGTTGCGGAAGGTGATGTGCGGCCGCAGCTCGAGGATTTTTTCCCAGTTGTCGTTACGAATCCGGCGTAATACAAAGGCTTCGACATAGCGGTAATCTGTGCGGGACAGGAAGCCAACTTCGGGATTAAAGTTCTCCTCAATTTCGGTATAGCCGAGGCGGAAATCCCACAATGACGAACTGTAGTCGCCCTGCACCGAGAAGGCTTCGTCACTATCGCTCAGCCCCGGGGTATCCGTTTTCGCGAACCAGCCATTGAACGCCAGGTTTTCGCCTATTCCCCATCGACCGTCGACAGCGTATGCACGATTCTTGTCATCCGCTGCAGAAACCAGAAAGGAACCATCACCGTCACGGTCGGTGAAAATCATGCCGATGGAGGATCGATTCGGCAGCTCCTGGCTTATGCGTGCAACCGTGAACTTGTTTCCCGGTGCAATATCCTGCACCGCCTCGGTCTGCATATGCAGCAAGCCGATATTCGTGGCATTGCCGATCTTCCCTGAGAGTCGCAGGCCCCCGTCGACCGGGATGACCGTGCCATCATCGGCAATGCCGATGCGGCGGCTGAAGAATAATTGGGCGGACTGCGAGTTGCCGACGTCAAACAGCGCTGCATTCTCCAGGAAGAAGGGACGTTTTTCAGGGAAGAACAGATTAAATCGATCGAGGTTGATCTGTGTCTCGTCGGCTTCCACTTGTGCAAAATCGGTGTTGTAGGTGGCGTCGAGCGTCAGGCTTGGTGTAATTGAATACTTGACGTCAATACCAAACTCGGTGTCCGTTTCGGTGCCATCGAGGTCGGCGCCGCGCCGTGCCCGCGCCAGGCCGTAAGGCGTAATCTGGAGGTTGCGCTGCGACGGGGTTTCTATGCCACGCAGGGTGCCGGCCTCGGATACGCGATAGAGATTGCGGTTGCGTTCCAGTGGGGCCCAGAATGCAACTTCATTGTTGCGGCGGATGTTGCGTTGGAAATTGATGCCCCAATCTTGCGACTTGCCAGCGCCAAAGCGCAGCGTGCTGAACGGGATCTCGAATTCCGCGCTCCAGCCGAAATCACCAATCTTCGACCTGACCTGCCAGGTGGCATCCCAGTTCAGGTTGATACCGCCGGCACCGAAATTCGCGTTGCCGCCGGTTCCTTCCTGGGTTACCTGGCCGTCGTACAGGATGCCCGCGGCATTGGTTCCAAACACAAACCCGTTCTGCCGGTCGAGCATGCCGTCGATGATCATCAGGAACGCATCGGTATTGCCGAGGGAAGAATCGCGGCGGCTGTCGGTGACGATTATTGCGTCGGGATCGTCATCATAGGCAACGACACCGACATAGAGCGAGTCATTCGAAAAGCCGACAAAGACCTCTGTTCTCTGCGTGGCTGGCGCGCCTTCGTCGGGCCGAATCTGCCAAAAGCGTGTTGCAGGAGTGACCCCGGCCCAGGCGTTGTCATCGAGCACGTCGCCGTCGATCGTTGGGGTCGATAACAGCGCATGAGCATTCATCACTGGCGGCGAAGCAGGGCGCTGCTGGGCCACGGCGACAAGCGGCAACAGGAGGACAAGGCAGACTAGTCCTCGTGTCGATTTCAATTTGATTACCTTGGCTGAAGACGTCAATTCTAGCGTACGATTGCGTGGTACAGGCGAGATGTCTATAAGTAAAAATAACCAGCGGCCCGGTCGAAATAGCAAAGATCCAATGAACAACTTCGGGCCCGTTGTCGGACGTCTTGATAGCCACACAGAAGGGAAATGCTTATGCATCTTGGGACTCTGGACTTAGCTGTCGTCGCAATCTATGCGTTTGCACTGTTGTTTATCGCCCAGTGGGTGTCACGCGAGAAATCCGGCCACCAGAAAGACACCAAAGATTATTTTCTGGCAGGACGCGCGTTGCCCTGGTGGGCCATCGGTGCATCGCTTATAGCAGCAAACATATCGGCCGAGCAGATCATCGGCATGTCCGGTTCAGCATTCGTCATGGGCATCGCAATCGCGTCTTACGAATGGATGGCAGCGCTGACGCTGATCATTGTCGGCAAATACCTGTTACCCGTATTTCTGAAGCACCAGATTTACACGATGCCGCAGTTTCTCGAGCAGCGTTACGACCACCGGGTACGCATGGTACTGGCAATATTCTGGCTCGGGGTCTATGTGTTCGTGAATCTCACGTCGATCCTCTGGCTCGGCGCGTTGGCAATCAACACGGTAACCGGACTCGACCTTACCTTCGCGCTGGTGCTGCTCGCTGCATTCGCTGCAGCATACTCTTTGTATGGGGGTCTCAAGGCGGTCGCGCTAACGGACATCATCCAGGTGGTGTTACTCGTATTTGGTGGCCTTCTGATTGCGTATATCTCAATGAACGAAATTTCCGGTGGCGCTGGCGTTGTCGCCGGCTTCAAGATGGTGCTCGAGCAGGTGCCTGACAAATTCGACATGATTCTGTCGAAAGACAATCCTCATTACATGAGTTTGCCCGGCATATCGGTGCTCGTTGGTGGCATGTGGGTCATGAATCTGTCGTACTGGGGTTTCAATCAGTACATCATTCAACGCGCGCTTGCCGCAAAGAACAGCAGGGAAGCCCAGAAGGGCATTATTTTTGCAGCCTTCCTCAAGTTGCTGATGCCGGTTCTTGTCGTACTCCCAGGTGTCGCCGCGGTTGTTCTCGCGCCGGATCTATCTGCGCCGGACAAGGCCTACCCCGAGGTCATGAAGCTGTTGCCGTCAGGAATAATGGGCCTCGTGTTCGCGGCCTTGATTGCCGCGATCGTGTCGTCGCTTGCATCGATGATGAACAGTATCTCGACGATTTTCACGATGGACATCGTGAAGCACTATGGTGGCCGCTCGGAGCAGCAGCTCGTTACTATCGGGCGAATGGTGAGTTTGACCGCGCTGATCATTGCCGGTGTTGTAGCACGGCCATTGCTCGGCAGCTTTGATCAGGCGTTCCAGTACATCCAGGAGTTCACCGGCTTCTTCACACCAGGTATCGTCGCGATCTTCCTGCTCGCTATTTTCTGGAAGAATGCGACCGCGAATGGCGCGCTTGCAGCGGCGATCGGCTCAGCCGTATTCTCAATTGCTGCCAAGGTGTACTGGCCTTCGTTGCCGTTCATTGACCGCGTCGGACTGGCTTTTGTGCTGTGCTTGGTGCTTGGTATGATCGTATCCCGAACGCAGGGTACAGCGGCGCATCCCGATGCTATCGAGTACAACCAGGTCGATACTTCGACAACCGCCGGCTTCAACTGGGCCTCGATCGCCATTATTCTGATTCTCACGGGGCTTTACGCTACTTGGTGGTAATCATGATCAGTCGAGAAGAGAACACCGGTACAAACCCATGGTCGTATTCGGGATGTGAAACACTGTGTTTCCCGAGATACCGGTGGCGGCGCAATAGGCGGTCGCTTAAACTGGCCATGATAAAGAGGCTGGTGCTATGAAAATCATTTACTTAGCGCTTTTCGCGCCGATCTTCCTCGTCGCCTGCGCGACCAGGACCGTCGACGAAGTGCCGTACGATCCGCTGCAGGACTATGAAGAGGTCGACGCGGCGACGATTCTCGATGCGCCAAAGCCAGTACCCGGAAACTTCGCGCCCGAAAATCTGTTCCAGGTCGAGCATGGTGGCTACCTGGTCGAATTGCTGGGCTGCGGGTCTTGCCACACCGACGGCGCGCTCGAAGGTGTACCTGATTTCGATCGGGCACTCGCCGGATCACGTATCGGGATTGCCTATAGCAACCCCCTCGGCACGGACAGGCCGGGCATCATTTATCCGGCGAACCTGACACCCGATGAAGAGACAGGCCTTGGCGAGTGGAGCGATATCGAGATCGAGCGTGCTATTCGTGCCGGGCTTGGACGTCATTCCGGCAAGCAAGTCGCAGCGATGCCATGGCGCGGTTACACCAGGCTGACGCAGGAAGATATGGCTGCAATCGTCGCCTACCTGCGCAGCATCAAGCCGGTATCACACAAAGTACCTGACGAAGTGTTGGCTGGCGATGAAGCCGAATACCCGTTCGTCTATTTCGGCGTTTACCGAAGCCGCAACGAAAAATAGCTAGTTATTTGCAGACAGGATCTGGTCGATAATCTCAAACGGCAGGTCGCCCGCGTGCAATGAGATTGCGATGAGAGCGTCGGAGCTCAAGTCGCCTGCCGGCAAAATAAAACCCTGAAGCCACCCGATACTCTCGTCGACCTCGACCATACCGAGATCGGTTGCTTCAGCGTTGAATTTGAAATTGCTGTAGCAGACCGAACCGCCGCGTACCCGAAACTTAGATGGTCTGCCGGACTCGATCAGTGCGTACACCTGCAGCTCGCCACCGTCGGAGGCGTCGACCTGCCAGGTGTACCAGCCGTCATCGGCTGGTACGTTGAAATTTGCGCCGTGTGATTCGCTTGTAATGACAGCCGCAGTAAAGAGGGCGATCAGAACGAGACGGATGGCCGTTTTCATTGGTCGCCACCTTCGAGTGCCGCATCGATAACCTCCATCATGGCGTCACTGTCCATGATAGCCAGCATCTGCAGCAGGTCGCGCTTTTCCCTGGCGTCGGTGCTCTCTTTATAGAGCTCCAGTACACCGTCGTCATACCCGGATATCAACATACCCTCGAGGGCGGCGTGCCGGATGTCGTCCGTCTCGGCACTTCTGTAAATTTCCATCAACGTTGCGTTGACGTCGTCTCCACCGGCGATGCCCAGGGCCTGGATAAGCTCTTCTGTAAATCCGCTGCTTTCGCTTAGCGCTTGAAGTTTGTCGACAGCGCCCATAACACCAAGCATCTCGACCGCATTTTCGAACTCCTCAGCATCGGAAGCGCTTTCCGCGACGGCGAACACGGCATCAACATCGCCAGCGATCATGTAGGCCTGGAGTACCGCCTCACGCAGATTTTCATCGCCCGAATTATAGAGGCCCTGGAGTCCTGCAAGTGCTTCGGCATTTCCGCCGATACCAATCATGCGCACGGCTTCGCTGCTGAGTTCCGAATCGCCGCTGCGTGCAATATCAAGCAACCGTGCCTGTGCTTCTGGCAGGTCGATCTGGCTCAGCACAAACAATGCGCGTTCTTTGACCTCGTCGGTGTTGTTGCCATCGAGTACTTTAATGACCAGTGGCAGCGCGCGCTCCGGTGGTGCGGAGATCAGCGCTTCGAGCGCTGCGACTTTCAGAACTTCAGTCGAATCTTCAGCATCGCTGACTTCGGTTTGTGCAAGGCTTGCGTTCATCGCTAGCAGGGCGCCAGCGGCAATAATTAGTTTGAAACGGATGGTCATGTTTGAATTCCTGGTTGACTGGTATCTGTCTCATTCGATGCATCACGCGACAATTTGGTTAGCATTACGTTGAGCTCAAATACGAGCTGCGCCTGAAGCGCAGCGGCGTCTTCGGGCGAGATATCTTCGGCTGCGAGCTGCAGGAGGACGGGTTCAAAGGCACGCAATACGCGCGCCAGGCTCTGCGAGTTGTTTTGTATAGCAGCACGCTCGAAAAACCGGTTTTTCTCGATGATCTGCAGGGCCAGCATGCTGCGATCGGCGGCTGACTCGGCTGGCAGGCTCGACAACTCCTGGAACGTGTCGCGAAAATGCACCTGAACTCCGCGTGTAAATGCCCCGGGAATGGCAGCCGGCGCCATGATTTCCGGATCGACGCGTGTCATATTGAGGCCAATGCCGATCGCGAGAGCGGCTGCTATGGCTGCACCCCAAACGAATGACCACGGATTGAACGAGCGAGCCGGCAGCTGCTCCTTTTGGTGCTCCTGTCGTGCGGCGCGGTCAATTGCGTCATGCCAGCGTTCAACGGTGTGCGAAGGTACAGCTGCAATGTCCGGCTCTGACATGCCATTCAGCTGCCGGCATAGTGCCTCGTATTGCGCAGCAACGGCGGCATCGGAATTGATCGCCGCTTCAACCTGTTGGCGCTCACGCTTGCTCAGACCGTCGTTGTAGTAATAGAGAATAAGAGTGTCTTCGTTCATGCTTGTTCACCTTTGAGGCTGCCCATGCGCACACGCAACTTGCGTACGGCACGAAAGACAGCCTGTTTGACGGCGCCGACGTCGGACCCGACTTCTTCGGCAATTTCCTTGAGGCGCCACTGTTCGAGGTGTTTGAGGACAAAGCAGACCCGTTCGAACTCACTGAGGTGAGTCATCGCGGCAGACAATCGCTTGCCGAGTTCATATTCGGCCTGCACGGTCTCCGGTGTGTCCGCGTCATCTTCAATATCTGTTTCCAGTGGTTCAAAGGCAGCGGGCCTGTTCTTCCTTAGCAACTGCAGTGCCGCATTGATGGCGATGCGGTGAATCCATGTGTCGAGTCGGGCCGTGTTGTCGAACTGGTGTCGCTTGTTCCAGGCATTCAGCAGTGCGTCCTGGACAGCGTCCTCGGCCAAATCCCGGTTACGCGTTATTTTCAGGCATGCGGCAAACCAGCGGTCGGATCGGTCCGAGATCGCCGCATGAAAGTCCGCCTGGGTTGGCGTGCCCGGGGTCTGCAAATTTGCCACCATCAGATATTCGATGCTTCAGGCTCGCACTTGGTTAGCAAGCTCGCAAGCAGAAACCGCGCCATTTCGGTGTATAGTTTAAATTGTCACTTAATCAGGGGGGAGTTTTATGCGCTTACTAACGCTTTCGGTCCTGCTGTTTGCAATGATGTCGGCAGCGCAAGCCAAAGATGTTGTAACTGTCAGCCAGTTCACACCATTTTCCGAGGATAGCGGCGCAACGGATGCCGTTAAAGAAGAATGTGCAATGCAGGAACGCCTGCCGAAATACCTCAAGAGTTATGCCAAAAAGCATACTGATATCGTATTTACGACCGAGGAGCTCGAGAGCATCGAGGGCAAGGTTCTCTGGTTGGAGTTTGATCATGTGTTCGCGCCTGGCGGTGGCGGGTACAGTGGCGCAAAGTCCGTCGAGGTTGTCGGCGAGCTCAGGGAGAACGGAGAGGTGATCGCATCGATGACAGTTGATCGCGCGGCGCTTTTTGGAATGACCCCGGGGACCTGCTCCATGCTGAAGCGCGTCGCAAAGAAACTGGGCGAAGACATCGCCCAGTGGCTTGAGGCTCCTGAAATGGATGCGATGCTGGGCGACGCCGCGCCGGAGGATTAAAGCTCGAGATCAGCGGATATCTGGTCCCACAGGGGTTTCCAGGTTGTCCATTTGTGTCCGCCCTCGTGTGTGTAGACACGCGAGGGCCGGATGACATCGAGTAGCTCTTCGTAGCCGTCCGCCATACCGTCGGACAAGCCATAGGCGAGGATTAGCGGCGTCTGATCGGCGCCTCGCGTCGCATCGCGTATGTATTTCCATATCGCGATTTCGTAGTCTTTCAGCCCCTCGCCCTCACCGTCCCATGTCTCGAGCGGCCCACTGTCCACGATAGTCCTGATCGCGCTTCGATCACCCAGGAACGGCGCCAGCAGGATGACCCCATCGACCTGCGTCGGGTGTTCGGACGCATACAGGAGCGAGCCGAGTCCGCCCATTGATACGCCGAGCAGCCATACCTTCTCGTAACCCGTTGCCCGGGCCGGAATAACGATATCCTCATGCAAGCGTTCGAGCAGGCTGCGCTGCATGTAATAACCCAGGTGCGCGTCAACGGCGACGGTATCGAAGCCAAAATGCTGTCCTGCTTCCTGAAATCCTTCCCGCATGAAGACGTCGGCCCGATCGCCCCTGCCGGGCAGCATGACGACCAGAGAGCGGGCCCTGGAGCCCTCGTTTGTGGTCTCGATGCTGGGCATTGGTGTCTCTGTCGGCGCCAGCCCGATACATCCGGACAACAGCGGGGCGGCGGTGAGGGCAATAGCGCCAAGCAAATTCTTCAGACTCTGGTGCATTTCGTATAGCGGTGAAGGAAGTTGATCCACGGAGAATACCAATATGTGCAGCGGCTGGAACCGGGGGCATACAAGATGAAACAAATTAATTCGAGGATTAGCGACCGCTTCCAGCGACAAAACGCAGGGCGTTGTCTTTCACAACTGCAGTATTACTGGCATCCCAGCGGTAAAGAAGCAGCTGGTCATGCGCGGCGGTCGTTGTCGCCAGACCGACGAAAGCATCGCCGAGCGTGTATACGCTGAGTACGGCAGGCAGATCGTTCTTTGTGCAAGCCTCGATTTGCGGCGGCGTGACATGACACTGCAAGCTGCTAAGCCCGCCGGCAATGCCCGTCCCGGTCGCTTTAAGCCACGCCTCTTTCAGCACCCAGAGCAAATAAAAGTGGTCCTTTGGCTGAGTATCGAGCCAGGCGGTCTCGTTTTCTGAAAAATACCGGGCCGCTATCGAGGACGTGTCATGTGGTCGATCCGTAAATTCGATGTCAACGCCGATGTCACCATCGTCCGTTACCGCGCACACGACGAATTCGCGGCTATGTGAAATGCTGATTGCGGGGCCGCCAACACAACGAGGCTTGCCGCGGTCGTCTGCCGCTAGCTCAAAAGACGCCGCAGGCTCACCAGTGTGTTGCTCCAGCAGCTTGCGCAACAACGCGCGGGAAAGAACAAATTGTTGCCGCCTGTGCTCTGCTTTGAAGGCATCAGCGCGCTTGAGTTCACCCTGCGATAGATGACTCTCGTAATTGGTCGACATTGCGTCGATAGCTGCATACGCGACGCGAATCATTTAAGCGGCCGGTCGACCGGCTCAGCTGTGCCGGCGAAGGATAAGGGACGTATTGATGCCGCCAAACGCGAAGTTATTGCTCATAACGTATTCGACGTCCAGTTCGCGGCCACTACCCTGGATATAGTCGAGTGAAGCGCAGTTCGGATCTATGTTTTCGAGGTTGATGGTCGGTGCGAACCAGCCGTTATTCATCATTTCAACCGATAACCACGCCTCCAGGGCGCCACACGCGCCGAGCGTATGTCCCATGTAACTTTTGATTGAGCTTATTGGTACCGCATCTCCCAGAACTCTATGCGTCGCGTGCGACTCCGCAATATCACCGCGCTCAGTAGCTGTGCCATGTGCACTCACATAGCCAATAACTCCAGGCTCCAGGCCAGCATCGGCGAGGGCCTTCTCGATAACGCACTGCATCATGTCTGACGATGGCTGCGTAACATGTGCCCCGTCGGAGTTTGTGTCAAAGCCGACAATCTCTGCGTAAATTTTGGCGCCACGGGCAACGGCATGTTCGCGGTTCTCGAGAATGAGGGTGCACGCGCCCTCGCCAATAACCAGTCCGTCACGATCGCGATCAAATGGCCTGGGCGTGGTCTCCGGTTTGTCGTTGCAGGTGCTGGTCGCATAAAGTGTGTCGAACACCGCCGCCTCCGTGGGACACAGCTCCTCGGCGCCACCGGCCAGCATGATGTCCTGCGAGCCATATCGTATTGCCTCGTAAGCGTAGCCAACACCCTGGCTGCCCGAAGTGCAGGCGCTGGACGTCGTGATCACGCGACCCTTGAGACCGAAAAAGACGCCGATATTTACCGGCGCCGTATGTCCCATCATGCGGATATAGGTTGTCGCGGTGATGCCATCGAGTGACTTGGTCAACAGCATGTTGGCGAAGTCAGTAATTGCCTGGGTGCTTCCCGTGGACGAGCCATAGGCCACACCAACACGGCCTGATTGCAGCACGGGGTCGCCGAGCAGGCCGGAATCGGTTAACGCCTTCTCACTGGCAGCCGTGGCGAGCATTGCGACCCGACCCATGCTCCGGGTTCGCTTGCGATTGAAGCTCGCTGGTTCCTCGAAGTCGCTAACCGGGGCGCCGAGCTTGGTGTGAAGTCCGTCGTACTGCTCCCAGGCTTCCATATGGCGCACGCCACTGTTGAGATCACGCAGGTTCTTCTGCACGACCTGCCAGTCGTTGCCGATAGGGGAATAGGCCCCTACGCCGGTAATTACGACGCGACGTGTCAACACAGTCCTCCGTTAATGGAAATGACCTGTCGCGTGATATACGCCGCATCCGGAGAGCAAAGAAATGCTACCAACGCCGCGACCTCGTCGGCTTGGCCAACACGGCGTGCAGGTATCGCTTCGAGCATTTGTTCCAGGGGCAGAGCGTCCGTCATGTCAGATTCAATCAGACCAGGCGCGACACAGTTAACGGTGATTTTTCGCTTGGCCAGTTCGATGGCAAGCGCCTTCGTTGCGCCGATGATTCCAGCTTTCGACGCACTATAGTTCACCTGACCACGATTTCCCATCAACCCCGACACTGATGAAATCGTAACAATCCGTCCCGGCATACGACGTCGTAGCATCGGCATTACGACAGGGTTGAGAACATTGTAAAAGCCGTTCAGGTTGACATCGATGACGCGTCGCCAGTCCTCGTTTGTCAGCATCGGAAAAGGACCGTCACTGGTAATTCCGGCATTACAAACAACGCCATAGTAGGCGCCATGCTGCTGGATATCGTCTTCGAGAGCTGCTCGTGTCTCCTCGCCGTCGCTCACGTCAAAGGACAGCAGGCGACAACTGGCCGACTGGGCGCTAATCGCTTCAAGCGTTTGCTCGGCACCCTGTCGGTTTTTTCCGTAATGAGCGGCAATGTTGTAACCATCGCTCGCAAGACGTATCGCAATGGCCCGGCCGATTCCCGAACTTGCGCCGGTTACCAGAATACTTGGCTGATCATTGTTCATTTGACGAGCTCTCTTCAGGTGTCTCAAACACTGCGAGGCGCGCTTCCGCAACGCACGTACCTTCGGACTCTATGCGGCAGGAAAATGATCCCATGCCCTGTGCATCCCGGACCAGTTCCTGGCATGAGGCCCGATAGAGTTTGCCCACTTCGAAATAGGGAATCGAACAGGTGTAATCACGCGTACCAAGCAATAGGCCCAGCGGTGGCTCGAATCCCCGTACCCTGGCGCACGCCCCTGAATGAACAGCGACGCACTGTGCCATGAATTCGATGCCAGTATAGCCGGGCACGCCAAGTCCCGCCGCTGCAAATTCAGAGTCGCCGCTGACACGCCACTCGCAGGTCACGGATTCTGAGTCAATATCCACGAGGCGGTCGACAAACAACATCGGTTCCCTGTGCAGAACAAAGTCAGCGGCGGGCGAGCCACAGAGTTGTTTAAGCGCCTTATTGAAGTCTTCGTTGGTCATTCAGTCTTTGAGCAGCCCGAGTTCGTTCAGACGCTTCTCGACGTTTTCAATAAGTACCGCCGGCGAACCCAGAATCAGCTTGTGAGTTTCAGCATCCACGGGTACCTGGATGGTCCTTGCTTTCGTGTACAGGGTGCCGTCGTCGTCTTCGATCTTGTAATCAACCACCAGCCGCATTTCCCACTCCCGGAGACAGGCCGTAACACGGACTTCCTGATTGAGCGTTAATGGGCGCACGTAGCGCACTTCTGTGTCTGCTACCGGCCAGAGAAAGCCGGACGCCATCATCTCGTCGTAACTGTAGTCGAAGCCTTCGAACAAGTTGCACCGCGCCAACTCGAAGTACTGGAAGTAACGGCCGTGCCAGGCGACACCGGCGGGGTCCATGTCAAAAAATGGAACGCGAACGTTTACCGCGGCGGTAAGGCAATTTGCAAAGTCAGTTCTGATCATTTGCTGTCAAGATTATCAGTTGCTGGCGATGAGGGGGCCTGGCTTGCCCAGAAGTCATAGAAATTAAACCATTGCAAAGGCGCCTTGCGAACCTGTGCCTCCAGGGCAGAGGCAAATTTCTGCGTCTCAGCATCGTAGTTTCTCTGTCGATTCTTACGCTTCGTGTGCACCTGTTCGGCAAACAACTCTATTCGAAAACGGTGCATTCCATCTCTGTGGAAACAATGCATAAGGTAAACGGGACATTGCAGCAGGTTCGCGAGTACATACGGCCCAATTGGAAAATTCGCTTTTTCCCCAAAAAATTGTGCTGCGCAGACATTTTCACTCTCGCCTACCGGGACCCGGTCTCCCGCAATCAGCAACCACTCACCATTGGCAACCCGTTCCTTGAGTTGCAGCGCAAGAGCAATGTCGAGGTCAGTCACCTGGATCAGGTTCAGGCGCGACTGCGGTGCCGCATCGCCGATAAGCTTGGCGAAGTTCGCGGCATGCTGATCGTAAAGAAGGATATTGATGACAAGATCCGGGTGTCGACGAGAAATGCCCCGCGAGTACTCGAGATTGCCAAAGTGCGATCCCAGCAACAGAATTCCCTTCCTGGATTTGACGATCGAGAGCAGCGTTTCTCGATCCCGAGGCAGTACATCGATACCCTCGGGCCTGTTCGTCCACGCAATATATTTGTCCAGCAGGGAGCGGCCAAAAGCGAGGAAATGGCGAAAGGACATCCACAGGTTCGGTCTGCCCGCCAGGCTGTCCGGATATTGCTGTTTTACCCGACGCAGGAAGTCCAGTGAAGCGCGGCGGGCGACGGGTCTGCGCAGCAGGAAATAGAACATCACAGGGCCCAGAACGATGTTGAAGCCGACCCGACCGAGGCGCGTGTAGGTCCACGCCATGAAGCGCATGCCCGAAAGCGCGCCCGCTTCGCCGATGTTTGCCCAGTGACGACTCATCTCTCAGTGTTTCCGACGTGCGAACTGGCGGCCCAGCAGCACTGGCAAGCGCAGAATCATGCCGACGATGAGCCGCGTATGCATCCATGAAATCTGCACGTTGTCGCGAATGTAACGAAAGTGAGAAGCGCCGTCCGGCGGGTAATTAACGTTCACCGGGATGTAGCGTAGCGGCAATCCGGCCCAGACGGACCGCACCAGAATCTCCGGATCGAAGGTCATGCGTTTGCCAATACGGCTGTTCTCGATCAACGGCAGGATCGAGGCGAGAGGGTACAGGCGAAAACCACACATCGCGTCCTGTATCTGCAAGCTCAGGGTCTCCAGCCAGGAGAGCGATAACGTCAGGTAACGGCCATAGAAGCGCAATCCTGAAATCGACTCGTCAAAAATCGGTTTGCCGCAGATTATCGCAGTCGGATCGACCCTGTTCTCTGCACAAAACTCACCGATTCTGGATATGTCGTGTTGCCCGTCAGCGTCAACCTGCAATGCATGCGTATAGCCCGCCTCCAGTGCCGCCTTTAAACCAGTTGTTACCGCCGCTCCTTTGCCGCGGTTATCCGCGTGTCGGAGCAGTACTGCGCCTTCAGCATGTGCCTGGAGCAGTTGTTGCAGATCCTCGAAAGACGCCGGTGCACTTGCATCGTCGACGACGACAAGTGGCAGGCCCGCCGACAGCAGTTGCGGCAACATGCGGCGAAACTGCTCTACGTGGTTGAAGTGCGGAACAATCACACAGTATTTCACGCTTCAGGCTCCGCAAAAACCAGCCTGCCTTGCGAGTTTTGCTGGTCGAGGCTCTGGAAATTGAACTGCACCTGGAACGGGTCAAGGCGCTGCAGTCGCAGCTCAACAACGCGCGGCGGCACAATTACCTTGCTGAACTTCAAGCGCTTAATGTGCTGCGGAGGGTTTTCAAGGCCAAAGAGCGCAGAGGCGACCAGGATCGCCCAGTGCATTTGCACAATGCCAGGCAACACTGGCTGGCCCGGGAAATGACCGCGAAACCAGCTCAGGCCGGGTGTTACGTCAAGCGACAGGCAAAACTCGTCAGGGTTTTCAACGCAGGACAAAATTCGGGGAAAGTTCTGACTTTCCCGGGGCAATCTGACGCCGCCGGCCAGCAACGAATGCTCTCCGAGAGATCGCTTCAAGTCGAGGTCCCGCATAAAAAGATGCTCAGATGCTTGCGCTAAAGTTTCGTGAATGGCGAGGTCAAATCACGACTCTGCCAGCGCACCCATCACATCCCTGATCGTCCGCACATCTTTGAAGACATCAGGTGATATCTTTTTCCCGGTTAGCTCTTTGAGTTGTACCAGCAAATCAACGGCATCAATGCTGTCGAGTTCCAGCTCTTCATACAGATTGGCATCAGGCGTAATTGCTGATTCATTCATTTCAAACTGTTCGACCAGAATTGTCTTGATCTGCTGATAAAGACTATCGGTATCCATGCGGCGATTCTAAGAGAGTTTCTACCGAAAGGGTAAATTTTATAGTTTCGCGAAACAGGGTCGATCAGCTCATGGCCGATGTGATCATTGACTCCAGGGCCCCGTTCAGCGTGTAGCGCGCACGCCGCGGCCCATCCTGGTCGCTGAGATACTGGCTGGCGTCGACCGGCGGCAGGATCGTGATCGCAAAATGCGGCGGTGAAGGCGGTATTTTGTACCATGGCACATGTTTTGCCAGCAATTGCGGCCTGCAATCGATGACTATCGGCAGAATCTGCGCGCGGGCACGGATGGCTATCTCGGCTGCACCGAGCTTGAATTTCAGCGGCTGCCCCTCAACTGAGCGCGTGCCTTCGGGGAACAGCAGCAGGCTGGCGCCGGACCTTAGTCGTGTTACACAGGATTCCAGCAAGTCGTCCGGAGCGCGGTTGGAGATGTAGTTGGCGGATGCAGCAGGTACGCGCAACACAGGGTTCCTGGTCACGGCCTCCTTGATGACGCAGTCAATCTGCGGAAAAAGTGACAGCAGGATGACGACGTCGATCAGGGTCGGATGGTTGGCCAGCAGCAGCTGGCTTCGATCGGGATCCCAGTGCTCCATTCCCGCCACCTTGCAGGAGATTAGTCGGCTCGCACAGGCAGTCCAGACAAAAACAGAAAAGGCCGCACTGAGCAGCCTTCTCGTGGCCACCTGGCGCTTGCCGGGCCGACGGACGAACAGGTACAGCAGCGGAATAACAACAAAGCCGATAAGCAGGCCGGTAAGGCCGAAGACGAACCAGAAAAGCGCGGTTCCAACGAAGCGATAGATATAATGCAGGTGTTTCATTCTCTATCACGCCAGGCGGGCCCGTCCGGAACGCAACTGTCCGGCAGCGAAACGGTCAATTTCAAGGCAATTCCAACGGCTTTCAGTTAGGTTTATTCTACACCATGACCTGACACTCCTTTTTCCGCGCGCACCCCCTGACAATGAACTTATGCGACTAGCTATCGGTCAATACACGGCAACTTCGGCAGCCGGCACGGGTCTCGCCGCGATGCGAGAGGCAATTCATGAGCGCCGATCGGGATTGCGGCGTAATGATTTGGAGGCCTGCGACCTGGATACCTGGATCGGTCGCGTTGCGAATCTCGAAGAGGTCGCGTTACCGGACAGCCTGAAGCTCCTGCACAGCCGCAACAATCAGCTCGCCTGGCTTGGTCTGCAGCAGGACGGCATGCTCGATGCCATTGCCGAACTCAGGCAGCGTATCGGCAGCGACCGAATTGGCGTCATCATGGGCACCAGCACGTCGAGTATTGCCAGAACAGAGGAAGCCTACGCGAATCTATTGCCGTCTGGCGCAATGCCGCCGGAGTACTGTCAGCCGGAAGTACACAATTTGCACTCGCCGGGCATCTTCGTTGCCGAAGCCACCGGTCTGGAAGGGCCGTCAATGACAATCAGTACCGCGTGCTCGTCGAGTGCCAAAGTGTTTGCATCGGCGATGCGCTGGATCAGCCATGGCCTGGTTGACGCGGTGCTTGTTGGCGGTATCGACAGTCTGTGCATGAGTATCCTGTATGGCTTCAATTCGCTGGAGCTGGTGTCTCCTGATCGCTGTCGACCGTTTGATGAGCGACGCAATGGCATCAATATTGGCGAAAGCTGTGGCTACGCGATCATCGGTAAAGAGGATGCGATCGGGGCTGTCCAGTTCAGCATGCTCGGCTACGGTGAGAGTTCGGATGCGTATCACATGTCGCATCCACACCCGGATGGCAAGGGCGCGGTCCTGGCCATGTCGCAGGCGCTGGATCGCGCAGGGGTTGCAGCCGATGACATCGACTACATCAATTTGCACGGTACGGCGAGCCAGGCCAACGACCGGATTGAGGCGCTCGCGCTGGGACAGTTGTTCTCTGATCGCACGCTGGCCAGTTCAACCAAGGCCTGGACTGGTCACACGCTGGGTGCGGCTGGCATTCTTGAGGCCGTCATTACACTTGAGGCGATGCGCTACGGAATCGTCCCCGGTACGCTGAATTGTGACCAACCGGATCCCGACTTTGCCTTTCACGTGGTGCAGCAAAATGTGCAGAGACGCGTGCGCTACGCGATGACAAACTCGTTCGGCTTTGGCGGCAACAATGCGACGCTGGTTTTCGGGCAGGCGCATGACTAGCGTAAATATCTCTGGCATCGGTGTCTGGAGCGAGCAATTCGCGAACTGGGATGAGTTTCGCGCGGTGCTGGGCGGGAGCGAAGCCGTTCTCGGCAGCGCCCTGAAGCCCGAGCTGATCCCGCCAAAGGAGCGACGGCGTGCGCCGCAGGCCGTCAAGATGGCCATCGAAGTCATGGACCAGGCATGTCAAATGGCCACCCTGGATCCGTCCGGCGTGGCGACGGTGTTTGCCTCGGGCATGGGCGACATGCAGATTACGGACTACATGTGCAGGACGCTGGCGACCACGCCACGGCTGGTATCGCCGACTCGATTCCACAATTCGGTTCACAATGCGTCGACTGGCTACTGGTCCATCGCGACGGGGTCGCATGCCCCGGCGAATGCTGTTTCGGGCTACTCGTTTTCGGTAGCGATCGCCATCCTCGAAGCGGCAGTGCAGGCAATCGAAGAGAATATTCCCGTGCTGGTGGTTGTCGAGGAGCTCGAAGCACCGCAGCCGTTCAAGTCCGTCTGCGATGCAGAGCTGGCATTTGCCGCAGCACTGCTGCTTTCACCCGGTGGGGCCGCTTCGTCGCCGTTGGCGTCGATGGATATCAAAGTACATCGGTCGGAAGTTGAAAATAGTGCGCCGTGGCGAGTGCAAGGTGTGGACTACTCGACCAACTTCGCCGCGAAAATCCTGCCGTTGCTGATCGCAGTCGCCGGGCAGGATGCTGCCGACCTGCAGTTTCCCATGTCGCGGAGTGCGGCGCTGCAAGTCTCACTGTCGATGGAACGGATGTCCGGCACTGTCGATGGGTGAATTGAGTTCAGACTATGATGTTGCGATTGTTGGCGCAGGTCTTGCCGGGCTGACACTGGCACTGCAGCTGCAACAGGATTCTCCCGGGCTTTCGATAGCTGTTCTTGAGCGCGACAGCCTGCCGCCACCGATCGCGGCGCACAAGGTTGGCGAGTCAACCGTCGAGATCGGCGCACATTATCTCGCGCATACACTTGGCTTTGATCAACTCCTTGATGACACACAGTTGAGGAAGTTCGGCCTGCGCCTGTTCTTCGGCAGTGGCATGCACAGTGACCTGTCCAAAGCGGACGAACTCGGACCCAGTCGCTTGTTGCCGGCCCTCAGCTACCAGATCGATCGCGGCAAACTGGAAGCGGATCTCGCGGAGATTCTGCAGCAGCGTGGTATTTTCCTGCACGACAATTGCACCGTCAAGCAGGCGAAGATCAACGCTAATGGCGCGGGGCATGAAATAAAACTGACGAGTAAGGGTCAACAGGGCAGCCTTCATTGCCGCTGGCTGGTCGATGCCAGTTCGCGCGCGGCTGTCGTAAAGCGCGGCTTGAATATGAACAAACCCTGCGACCACAAGATTCATTCAGCCTGGTTTCGTCTTGATGCAGCAATTTCGGTGGATGACTGGTCGGAGTCCGAATCGTGGCAGCAGCGGTGTAATCGACCGAGGTTCTACTCGACAAACCACCTCATGGGTTGTGGCTACTGGGTATGGATTATTCCCCTGGCTGGCAACAAGACCAGCATTGGCCTGGTTGCCGACCCCGAGGTGCACCCGTTATCGTCGTTTGGCAATTTCGAGAAATTTACGCAATGGCTGTCGCAACATCAGCCAACGCTGGCCGATGAGGTCATCGGCGCGCGCGATACGCTGATGGACTTCAAGTTTGCCAGGAACCTGTCACAGGATAGTGGCCAGGTCTGGTCCAGGGAGCGATGGGCCTTGACCGGAGAAGCGGGCGTCTTCGCCGATCCGTTTTATTCGCCGGGATCCGATTTTATTGGCATCAGCAACACATTCATTGCCGACATGATTCGGCGTGACCGGCTGGGTGGGCGCTTTGCTACGCATGCGGCCGTATACGAGAAGATGTACATGTCGTTTCTCGAGAGCACGATGAGCCTCTATGAAAATCAGTATGCGGGATTCGGCGATACTCGCCTGATGGTGGTCAAGACAACCTGGGACTACGCGTACTACTGGTCCATTTTGAGCTGGTTGTTCTTTCGCGAGGTAATGACAGACCTGGACTTCCTCAGGATCGTGCAGCCAAGGCTGCTGGAAATCCGCGCACTGAATAGCACCATGCAGGCGGCTTTCAGGCAGCGCGCGGCCGAACGGATCGTCGACGAAGGGCGGGGCAGGTTTATCGATCAGTCGGGCATCCCTGTTCTCTATGAGCTGAATGCCGCCTTGCTGCAGACGCCGTCCAGTGTTGAGTCAGAGCTCAATGACAATTGCGATCGTCTTGTTGGCCTGGCACCGATATTGTTGTCCGTACTGGAAGGCGGCGCGGCGGATGGTCAAGGCAGCTGCAGCCTGCTCGGCGACCTGCGTCGGTGCCTTAACTGATCTGCTTGCGTGGCAGGCGACTGCCGGCGTATGCAATCAGGAAGCTGATTATGGATCCTGCGGCAACGGTGAGGCCCAGAAACCTCAAAACCGGGATCGATGATCCGGCAAGTATGACGAACGCTATCGTGGTTGAAGCGGCGCAGGCAATAACGCCTTTGTCGGTCGCCCGGCGCTCGATGGGCGACTCCACACGGCTTAGAAACAACGCATAGTCGAGTCCGAGCCCAAGGACCAGCAGCAGGGCGACCAGGTGGATGACGGTCAGGCTACCGTGGATGCTGCTGATGACCGTGATGGTGACAGCCAGGGCCGAG
>Ga0316201_10000727_pt1 | contig 20071 bp, 18 predicted proteins | sample CS6wburrow_MG_FD_204516 | JGI IMG/M metagenome (GOLD analysis project Ga0316201, IMG submission 204516) | Coastal sediment microbial communities from Delaware Bay, Delaware, United States - CS-6 worm burrow | ecosystem: Environmental > Aquatic > Marine > Coastal > Sediment | place: USA... | reverse complement strand
GGCCGCAGCACGGTCGAAGGCACGACGCACGCGATAAGGCTCGATAAATTGTGGACCGTTGTCAGGCATCAGATAAATTCAGGTATGTGTTTTCTGTACGCGAATTTTACCGGCAAAGTCGACCAGTTCACGCAGAAAATTCTCTCGATGCGAAAGAAACGGCGCATGGCCTGCATCGGGCTCGATTGATATTTGTACGGCCGGGTTGAGCAGTTTAAGGTTTTCTGCCAGCGCCACCGGCACCAGCGTATCGCGCCCGCCGAGGACCCAGTGTTGCGGGCAGTCGAGCCGGGCAAGGTCTGCGCGCAGATCGGTGTGCTGCAATAAGGCTAATCCGGTTCGTAGCGCAGCTTCGCTGGCGAAGCCGCGTTCATTCATGGCGCGCTGTAATTCGCGCACGGTGTGCAGCGCACGTTTATCACCCATCACCTGCAAGGCGAGAAATCGCCGCATGGTGGATTCAACACCGGTGTCGAGCATGCGCGCAAAATCATCGAACACGCTGGCGTCAACTGCCGTGGTCCAGTCGTCGCGGCGCACAAAGCACGGCGTGCTGGCGACCATGTACATTGCGGCGACGCGCTCGGGGTAATCGCGCGCGAGCTGTTGTACCGCCAGCCCGCCGAGCGACCAGCCGACCCAGAGCGCCGGCCTGTGGGTCACAGCTGACAGCAGCCGGGTGTAATCATCGAGACTGTCGGCACGCACGTCTGCCATACCGCCATGGCCGGGCAGATCAACGCAGATGACGTCGAGCCAGTCGGGCAGATCTGCCAGCAATGGCTGCCACACGGCACTGTTCATGGCCCAGCCATGCACCATCACGCAGGTGATTTTTTGCTTCATCGCAGGCGCCATTCGCCTGCCGGCTGTTGTAAGCTTGCGATCTGTTCCATTCTCGCCAGGTAGATCTGTTTCAGCATGACTCTGGATCCTGTATTTCTGCTTTACGCACTCGGTGGCTATCTCGTCGGTTCAGTTTCAACTGCGATCATCACCTGTAAACTCATGGCGCTGCCCGATCCGCGTGCAGTCGGCTCGAACAATCCCGGGGCGACAAACGTGCTGCGCCACGGCGGGAAAAAGGCGGCCATTATTACGCTTTTGGGCGACATGTTAAAAGGCCTGTTGCCGGTATTAGTCGCAGGCTGGCTCAGTCACCAGCCAGTCGCGATTGCGCTCACCGGGCTGGGCGCATTTCTCGGCCATCTCTACCCGGTATTTTTTGGTTTCAAAGGCGGCAAGGGCGTGGCAACTTTTTATGGCGCGCTGCTCGGGTTTAACTGGCTGGCCGGACTGGCGGCACTGGCGGTATGGCTGCTGATGGCGTTCATATTCAGATATTCGTCACTGTCTGCGCTGGTGTCGGCGGCGAGTTCACCGCTGCTGTTATGGCAGTTCAGTCACGACACGGCATTGCTGGCCAGTTGCAGCGTGATGGCAATCATGCTGATCTGGCGCCACCGCAGCAATATGCGCAACCTGGTCGCCGGGCGCGAAAACAAAATCGGTACTAAAAAAGCCGAAAAGGAATAATACTCAGGCCGTGGTCATCATTGGTGGCTGCAGTTCATCCATCGGCCAGCGGGCGCGCGCTGCGATCGTCAATGGCTGGTGCTCACCCGCCAGCAGGCGCAGGCAACCAACGTGCGCGATCATCGCACCGTTATCAGTGCAAAACTCTACGCGTGGATAAAACAGTTCACCGCCGTGTTTCGTGACCATTTTGCCGAGTGTTTCACGCAGGCGCTGATTCGCACCCACCCCCCCCGCAATCACCAGCCGATTGCAACCGGTCTCGCGCAAGGCGCGTTCGCTCTTGATTACCAGGGTATCGACGACCGCATCTTCAAATGCATACGCCACATCGGCCAGTTGCCGGGCGTAATCACTGGCTGCCGGGTTGAGACCCTGCAAGGTGGTGAGGGCAAATGTTTTGAGCCCGCTGAAACTGAAATCCAGCCCCGGCCGGTCAGTCATCGGCCGTGGAAACCGGTAGCGCCCGGCCTCCCCTGTCGTCGCCAGTTTCGCCAGTGCCGGGCCGCCGGGATATCCCAGCCCCATCAGCTTGGCGGTTTTATCAAACGCCTCGCCGGCGGCATCATCCAGGCTCTGGCCGAGCATCTCGTATCGGCCAATGCCTTCGACCTGCGCCAGCAGGGTGTGCCCGCCCGACACCAGCAGGGCAATAAAGGGAAAGTCCGGCGGGTTTGATTCCAGCATGGGTGCCAGTAAATGGCCTTCCATGTGGTGCACTTCCAGCGCTGGTATGCCCAGCGACCAGGCCAGGCTGCGGCCCAGCGATGCACCCGACATCAACGCCCCGATCAGCCCCGGGCCGGCGGTATAGGCAATACCATCCAGCTGATTTTGCTGGATTTCAGCAGCTGCGAGCGCCTGCCTGATCAGGGGCGATAAATAGCGAATATGATCGCGCGAGGCCAGTTCCGGCACCACCCCGCCGTAGTCGGCATGGAGTGCGACCTGGCTGTGCAGCACGTGTGACAACAGGCCGCGCTCGCTGTGGTAAATCGCGATGCCGGTTTCATCACAGGAGGTTTCAATACCCAGAACAATCATGATTTTTCTGTTTTACACGAGTTTTTCGATGGCAGGATGTCAAAAATGTGAATTTCGGGTTTTGGCTTTTAAAAATAATGCGATATACTACGTCGTTTCCCGCAGCTGTATGCGGATTTTTTGTGCCCGATTGTTATGACGCCCGATTGTTATGACGTTTGGTTTTGGGTTTTGATTACCATCAAGAATATTAATTGGAATTTTTATGCCAGCAGTCAGAGTTAAAGAAAACGAGCCTTTTGACGTTGCCCTGCGCCGCTTCAAGCGCTCCTGCGAAAAAGCCGGTGTTTTGACAGAAGTGCGTCGTCGTGAAGCTTACGAAAAGCCCACCACCGAACGCAAGCGCAAAGCCGCCGCCGCAGTCAAGCGTCACCTGAAGAAGCTGTCGAAAGACCGCGGCCGTTTCGCCCGCTCCCCTCACCAGCGTAGACGTTAATCCCGCCCATGAGCAGCGCCCTGAAAACACAGATACAGGACGCCATGAAAGCGGCGATGAAAGCCGGCGACAAGCCCCGGCTGGCAGTCGTGCGCCTGATGCTGGCTGCAATCAAACAGGTCGAGGTCGACGAACGCATCGAGCTGGATGATACCCGCGTCACCACCATACTCGACAAGATGATCAAGCAACGCCGCGAATCCATCGCCCAGTACGCACCCGCCGGTCGCGATGACCTGGTTGCCCAGGAACAGTCCGAAATCGATATCATCCAGACGTTCCTGCCACAGGCACTCAGTGCAGACGAAATCGAAGCCATTATTAATGATGCCATTAGCACCACCGGCGCAAGTTCGATCAAGGACATGGGCAAGGTGATGGGCATTATTCGCCCCCAGCTGGTCGGTCGCGCCGATATGGGTGAAGTCAGCATCATTATCAAATCCCGACTCAACGCGGCCTGAGATGTCTGCCAGTCCCGCGCTGAAAAATGACCGCCTGATTCGCGCCCTGTTGCGCCAGCCGGTGGATCAGACACCGGTGTGGATCATGCGCCAGGCCGGACGTTACCTGCCCGAATACCGTGCGATACGTCAACAGGCCGGTGACTTCATGACCCTGTGCAGCACCCCGGAGCTGGCCTGCGAAGTCACATTGCAACCACTGCGCCGCTTTGCGCTGGATGCCGCTATCCTGTTTTCCGATATTCTGACCATTCCCGATGCGATGGGTCTTGGCCTGTATTTCGAGGAAGGTGAAGGCCCTAAATTCAAAACCCGGCTTAACAACGCTGCTGATATTGCGCGCCTGTCTATACCCGACCCGGAAGATGATCTCGGTTACGTGATGGACGCCGTGCGCCTGATCCGGCGCGAGCTGAATGGCGATGTACCATTGATCGGCTTTGCTGGCAGCCCGTGGACGCTGGCAACTTACATGGTGGAAGGCAGTAGCAGCAAAGCATTCTCGCGGGTCAAAGCCCTGCTGTTTGAAGATCCCGCGGCCGCACACCAGTTAATGAATGTGCTCGCCGATTCGGTCGCGCAGTACCTGAATGCACAGATTGAAGCCGGCGCACAGGCGGTGATGGTATTCGACAGCTGGGGCGGCGCACTCAGCACTGCACATTATAAAACGTACTCGCTGGCCTCGATGCAACGCATTGTCGATCAGCTGATCCGGGAAAAAGACGGCCAGACCATACCGGTAACCTTATTTACCAAGGGTGGCGGGCTCTGGCTGGAAGATATCGCCGCCACCGGTTGCAACGCGGTCGGGCTGGACTGGGGCGTGGATATCGGCGAAGCACGCAGACGTATTGGTGACCGTGTCGCGCTACAGGGCAACATGGATCCTGCGGTGATGGCGACATCAGCCAGCACCGTGTGTACCGAAGCCGAGCGCATTTTGAAATCTTTCGGCCATGGCGACGGCCATGTATTCAACCTCGGCCATGGCATCACGCCTGATATCAAACCTGAGAACGTTGAAGCCCTGGTGAACCATGTCCACGAAAACAGCCGCCAGTACCACGCTTAGTACTGGCTCGCGGCAGCCCTAAAACAACTGTTCAGGTATCGGCGTTTCGCTGCCATCTTCTGGCAATCTGCCTGCAGGCAGGGCGCTACCCATTTCAGGCGCTTCTTCAGCGCGGAATATTTCGAACACGGTATTGGTATCAATATCGGTGGCCGCTTGCCCGGTGTCAGCATTGATTTTGACATTGACCAGCCCGTCGGGGCGTTGCAGCGGCTTATCAGGTACGCCGTTGAGCGCGTCGCGCATATATTCAATCCATATAGGCAGGGCTGCACGTGAGCCGGTTTCTCTATTTCCCAGCGGCTTGAGCTGATCAAATCCCACCCAGGCGATGGCCACCAGGTCCTGGTTGAAGCCATTGAACCATGCATCACGCTGATCATTGGTGGTACCGGTCTTGCCTGCAAGGTCCTGACGTCCGAGCTGCATCGCGCGCACACCGGTGCCACGCTTAACCACATCCCGCAACATCGAATTCATCAGGTAGACCAGCCTGGGTTCGAGCGTTTGCTCGGCCTGCTTGGGCAGTTTACCCAGGCTTTCTTCATCTTCATCCACCAGCTGCGGTAAGACTTTACGCTGGGCAAGCACACAACCGACACAGGCCACCGCCGGATCAGCCTCAAATAAAGTGGAGCCGTCTGCATCTTCAATCCGCTGAATAAAATACGGCTTGATGAGATAACCACCGTTTGCAAACACGGAGAAAGCACGCGCCAGCTCAACCGGGCTTACTTCACAGCTCCCGAGTGCAAGTGAAAGATCGTGCGGCAGGTCATTGTCCTGAAATCCGAAATTTCTGGCGAATTTAACTGCATGCGAAATTCCGACCGAGCGCAGCAGGCGGATCGAAACCAGATTACGTGACTTCACCAGTGCTTCGCGCAGGCGAGTCGGTCCGTAGAACTTGCCGCTATAGTTTTCCGGACGCCACGATGCTTCCAGTGCCGCGTCTTCGAACACGACCGGTGCATCATTGATCAGGCTGGCAGCGTTATAGCCTTTGGCGAGTGCAGATGAGTAGATCACCGGCTTGAAACTGGAACCGGCCTGGCGTTTTGCCTGGACAGCGCGGTTAAACTTGCTGTGTGAAAAGTCAAAGCCACCGGTAAGTGCGCGTATCGCACCGTCGTTGGGTGACACCGAGACCAGCGCGCCCTGCACTTGCGGCACCTGGCCCAGCGTCCATACACCCTGCTTGTTCTGTGAAACCCAGACAACATCACCGCGCTTGATTATTTCAGCCACGGATTTCGGTTCAGGGCCCTTGCGGTTAAGGCTGACATAGGGCGACGCCCAGCTGAGACCGGCCCATTCCAGGCGGATGGATTCACCCGTTTTTAACAAGGCCTCAGCGCCTGGCTCAAGTTTTGCCGCCTCATCCCGCTCCTGGATACTGACGACCAGCGCAGGCATGAATCGCCCGTAGTCGCGGTCACTTTCGAGCAATGCCGGCAGCTCCAGCATTTCTGTTTCGCTCAGTGCAGCAAGATCAATATGACGAATCACACCGCGGTAGCCATGGCGCTGATCATATTCCACCAGCCCGTTCCACAGGCTGTCATTCGCAGCCCTTTGCAACCTGTCCTCTACCGTGGTGTATACCCTGAGACCGCGGTTATAGGACTCATCGCCAAACTGGTTAACAATTTCAGCGCGCACCATCTCATTTATATAAGGCGCCTGCACATCAATCTGGCTGTGGTGCCTTTCTGCGCTGACCGCTTCCTGAATGGTTTGTTGATACGCACCTTCAGAAATATAATTTAGATGTCGCATGCGTGATAACACGTAATTTCGCCGTATCAGCGCACGTTCCGGATTCACGATGGGATTATAGGTTGACGGCGCTTTGGGCAGGCCTGCCACCATGGCGATTTGCGCCAGGCTGAGCTGTTCCAGGTCTTTGCCGTAATATACCTGCGCAGCTGCAGCAACACCGTAGGCACGATTGCCCAGGTAGATCTTGTTGAGATAAAGCTCAAGAATTTTTTGCTTGCTGAGCTCACGCTCAATTTTCAGTGCAAGAAATATTTCGTTCACTTTTCTTAGATAGGTTTTTTCACTGCTGAGGTAAAAGTTTCGCGCCAGCTGCATGGTAATGGTGCTGCCACCCTGCCCGCGCTCACCGGTTTTGATTAAATTAAATACCGCGCGCAGTATGCCCTGGTAATCAACACCCGGGTGCTCAAAAAAACGGTCATCCTCGGCAGAAAGAAAAGCCTGGCGCATGAGCAGGGGGACTTCTTCGAGTGTTTTTGGTGAACGACGTTTCTCGCCAAATTCACCCAAGAGTGATCCATCACTGCTATATATACGCAGTGGCACCTGCAACCGGACATCGCTTAGACCTTCGATAGAAGGCAGCTGCGGTTCAAGATATAGATAGAGCCCGGCCAGCCCGATGACCAGAACTGTGATCGGTATTAGTGTTATTGCTAGCAGGATTTTTGATAATCTGATGAGCTTCACGAGTCCTTGCCCTGGTACACATGATTTGAGGGTGTCGAATTATAGACTTTCGCACTGCATTAAGCGATATGCATAGAATTCGAGGCTAGTATTTTTGAGTAGTTGCGTCTATCATTTAATGCAAAAAAATATATATATCCTATAACTAGCTTAAATATAAATGGATTAGGGGAGAAAAGGTGTTCCTGCTCAACCGCAAGAAACCCGTCATTCTGGGTCTGGACATCAGCTCTACTTCGGTAAAGCTGCTTGAACTGGCGCAGGATGGGGATAATTATCGAGTCCAGAGCCTGGCGGTCGAGCCATTGCCGGATAACGCTGTTTCCGAAAAAAATATTCAGGATGTAGAAGCCGTCGGCGAAACCATCCATAAAGCAGTCAAACGCTCAGGCACCAAGATCAAGGAAGCAGCGGTTGCCGTTGCCGGATCTGCAGTCATCACCAAGATCATCACCATGCCGGCCAGTCTCAATGAGAGCGAGCTGGAAGGCCAGATCCAGATCGAAGCCGATCAGTACATCCCGTATCCGCTGGAAGAAATTAACCTCGATTTCGAGGTGATGGGCCCCTCCAAAAACAACCCGGAAACCGTGGACGTGCTGCTGGCAGCCTCACGCAGCGAAAATATCGAACTCAGGGCCGACGCACTCTCGCTCGGCGGCCTCACCCCCAAAATAGTCGATGTAGAAGCCTATACCGTTGAACATTCATCCGCTCTGCTGACAGCAGGCATCGAAGACTGGGATGAAAGCAAGATTATTGCCATCATTGACATTGGCGCCACCATGACCAGTCTCAACGTGGTCGAAAACAACCAGTTAATCTACACCCGCGAACAAAGTTTCGGTGGCAAGCAGCTCACCGAAGAAATCATGCGCCGCTATGGACTGGCCTACGAAGAAGCCGGCCGGCTGAAGAAAGAAGGCGGCCTGCCAGACAATTATATTCCTGAAGTACTGGAGCCATTTAAAGAAACCATTGCGCAACAGGTGAGTCGCTTCCTGCAATTTTTCTATACTGCGGGCCAGCATAACTCGGTGGATATGATCGCCCTTGCCGGCGGCTGTTCATCCATTCCAGGTATTGATGAACTGGTCGAATCACAGCTCGATACACCCACTGTGATCGCAAACCCATTTGCAAAAATGTCATTATCCTCCAGGGTAAACCCGCAGGCACTGAGTAAAGATGCGCCTTCACTAATGATTGCATGCGGTCTCGCTATGAGGAGTTTTGACTAATGGCCAAGATTAACCTGCTGCCGTGGCGCGAAGAACTTCGCAAGGAACAGACCCGGCAATTTGCTACCCTGCTGGGCCTGTCTGCATTAATGACCGGGGCCGTCATATTGCTCGTACATTTCAATATTGCGGGCATGATTGATCACCAGAAAACCCGGAATGGTATTTTGCAGACTGAAATCGACCAGCTGGACATCGCGCTCAAGGAAATCCAGGACCTTGAAGACACCAAGGCGCAACTGCTTTCACGCATGGATGTGATTCAGTCGCTGCAGCGTCAGCGTCCGCAAATTGTGCATTTATTTGATGAGATCGTGCGCACTGTCCCTGAAGGTATTTACCTGACAGGCATCAAACAGAAAGGAAAAGAGCTGACGATCAATGGCGTTGCAGAATCAAACGGACGTGTATCAGCGTATATGCGCAATATCGACGCATCAGACTGGATGTCTACCCCAAAACTGACCGTAATCGAAACCAAAAAAGGCACACTTAGAAGCAGCGACTTTGTACTGACTACCTCGCAATCATTGCCCAAAGGTGAAGCCAACGGGGAGGATAGCTGATGGATTTATCCAAACTGAATGAAATCGACCTGAATGATATCGATTTCAAGAAAATTGGTATGGCACCGGGGCCGGTCAAGGCCGTGCTGATTGTGCTCGTATGCATCGCCGTGGCCGCGGCGGGATACTTTCTCGACATCACCAAACAGCTTGATAACCTCAAAAAAATCGAATTCGAAGAACAGTCATTGAGGGCTACATTTAGCGAAAAACAGGCTAAAGCAGCCAATCTCGATGCCTACAAACAGCAACTCGAAGAAATGCGTAGCTCATTCGGCGCACTGCTTCGTCAATTACCCAATAAAACTGAAATTGAAACATTGCTGACCGATATATCCCAGACCGGCATTTCCAGCGGACTTGAGATTGATTTTTTCAAACCTGAAGGCCTCAATCCAAAAGAGTTTTATGCAGAATACCCAATCAAGTTGAAAGTAACAGGTCGCTACCACGAATTTGCTGAATTTGTCAGCGGTGTCGCAGCTTTACCAAGAATTGTCACCTTGCAGGGGATACAAATTGAACCTGCAGACAAGAAAAAAGGTGGCGTCAAGTTACAGATGGAAGTAACCGCTGTTACTTATCAATACCTCGATGAGTCGGAGCAGAATTAGTGATGAACGTTTTACATACCCGACCAGGCCGCCTTGTCGTGACCAGCATGCTCATCATGCTAGCGAGCGCATGCAGCAGAGAAGTAAATGATATCCATACTTTTATTGAGCAAACCAAGGCAACCAATGTAGGCAGCGTAAGGCCCATCCCGCAGTTTGAGCCGTACAAGAGCTTTAGTTACTCTGCCAACGAATTGCGAGATCCTTTTGTAGCCGACATTGATCTTGATAATAAGCCTGATACTACGGCGGATGCACTGCGGCCAAACCAGCAACGACCAAAAGAACCCCTGGAATCCTTCCCGCTGGATACCCTGGCAATGGTAGGCATCCTCGAACAGGAACAAAATCTTTGGGGATTAATCAAGGATCCACAAAATGTAGTCCATCGCATTCAGCTTGGAAATTACATGGGCCAGAACGAAGGACGTGTAACTGAGATTACCGACACAGATATACGTCTGATAGAAATAATACCGGATGGCATAGGCGGTTATATTGAAAGAAATGCCGCTATAGCAATCGGAAATGAGTAACGCGTGGAGCGAGATATGAAAACGATAAGAACAAACAACAACGGTATAGCGCGAATCTCTGGCATGGGCAGATTCATTATTCTCAGCCTCATGCTGTTCGGCATGATGAACAGCTTTGCATTTGCCGCAAATACGCTTGAAACCGTGCAATACAACACGCTCCCGGGTAATCGACTGCAGGTTATTCTTGGCATGTCGGAAGAAGCCGTCAAACCCCTGAGCTTCACAATTGATAACCCTGCGCGCATCGCATTTGATTTTGCAAACACGGCAAGCAGCCTGCCCAAGCGCGCGCAACCAGTGGGTATCAGCATTGCACAATCGATCACCGCAATTACAGCGAAAGATAAAACACGCGTGATTCTCAACCTCACTGAGGTGGTTCCTTACCAGGTGACAACAGAAGGCACGAATGTAATTATCACGCTCGACAGTGAAGCCACGGGCACCGGCTTTTCCGATCCCGCAACCAGTGCACCGACACCGGAAGGCGCACCACGCTTCTCGGATCGCGTACGCGGCGTCGACAACATAGATTTCCGTCGTGGCAGCAATGGCGAAGGCCGCGTTGTGGTTTCACTGAACGAAACCAACATTCCGATGGACATTACCGAAGAATTCGGCAAGGTAGTTGTCAAGTTCATCGGCGCCAAACTCCCGGAAGACCTGAGACAGACACTTGATGTTCTGGACTTTGCCACGCCGGTCAAAGCCGTAAGCAGCTATGAGCGCAACGGCAATGTCCGCATCGAGATTGAACCTGTAAGCGCTAACTACGAGCATGTGGCCTACCAGGCAAACAATATTTTCACCATTGAACTGAAGCCCATCAGCAAGGAAGAACTGGACGAACAAAACCAGGCCAAGTTTGGTTACACCGGTGAGCGCCTGTCTTTGAACTTCCAGGACATTCCGGTACGCGCTGTCTTGCAGCTGATTGCCGACTTTACCGGCCTCAATGTTGTGGTCAGTGACTCTGTCGACGGCAACCTGACACTGCGCCTGAAGAATGTTCCCTGGGACCAGGCACTGGACATTATTCTTAAAGCCAAAGGCCTGTCCAAGCGCGAGTCCGGCAACGTGATGCTGGTTGCCCCGAGCGAAGAAATTGCCGCACAGGAGAAAATTGATCTCGAGGCCGCGCAGGCGGTGACCGAGCTGGCACCCCTGCGAAGCGCATTCTTCACCATCAACTTTGCCAAAGTCACTGAACTCAAACCACTGTTCGAAAGTGAAGGCGGCGCTGGCGGTGAAGGCGAAAGTGGTGGCGCATCAGGCACCCTGCTGTCGCCGCGTGGCAGCGTCATCATTGATGAGCGCACCAACACCCTTATTCTGAAAGATACCGAAGAAGTCATCAGCGAAGTCAGACGCATACTGACCAAGCTCGATGTGCCAATTCGCCAGGTAATGATTTCATCACGCATCGTGATCGCCAATGATGACTTTACCCGTGAACTCGGTAACCGTTTCGGTGTGACCCGGGCAACAACCTACAGTAACGGTGAAGGCTTCGCGACCACCAGCGGAACCGCAGCTTCGACCGACACCATCACTAGCAGTGCACTCGATAATATCGGCACTACCGGTAACCCATTCCCGGTTGACGTACCCTTTGGTAACTTCGATCGCTTCAATGTCAACCTTGCCACCGCAGGCGCGGCAGCAGGCAGTATCGCCTTCTCTGTGCTGAAAGGCGGCACGCTGATCGACCTCGAGCTGTCAGCACTGCAGGCAGAGAACAAGGGTGAAATCATATCCAGCCCGCGCGTAGTCACGTCTGACCGTCACGAGGCCTTTATTGAGCAGGGTGTAGAAATCCCCTACCTGTCTGCATCATCCAGTGGTGCTACCCAGGTCGAGTTCAAAAAGGCGGTGCTGTCAATTACAGTCACGCCGCAGATTACCCCTGACGACAAGATCATCATGGACCTCTCAGTCAAGAAAGACGCCGTTGGTGAAGTTTTCTCAGGCATCCCGAGTATCGATACCCGCGAAGTGGGTACCCAGGTGCTGGTCAACAATGCCGACACCATCGTACTGGGCGGTATCTACGAACAGGTCAAACGCGATGAAGTCGACAAGGTGCCTTTCCTGGGTGATTTGCCACTGATCGGTTATTTCTTCAAACACACACTGGAAAGTGACGAAAAAGCCGAGCTGCTGATCTTTGTTACACCAAAGATCCTGAAAGAGTCCCTGTCACTCTAAGACTACTCACAGTCAGCTCCACACCGCCCCGCATCACGCAAGTCATGCGGGGCATTTTTTTCAGGGCTAAAATATTTGCTTAGACCTGGCCGAATCGTTAGTCTTGCGCAGCCATGAGCAAAACCAATATCTTTCTCATCGGGCCCATGGGTGCCGGTAAAACCACTATCGGACGGCAGCTGGCTCGCAAGCTGAACATGGAGTTTCTCGACAGCGATCGTGTGATAGAAGAGCGTACAGGTGCCGATATCCCGCTGATATTCGAAAAAGAAGGCGAAGCCGGCTTCCGCAAACGCGAGCAGGCAGTGATCGACGAACTTACACAGCAACCCAACCTGGTGCTGGCCACAGGCGGTGGCGCTGTGCTTGATGCCCAGAATCGCGCGCATTTGTCCCAGCGCGGCACGGTTATATATCTGCACAGCAGCCTCAGCTCGCTGGTGGAGCGCACCAGCAAGGACCGCAACCGGCCGCTGCTGCACGGTGACGAAAATCCGCGCGAGGTCCTCAGCCGGATTCTGCAGCAGCGTGAACCGCTTTATCGCGAAACCGCAGACCTGACCATTAACACCAGCAACAACTCGATACGCAACGTGATACAGGCTATCATTGGCCAAATAAGTAATCCCGGGTGAATACACACCCCGATCACACATCTACGACCAAATCCGCATGAAACAACTGACTGTTGAACTCGGTGAGCGCAGCTACCCGATTTATATTGGCGACAAGCTGCTCGGGCAGTCCGACCTGCTGCAAAAACATATACCCGGCAACAGCGCGCTGATTGTCAGCAATGAAACCGTGGCGCCGTTATACCTCGGTAAGGTCAGCGCCATGCTCAGCGGTATTCGCCACCAAAGCGTGATATTGCCTGACGGTGAACAGTACAAAAACCTCGACGTGCTCAATCGTATTTACGATGCCTGCCTGAGCAACCGGCTGGACCGCAATACCACCATCATCGCGCTCGGTGGCGGTGTCGTTGGTGACATGGCAGGCTTCGCCGCAGCGAGTTACCAGCGCGGGGTGAACCTGGTTCAGATTCCCACTACCTTGTTGTCCCAGGTCGACTCCTCGGTGGGCGGCAAAACCGGGGTAAATCATGCGCTGGGTAAAAACATGATCGGTGCGTTTTATCAGCCACGCGCGGTCATCGCAGACACGGGCACGCTCAACACGTTACCTGACCGCGAACTCAGCGCCGGTCTTGCCGAAATTATCAAATACGGCCTGATCCGCGATCCCGCGTTTTTTAACTGGCTGGATGCAAACCTCGACGCGCTGCTGCGACGCGATCCACAGGCCCTGGCCTATGCCATCGAAGTCTCCTGCCAGGTCAAGGCCGACGTGGTCGCGGCCGATGAACGCGAAAGCGGCCAGCGCGCACTGCTCAATCTCGGCCACACCTTTGGCCACGCAATTGAAAATGCCATGGGCTACGGCAACTGGTTACACGGCGAAGCCGTCGGCGCCGGCATGTGCATGGCGGCACGCATGTCGCAAACAGTGGGCTGGCTCGATGCAGCGCAAACTGACGCAGTCATCCGCCAGATCAAACACGCCAGGCTGCCGGTAAACGCTCCCGACGAAGTCACGATAGACACGTTCCTGGAATTAATGTCCGTTGACAAAAAAGTACTCGACGGCGTGTTACGACTGGTACTACTCAAAAACATCGGTGAGGCCGTAGTGACAGACAATTACACAACTGACCAGTTAAAAACAGCCATTCAGAACAGCTATGTCTGAACACATCCCCGCCTACAGTGGCAGCCTGATGCCGTATGCCTGCAATGACCGTGAATCACGCGGCCGTCTTCACGACGAGGAATCGCCCACCTATCGTAATAATTACCAGCGTGACCGTGACCGTATTATTCATTCTGCAGCGTTTCGCCGACTCGAATACAAAACCCAGGTGTTCGTCAATCACGAAGGCGACCTGTTCCGCACACGGCTGACACATTCACTCGAAGTCGCGCAAATTACACGTAGCATTGCGCGCGAACTCGGACTTCACGAAGACCTCGCCGAGGCCATTGCCCTGTCTCATGATCTCGGGCACACCCCGTTCGGCCATGCCGGCCAGTCAGCATTAAATCATTGTATGCGTGAGCACGGTGGTTTTGAACACAATCTGCAATCCCTGCGCGTAGTTGACCAGCTCGAACAAAAATATGCCGATTTTGACGGGCTTAATTTAACTTTTGAAACCCGCGAAGGCATTCTTAAACATTGTTCAATCATCAATGCGCAGAAACTTGGCGCAGTCGCGCAACGTTTTGTCGACAGGACCCAGGCCAGCCTTGAGGCACAACTTACCGATCTTTCTGATGAAACTGCCTACACCAACCATGATGTAGATGATGGCCTGCGCTATGGCCTGATTAAAATCGAAGACATGCTCAAAATTGAGCTGTTTCGCAGCCAGTACGACAAGGTCATGAAACGCTACCCCGGCATTAATGATCGACGCATGATCCACGAAGTGATTCGTCGCATGATAAACATCATGGTAGTTGATTTAATCGACACCTCGCGCACCAATATACGCAATGCAAAGCCAGCCACTATCCACGATGTCCGCATCCAGCCGGGACCCCTGATGGCTTTCAGTGAAAACATGATGGCATTGAAGCTTGAGCTTAAACAGTTTTTACGCAAGGAGCTTTACCAGCATTATCGCGTACATCGTATGACCACCAAGGCCGCCTCGATCCTCGAGTCATTATTTGACGCCTTTATGAATGACATACGCGTACTGCCGCCTGAAGCCCGTGAGCATTGCGAACAACTCCGCCACGATGACGGTGATGCTGGATACGCACGCGGCGTCGCCGACTATATTGCTGGCATGACAGATCGCTACGCCATAGTAGAATACGAACGCATTTTTAATCCCAGACAGCTGTCTTTTGTCAACCTGATTCCTTGATGCACTGCTGTGAAAGGCCGCATACCGCAGAACTTTATTGACGATCTTGTCGCGCGAGCTGACATTGTCGACATTATCAATGCACGCGTCCCGCTAAAAAAGAAAGGCCGCGAATACAGCGCCTGCTGCCCGTTTCACAACGAAAAAACCCCGTCTTTTACTGTCAGCCAGACCAAGCAGTTTTACCATTGCTTCGGCTGTGGTGCGCACGGCACTGCACTGGGTTTTTTGATGGAATATGAAAATCTTGATTTCGTCGATGCGGTTGAAGCGCTGGCATCAGAATACAATCTTGATGTACCGCGGGAAAATCTTCCGGAAAATTACAAGTCAAACAAAGACGACCGCGATTCATTGTATGAGGCGCTCGAACAATGCGCGACCCTGTTTCAGCAGGAACTGAAAACATCAACCCGAGCAATAGAATATTTAAAACAACGCGGACTTACCGGCGATGTCGCCAAAACCTACCAGCTCGGTTATGCGCCTGACGGCTGGAGCTACCTCACCGACAAGCTGGCCGACAAGGAAGCCATGCGCAAGGCGTTGATCGACAGCGGTATGCTGGTAGAGAAATCACCCGGTAACTATTACGACCGTTTTCGCGATCGCATTATGTTTCCCATTGTCGACAAGCGCGGCCGCATCATCGGTTTTGGTGGCCGCATTCTTGACCAGGGGGAGCCGAAATATTTAAATTCTCCCGAGAGTACCGTATTCCATAAAGGCCTTGAACTGTACGGTTTATACCAGGCCCGCAAGGTAACGCGCGACCTGCAACGCATTATTATTGTTGAAGGTTACATGGATGTGGTTGCGCTGGCACAACATGACATCACCTACGCAGTCGCATCGCTGGGTACTGCAACCACACGCGAACAGATCCAGACCAGTTTTCGCAGTGTGCGTGAAATTATTTTTTGCTACGATGGCGACAATGCGGGCTACAAGGCTGCATGGCGCGCTCTTGAAAATACCTTGCCCATTATTCGCGATGGCATGATTGCCAGGTTCCTGTTTCTGCCTGGCGGTGAAGATCCGGACACAATGGTTCGCAAGGAAGGCAAGCAAAAGTTTGAACAACGCCTTGATACTGCTACACCATTATCAGACTTCATGTTTCAGCATTTACAAAAAGATGCTGATATCAGTACGAATGAAGGCAAGGCACGTCTCGCCGAACTGGCAAAACCGCTGTTATCAAAAATGCCGGACAGTGTTTTTCGTGACCTGTTAAATGCGCAGCTTGCATCCCTGGTTGGAATTTCCGCCGACAAGCTCAACACACCGTCAGCAACACAGCCACAGGTTCCGGCCAGCAAACCCGCCATAGCTTCGCGTAGCAGACAGGTAAGCTTGAGCGGTACACGCGATGCAGTCGCATTATTATTGCAATACCCTGCGCTTGCTGAACAGGCTGTAATACCCGAGGAATTTTCAGACTGCACGCTACAGGGATTGCCCTTGTTGTATCAGTTATATCAGACTATCAAAGCAACACCGGGGCTCAGTTGCGCTGCGTTACTCGAACGCTGGCGCGACAAAGACGAATTCCCGATACTTGAGAAGTTGCTACAACATAATGTGCAGGGTACCGAGGCGAGCGAAGATCGCGCGGCCGTCTACACCGACATGATTTCGCACCTGTCAAAAAAATACCAGGATTTTCGTTTCGAACAGCTGCATGACAAGATGCTCAGCGGTGAGAAACTCAGCGATGAAGAGCTCAGCGAATACCGCCGGCACACCGGTGCGCATTAAACATTACTTTTGCCGAGGTTGACATTGGCCTGCCGTTGTCTATAAGCTTTGCATCCAGCGCTCATTTGACTCAGATTGCAGGCGCTATATAAATCTAGCTAAAGCGAGTTGATGGTACCTGATTACCTGAAACCCGACTTAGCCCTGCAGGTCGGGTTTTTTATTGCATATCACATATACAGGTAATTACTATGAGCAAACACGTTTTCACCTCTGAATCTGTTTCTGAAGGTCATCCCGACAAGGTCGCTGACCAGATTTCCGACGCGATCCTCGACGCTATTTTTGTGCAGGACAACAAGGCACGTGTCGCCTGCGAGACCCTGGTGAATACCGGCATGGTGATCATCTCCGGCGAAATCACCACGTCTGCCTGGATCGATATGCAGGCAGTGGTACGCCAGACTGTCAAAGAAATCGGTTATAACTCATCCGACATGGGTTTCGACTGGGAGTCCTGCGCGGTGATTACCTCCATCGACAAGCAGTCAGCCGACATCGCCCAGGGAGTGGATGAAAAAGCAGATCACGAACAGGGCGCGGGTGACCAGGGCCTGATGTTCGGCTATGCCAGCAACGAAACCGAGGTGCTGATGCCGGCACCCATTACGTACGCACACCGCCTGGTCAAACGCCAGGCCGAGCTGCGCAAGAACGGCACCCTGCCCTGGCTGCGCCCGGATGCCAAGAGCCAGGTTACCTTTGTATATGATGACGACGGTAAACCCGTCGGCATCGATGCCGTGGTGCTGTCGACCCAGCATAATCCTGACATCGACTATAAATCACTGCAGGAAGCCGTGATGGACGAAATCATCAAGCCAGTACTGCCTGCTGAGTGGCTGAACAAAAGCACAAAATATTTCATAAACCCGACAGGTAAATTTGTCATCGGCGGCCCGGTGGGTGATTGCGGCCTGACAGGCCGCAAGATAATTGTCGACACCTACGGCGGCATGGCACGCCATGGTGGCGGTGCATTTTCCGGCAAGGACCCGTCCAAGGTTGACCGTTCGGCCGCCTATGCCGGGCGTTATGTGGCGAAAAATATCGTCGCCGCCGGCCTCGCTGACAAGTGCGAAATCCAGATCTCCTACGCGATTGGTGTCGCCGAGCCGACCTCGATCTCTGTACAGACCTTCGGTAGCGGCAAGATCGACGATGATCGCATCGTCGATCTCGTGCGCGAACACTTTGATCTCAAGCCCCGTGGCCTGATCCAGATGCTGGATCTGCTGCGTCCGATATACCGCAATACCGCTGCCTACGGCCATTTTGGCCGCGAAGAACCCGATTTCACCTGGGAGAAAACCGACAAGGCTGACGCACTGCGTGATTCAGCCGGGCTATGATCTAAAGCACTGAGCAAGCCATGGACGGCTTGCTCAGTGCACGAATCACCGCAACATAATTGCGGTTATTTGTCATGGTATAAATGACAACTATTGATAATAAAGGCGCATCCGTGCGCCAGACAAACCTCGATTTTGATCGAGTTTTGTTGCATAATCCGCATATCTGAGGAGCGCTGCAGCTCCGTTAACCACCGCCAGAACAGGCGTATGTGGCTAACCGGGTCAGGCTCAGAACGATTACCGACACCCTGTTACAGGGCATGGTCTTTAATCAACGGCGCTCATTTCTTAACTAACTTAGGAGATGAGCATATGAATGCTGTTGTAGATACCAGTTTTAGCGATTACAAGGTCGCTGACATTTCTCTGGCTGACTGGGGCCACAAAGAAATTGCTATTGCCGAAACCGAAATGCCGGGCCTGATGGCACTGCGCGAAGAGTTCGGCGCATCGCAACCCCTCAAGGGTGCGCGCATCATGGGCAGCCTGCACATGACCATTCAGACCGCTGTGTTAATCGAAACCCTGGTTGCCCTCGGCGCTGAAGTACGCTGGGTCTCGTGTAATATCTTCTCTACCCAGGACCATGCTGCCGCGGCAATTGCTGCACAGGGCATTCCTGTGTATGCATGGAAAGGCGAAACCCTGGAAGAATACTGGTGGTGCACCGAACAGGCATTGAAATGGCCCGACGGTAAGTTACCCAATATGATCCTCGACGACGGCGGTGATGCCACCCTGCTGGTACACAAGGGCGTCGAATACGAAAAAGCCGGCGCGGTACCCAAAGCCAAAGCCGATGATAACGAGGAATGGAAAGCCATTCTTGGTGTTTTAGATCGCAATTTCAAATCCAGCCCGGGCATGTGGCAGGAAATTGCCGCCAGCATCAAGGGCGTGACTGAAGAAACCACCACCGGTGTTCACCGTCTTTATGAAATGATGAATAAAGGCCAGTTGTTGTTCCCGGCAATGAATGTCAATGACTCAGCCACCAAGTCCAAGTTCGATAACCTCTACGGCTGCCGTGAATCCTTAATCGACAGTATCAAACGCGCCACCGATGTGATGATTGCCGGCAAGATCTGTGTCGTGCTCGGTTATGGCGATGTAGGTAAAGGCTGTGCCCAGGCGTTCCGCGGTATGGGCGCCACCGTGATGGTGACCGAAATTGACCCGATCTGTGCACTGCAGGCCGCGATGGAAGGTTATCGCGTAGTTGACATGAATGACGCCTGCAAAATGGGCGACATTTTTGTCACCACTACCGGCAACATGAGCGTAATCAACCATGACCACATGGCTGCAATGAAAAACGAAGCCATCGTCTGCAACATCGGCCATTTCGATTCTGAAATTGACATTGCCTCGCTTGAAAAATATCAGTGGGAAGAAATCAAGCCACAGGTTGATCACGTGATTTTCCCTGATGGTAAACGCATTATCATTCTCGCCAGAGGCCGCCTGGTCAACCTGGGCTGTGCAACCGGCCACCCAAGTTTCGTGATGTCAGCATCATTCACCAACCAGGTAATGGCGCAGATTGAGTTCTTCACCCAGGCTGAAAAATACAATAACGAAGTGTATATCCTGCCTAAAATCCTCGACGAAAAAGTAGCACGGCTGCACCTGGAAAAAGTTGGCGTCTTCCTCAGTACTTTGTCGAAGCAGCAGGCAGACTATATCGGTGTGCCAGTTGGAGGCCCGTACAAGCCTGACCATTATCGTTACTAATCGCTGCTGAAAATCATGAGTAATAATAGTAGAACAGCACCGGTGTTCAGCTGTGAGTTTTTCCCGCCAAAATCCGATGCCGGCATGG
>Ga0316201_10000726_pt1 | contig 20072 bp, 20 predicted proteins | sample CS6wburrow_MG_FD_204516 | JGI IMG/M metagenome (GOLD analysis project Ga0316201, IMG submission 204516) | Coastal sediment microbial communities from Delaware Bay, Delaware, United States - CS-6 worm burrow | ecosystem: Environmental > Aquatic > Marine > Coastal > Sediment | place: USA... | reverse complement strand
GTACCGCCGGAAACTGGATGACGGCGAGCAGGTGGCCGATGTGGAATCGCATCCGCGCACCAATAAACATGCAGCCAAGTGGCAGGATTTTGAGCATGGCGGCACTTTTACCGGCAGGGGGATAGAGACCGGTATGGATATCGCCGAAATCAGTCGCCTGTCCGGGAAATTGACGACCTTGCCCGATGGATTCAAATTACATCCACGGGTCAACAAGATTATCGAGGACCGGCGAAAAATGGCGTTGGGTGAACTGCGCCTGGACTGGGGTTTTTGCGAAACCCTGGCTTACGCCAGCCTTGTCAATACCGGTACCAGCCTGCGCCTGGTAGGCCAGGATTCCGGCCGCGGCACGTTTTTCCATCGCCACGCCGTATTGCATAACCAGGTCGACGGGTCGGTGCTGACACCGCTGGCTGAGCTCAACCCCCAGGTGAATGTCAATATTATCGATTCCTTGCTGTCAGAAGAAGCCGTAACGGGCTTTGAATATGGTTATGCCACTGCAGCTCCGGGGACCCTGGTTATCTGGGAAGCACAGTTTGGAGATTTTGCCAACGGTGCGCAGGTCGTCATCGACCAGTTCCTGAGCTCAGGTGAAGCCAAGTGGGGCCGCTTGTGCGGGCTGGTCATGTTTTTGCCCCATGGCTATGAGGGTCAGGGGCCCGAGCACTCCAGCGCACGCCTCGAACGCTTCATGCAACTGTGCTCAAACGACAATATCCAGGTCTGTGTGCCATCGACACCGGCGCAGATGTTTCACATGATCCGCCGGCAAATTCTGATGAACACCCGCAAGCCTCTGGTCGTCATGACACCCAAGAGCCTGTTAAGGAACAAGGCTTCGACATCTTTGCTGGGAGACCTGTCCAAAGGCAATTACCAACTATTAATCGACGACTCGCGTATCACCGACAAGAAAAAGGTCAAGCGCGTGGTACTTTGTTCCGGCAAGGTCTATTACGACATCATGGACATGTTGGGGGATTCCAAGAGGAAGGATATCGCCGTGGTTCGGGTCGAGCAGTTGTACCCGATTCCGCATGAGGAGTTGAGTTCGGTTTTGGGCAGTTATCCGGAAGACTGTGAAATCGCCTGGTGCCAGGAAGAGCCACAAAACCAAGGCGCCTGGTACCAGACAATACACAACCTCCAGGTCCATATGCAGGACAGGCAAACCCTCTTCTATGCCGGACGGCCCAGTTCAGCCTCACCAGCTGTGGGTTACCATACCGTTCACGTGGAAGAGCAGAATGCCCTGGTGAAAGACGCAATAACCGTTGGCGCAGGACTGAAGCAATGGGCGCAAACATTCAACAAATGATCAAATTCCAGGATTGAGGAAGATTAATGAGTACAGAAATCAAAGTTCCGGTTTTGCCAGAATCCGTCGCCGATGCAACGGTTGCCAGTTGGCACAAGCAAGCAGGTGACAGCATACGCCGCGATGAAAACCTGGTCGATCTGGAGACCGACAAGGTGGTTCTGGAAGTACCCTCCCCGGTGGATGGCGTGATCAAGAAAATCACCCGCGATACTGGTGAAACGGTCACCAGTGGTGAAGTTCTCGGGCTGATCGAAGAAGGCGCGGTGGAGGCAGCCACCGAACCCGCCGAAGAGGTTGAAGAAGCTGAAAAGATTGAAAAAGCTGAAGATAAGCCGGCAACCGAAGCTGCAACCGCCACGGCCAAGGAAACTGCAAAGCCTAGCCCGGCCGCGCGTCGTGTAGCCGAGGAGGAACAGACAGACCTGGCCGAGGTCAAGGGTACCGGTCGCGGTGGACGCATCACCAAGGCCGATGTCATCAAACACGTCAAAGGCGGCGCGCCTGCCGGTGCACGTCCCGAAGAACGCGTCAAGATGACCCGCTTACGCTCGCGTATTGCGGAGCGCATGAAGGAAGCGCAGAACACGGCTGCCATACTGACCTCGTTCAACGAAGTTGATCTCAAGGCCGTGATGGATTTACGCGCCAAATACAAAGAAGAATTTCAGCAAACGCACGGGGTCAAACTGGGCTTGATGTCTTTCTTCGTCAAAGCCGTTTGCGACGCTCTGCGCAAGCACCCTGTCGTGAACGCCTCGCTGGAAGGCGATGAGATCGTCTACCACGGCTACCAGGACATCGGCATAGCGGTCTCAACAGACCGTGGTCTGATGGTGCCGATCCTGAGGAACGCCGAACACCTGACGCTGGCCGAGGCCGAAAACGGCATTCGGGATTTTGCCACCAGGGCCCGTGATGGCTCGATCGCGCTCGAAGACCTGCAAGGCGGGACCTTCACCATAACCAACGGCGGCACCTTCGGTTCGCTGCTGTCAACGCCATTATTAAACCCGCCACAGAGCGCGATCCTGGGAATGCACACGATCAAAGAGCGCCCGGCCGTCGTAAATGGTGAAATAGTCGCCCGCCCGATGATGTACATAGCCCTGAGTTACGATCACCGCATCATCGACGGCAAAGACGCCGTGTTATTCCTCGTGGCTGTAAAAGAAGCCCTGGAAGATCCTTCGCGCCTGTTGTTGAACCTGTGAACCTAATTCGGAAATTCAAGAAATGACTGAAAAATTTGATGTAATCGTAATCGGCGGCGGCCCGGGCGGCTACGTGGCAGCGATCAGGGCCGCTCAGCTCGGCCTGAGCACCGCATGTATCGACATGAACACTGGCAAAGACGGCAAGGCCGCGCTTGGCGGCACCTGCCTGAACGTGGGGTGCATTCCATCCAAAGCCCTGCTTGACAGTTCCAAGCACTTTCATCATCTGCAGCACGATTACGCGGCGCATGGCATTCAAGTTACGGATCCAAGCATCGATATTGAAACAATGATTTCACGCAAGGACGGCGTGGTAAAAAAATTGACCGGTGGCGTCGCGCAGTTATTCAAAGCCAACAAGGTGAAGCAATTCCACGGCCGGGGACGCCTGTCGGCCGACCACCGGGTGGAATTCTCCCCGCATGCCTCGAGTGAAACGATCATGCTGGAAGGCAAGGACATCATCCTCGCAGCCGGCTCCGTGCCGATCGCGATCCCCAACGTTGACTTTGACGGTGAGTACATTATCGACAACGTGGGAGCACTGGATATGACCGAGGTGCCAAAACGCCTCGGGGTTATCGGTGCGGGCGTAATCGGCCTTGAATTAGGCTCGGTGTGGACACGCCTCGGATCCGAAGTTGTTTTGCTCGAAGCCCTGCCCGATTTTCTGCCCGCCACCGACCAGGATATTGCCAGGCAGGCGGCGCGACTGTTCAAGCAACAGGGTCTCGATGTCCGCCTCGGCACGCTGGTCAAATCGGCCACTGTCGCAGACGGCGAGGTCAAGGTGCTGCTGGAAGATAAAAACGGCGAAACCGAAATGGCCTTCGACCGCCTGCTGGTGGCAGTTGGGCGCAAGCCCTATACCGAGGGCCTGTTGGCGGAAGACAGCGGCGTTGAAATCAATGAGCGCGGCCAGGTGAGTGTCAATGAGCAGTCACAGACCAATGTGCCTGGTGTGTGGGCGGTCGGTGACTGCGTTCGCGGCCCGATGCTGGCCCACAAGGCATCCGAAGAAGGCATCGCAGTGGCGGAGTTGATTGCCGGCAAGGCTGCGCATATTCACTTCGACACGGTTCCCTGGGTCATCTATACGGATCCGGAAATCGCCTGGGTCGGTAAAACGGAGCAGCAATTGAAAGAGGATGGTGTCGCGTACCGCAGCGGTTCGTTTCCATTCGCGGCAACTGGCAGAGGACTGGCAATGGGCGATGCCGCAGGCATGGTCAAAATGCTGGCGGATGAGGAGACCGACGAAGTACTGGGGGTGCATATCATCGGCCCGAGCGCTTCCGAGTTGATTGCCGAGTGTGTTGTCACCATGGAATTCCACGGTGCCAGCGAAGACCTCGCACGTATCGTGCATGCGCACCCGACACTGTCCGAAGCAGTGCACGAGGCCGCATTACACTTGGACAAGCGTGCCATTCACCGCGGCAACTGAACAGCAATAGAGGTATCAAGTAATGACGACTGTCCCAGACACATTCAAAGCGTTTCGTATTCACAATGACGCCGAAGGCTACCGTTCCGGAACCGAGGAAATCACGCTGGATGACCTCAGCCAGGGCGACGTGATCATCCGCGGCGAATGGTCGGGAATCAACTACAAGGACGCATTGGCCGCAACCGGCAAGGGAAAGATTCTTAAGACCTACCCTTTGATTGGCGGCATCGATGTCGCCGGAGAAGTCGTTGCATCGGAATGTGAGCGCTTCAGCGCCGGCGACAAGGTTCTCGTCACCGGTTGCAACCTGTCCGAGAAGCGCGATGGTGGCTACGGCCAGTACCTGCGCCTCGACAGCAATAGCATCATCCCCCTGCCCGCCGGCTTGAGCACCCGCGATGCCATGGGTATCGGCACCGCCGGGTTCACCGCCGCCATCTCGCTGTATCGGATGGAGGCCCTGGGCCAAGTGCCTGAACAGGGGCCAATCGTCGTCACCGGCGCCAGTGGCGGTGTCGGTAGTTTCGCCATTGATATCCTGACTCGCGCGGGCTACGAAGTTCACGCCATTACCGGCAAGGTAAACGAGTTTGACTATCTGGAGGGATTGGGGGCTCGCCAGTGTATTTCACGCCATGACCTGCACTGGGGTCAGGCACCACTGGAGTCCACACGCTGGGCAGGCTGCATAGATAATGTCGGCGGCGAAATGCTGGCAGGTATTTCCCGCGTGATTGATGTTTGGGGAAACATCGCCTGTTGCGGCATGGCAGGAGGTATTGGCCTGAATGCCACCAATCTGCCGCTGATTTTGCGTGGCGTCAGCCTGATAGGGATCAGTTCGAACAACACGCCCTACCATATTCGCGAAATTCTTTGGGACCGGCTGGCCAACGAATGGCGCCCGCCACACCTTGACTCCATCATCAACAACGAGGTCGGCCTTGATGACCTCGGCGAGGCCTTCGACGTCCTGATGAAAGGGGCTGCGCTTGGGCGCACCGTGGTAAACCTGGAATGACAGATTTTGTCGCTGGAAAAAAGAGTACTGCATTTTTTGCCAGCATTAGTGCATAATTCTGGTATAGGGTTACCATATGCAGGGACCGCACATAGATGGCGAAAGTATTAATAGTTGACGATTCACCCACCCAGATTTTCACTCTGAAAAAAATGATTGAGGAGTGGGGTCATGAAGCCCTGGTTGCAGAAAATGGCAACGAGGCGCTTGAAATTGCCCGTCAACAGCAGCCCCACGTTATTCTTATGGACATTGTCATGCCCGGGATGAGTGGTTTCCAGGCGACCCGTAAACTATCCAAAGACAAAGCTACCCATGGCATTCCCGTGATTTTTGTCAGTACCAAGAATGGTGAAGCCGACCGGGTCTGGGGAATGCGCCAGGGCGCCACGGCCTTTGTCACCAAACCAGTCAACCCCGAATTATTATTTAGCGCAATTTCAGACGCAATCGCGGCCTGAACTCAAAACACCAAGGAGATCTTTTGTGAGTATCCGTGTAGGAGACCGTATCCCTTCAACTGTGTTGAGCCAGATGAAGGATGGCCAGCCAATAAATATTGACACGAACGACTACTTCAGCGGCAGAAAGGTCGTTTTGTTTGCAGTGCCGGGCGCATTTACGCCCACCTGTTCTGCTTACCACCTGCCCGGATTTGTCGAAAATGCCGCCGATTTTTTCGCAAAAGGTATTGATGCAATCGCGTGCATGGCGGTGAATGATGTCTTCGTCATGCACGCCTGGGGCGAACACGCCGGCGCCGGAAATATCGATATGCTGGCCGATGGCAATGGAGATTTCACCAGGGCGCTTGGACTGGAACTCGATGGAACCTCGTTTGGTATGGGAACCCGCTCACAGCGCTTCGCGCTTATCGCCGAAGATGGTATCGTTACCCGGTTGATGGTTGAAGCGCCTGGCGAATTCCGGGTAAGCTCGGCCGATTCGGTTTTGGCATCAATTTGAGAGGACATGAAAATGCAATGCAATGTAGGTAAAACAGATCGCACCTTACGCCTGGTTGCCGGTGTGGCAATCATTGCCGCGGGTTTCTATTACCAATCCTGGTGGGGTGCTATTGGCGTTGTCCCATTACTGACAGGGGCATTCAGATGGTGCCCTCCTTATCAACTGCTGGGCATTAACACGGATAAAAAATAATTCGGACCTGACATCGAAAGAGCCCGCTCAAGGCGGGCTCAAATTTTAGTGCTGTACCTGAACGGATCTTACTCTTCCGGTACAGGCTCTGTATCATCGTCCAAGGTGTCTTCCACTTCAGCATCACCGTCCAAGGTGCCTTCTACTTCAGCGTCATCGTCGTCTTTCTGAATCCTGGCCAAACCGACAAGGTTCTCGTCATCCCTGAGTCGAATCAGCGTTACACCCTGGGTATTCCTGCCAAGCGTGGAAATTTCATTGGTGTGGGTTCTAACCAGCGTGCCACCATCGGAGATCAGCATGATGTCGTCTTCATCAGTGACCTGCAAGGCAGAAATCAACTGGCCATTACGCTCTGATGTCTGGATTCCAATAACGCCCTGTCCGCCCCTGCCCTGGCGCGAGTGCTCTTCAGGGTTGGTGCGCTTTCCGTAACCGCGCTCGGTGACAGTCAGTATGTCCCCTTCCCCGAGTACCAGCATGGAAACGACCCGCTGGTCTTCTTTAAGGCGTATGCCGATCACGCCCCTGGTGAACCGGCCCAGGGAGGACACATCGCCCTCGGCAAAGCGAATGCATTTCCCTGAACTGGAAAACAGCATGACTTCGCTGTCACCATGGGTAATTTCAACATTGACCAGTTCGTCGTCCTCATCCAGCTTGATGGCCCAGATCCCATTGGCGCGTTGATTGCTGTAGGCGGTCAATGGTGTTTTCTTGACGATTCCGTTTCGCGTCGCGAAAAACACAAAAAGATCCTCTGAGTACTCGCGTACCGGCAATACCGCATTTACGCGTTCGTCTTTTTCCAGGGGCAACAGGTTGACGATCGGTTTGCCGCGGCTGACGTGGCTGGCTTGTGGAAGTTCGTATACCTTGAGCCAGTAAATTTTACCGTGCGAAGTGAAGCACAGCAGCGTGTCATGGGTGTTGGCAACGAATATCTCGTCGATAAAGTCCTCTTCCTTGACCTTGGTCGCGGACTTGCCCTTTCCGCCCCGACGCTGCGCCTGGTAACGATCCAGTGACTGCGACTTGGCATAGCCCGCATGGGATATGGTCACTACCACGTCTTCCTCGGTGATCAGGTCTTCCAGGCTAAGATCCAGCTTCTTCTCGAGAATAACTGTGCGCCGCTCGTCACCGAACTTCTCCAGCACCTCTTCCAATTCTTCGCGTATCACCGTCATAAGTCGTGAGGGATCCGAAAGAATGTCCAGCAAATCCCTCACTTTATTAAGTATTTCTTCGTATTCGGCCGTCAGCTTCTGCTGCTCAAGACCGGTAAGCCTGTGCAGGCGCATATTAAGAATTTCCTGCGCCTGTACCGGTGACAACTGGTAGCCAGCCTCCTGCAGACCCACACCGGGATCGAGGTTTTCCGGCCGGGAAGTCTCGGCGCCACCCTGGCCGAGCATCGCCCGCACCAGGCCGGGATCCCAGAGCTTCGCCAGCAAGCGCTCTTTTGCTTCCGCCGGTGATGGCGAAGACTTGATCATTTCAATCAATTCGTCCAGGTTGGCGAGGGCAACCGTAAGGCCTTCAAGCACATGGGCGCGATTGCGCGCCTTGCGCAGATCAAAAAGTGTACGCCGGGTGACCACTTCCCGGCGATGACCGATAAAGGCTTCCAGTACCTCTTTGAGATTCAGTACACGCGGCTGGCCATCGACCAGCGCCACCATGTTGATACCAAAGACATTCTGCATGACGGTTTGCTTGTAGAGGTTGTTCAGAACGACCTCGGGAACCTCGCCGCGGCGCAGTTCAATGACCACTCGCATACCGTCCTTATCGGACTCGTCACGCAACTCGGTGATCCCGTCAAGCTTTTTGTCCTTGACCAGCTCGGCGATTTTCTCCAGCAGACGCGCTTTATTCACCTGGTAAGGCAGTTCAGTTACAATCAGTGAATTCTTGCCATTCCTCTCGTTGGTCTCCACGTGAGAACGTGCGCGCATGTAAATACGGCCGCGGCCGGTGTGGTACGCTTCATGAATGCCCTGCGCGCCATTGATGATTCCCGCGGTCGGGAAATCCGGCCCGGGGAGGTGTTCCATGATCCCGTCGATATCCAGTTGCGGATCTTCAATCAGGGCAATGGTTGCCTGAATGACTTCATTGAGGTTATGGGGCGGAATATTCGTCGCCATACCGACTGCGATACCAGCAGATCCGTTAACCAGTAAACCGGGAACACGGGTCGGCAATACCAGTGGCTCATACTCGGATTCATCGTAATTGGGGCCGAAATTGACTGTTTCCTTGTCAAGGTCGGCGAGTAATTCGTGGGCCAGTTTTGACATGCGAACTTCGGTGTAACGCATGGCCGCCGCCGCATCACCGTCTACCGAGCCAAAGTTACCCTGGCCATCCACCAGCATGTAGCGCATCGCAAATGGCTGGGCCATGCGCACGATGGTGTCGTATACCGCGGAATCACCGTGCGGGTGATACTTACCGATCACATCACCCACCACGCGAGCGGACTTTTTGTAGGCTTTATTCCAGTCATTGCCAAGTACACTCATTGCATACAATACGCGGCGGTGTACCGGTTTCAGACCGTCACGGACGTCCGGTAATGCGCGCCCGACAATAACGCTCATCGCATAGTCCATGTAGGACTGGCGCATTTCGTCTTCGAGGTTAACTTGCAGTACTTCTTTTGCGAGCTCAGCCATTAAATGTAAATACTCCGGAATATTCTATATATATCTGATTTATATTGACAATGTATGCCATATTTATTGCATGTTTTGATATTATGCTTGTTCTCCACGCAAGTGGTTAATTTTAGCATAAAAAGCACTGAAATTGGACTACATAAACCGGCCGGAAGCGAAGAAACCACCGGCCCCGCAGGAGCACTCCTGACAAAGAACCTTTATCCCTGCGTGGTAGCCCAGTATGATTGGCACCCACTACCCAAAACTTTGAGAAGCATATGATGAAACGACTGATTTCCCTCATGGCTGTAATGGTGTTAAGCACAACCGCCGCATACGCTCAGCAGGAGACCGAAAGCACACAGGAAACGGCTAATCCGCAAGTGACCATTCACACCAATCGCGGTGATATTCGCCTGGAACTCTACCCTGATGACGCACCGGTTTCGGTGGCCAACTTCCTTCAGTACGCCAATGACGGTTTCTACGACGGCACAATTTTCCACCGGATCATCAGCCACTTCATGATCCAGGGCGGCGGTATGACGCCCGACATGGAGCGCAAGCCTACCCGCGAGCCCATCAAAAACGAGGCGGATAATGGGTTGAAAAACGTGCGTGGCAGCGTCGCCATGGCCAGGACCAACGACGTCAATTCAGCAACGTCGCAGTTCTATATCAATGTCGAGTTGAACGGCGCCCTTGATCACGTCAGCACGCAAAACGACCGGGAATGGGGCTATGCGGTTTTTGGGCGCGTAGTGGAAGGCATGGATGTTGTCGATGACATTCGGTTTGTACAAACTGACGCGCGCGATGTGCCACTTGAAGTCGTTCTGATCGAATCGGTTGAAGTACACTGACACGGCGCCGGCCCAAACCATGACGACCCTGTTTATTTCAGATTTACACCTCGATGACGGCCGCCCGGAAACAACTGCTTTGTTCCTGGACTTCCTGCAACGGGAGGCCCCCGCGGCCGATGCGCTTTATATCCTCGGTGACCTGTTCGAGTTCTGGCTGGGCGACGATATACCCAGTCGCTGTTCTGAACAGGTAGCCGGCGCCCTGGTGCAATTGAAAGACCAGGGCGTACCCGGCTATTTCCTGCATGGCAACCGGGACTTCCTGTTACAGCAGGACTATGCAAGCAGTGCCGGTTTGACAATGTTGCCGGAAGAACACGTAGTGGACCTTTACGGCGAAAAAGTCCTGTTGATGCACGGCGACAGCTTGTGCACCGACGATATTCCCTACCAGCAGTTCCGGGCAATGGTCAGGAATCCTGCCTGGCAGAGGGATTTTCTTTCCAGGCCCCCCGAAGAGCGCCTGCAAATTGCGCTGCAGGCGCGGGACGCCAGCGCCGAGCACAAGGGAAACATCAGCATGGACATCATGGACGTCAACCAGGCCGAGGTCATCAGCGCCTTTGAGCGTCACGGTCTTGAGCGCCTGATCCATGGCCATACACACCGCCCGGCAACCCATACGCTCCAGGTTAAAGGCCAAGCTGCCCAACGCATTGTATTGGGTGACTGGTATGAACAAGGCAGCGTATTGCGCGTCAGCCCGAACCAATACGAGCTTGCCTTTCTGCCTGCGAGTTGAATTGGAAGTGGTCAGGAAAGCGAGCTGATGGCTTCCATTTCACGCTGGGTAAAGCCGGCTTTCATCCGTGCCGGTATATTGAATGGTCCACGCAGCGAGCCGCTGAAATGTTCTTTCAGTAAGCTTAGAAACGTTGACTCCGGTTCAAGACCCCGCTGGTCACAGCATAAGTGGTACCAGTAACTGCCGATCTCCACGTGACGCACTTCTTCATCGAGGATGACTTGCAGGATCCTGGCCGTTTCGACATCACCCGCTGATTTGAGCCGATCAATCATTCCGGGAGTGACATCCAACCCCCTTGCTTCAAGCACCCTCGGTACCAGCGCCATGCGCATGAGGCAGTCGTCTGCGGTTTTACGGGCCATTTCCCACAAACCGTTATGGGCCGGAAAATCCCCATAAGCGAAGCCGAGGGACCCAAGTCGTGACTCCAGCAATTGAAAATGGCGCGCCTCATCGGCCGCTACGGATATCCAGTCGAGATAGTATTGGCGCGGCATATCCCGGAACCGGTAGGCCGCGTCCAGGGCCAGGTTGATGGCATTGAACTCAATATGTGTAATGGCATGGACCAGCGCCGCCCTGCCCTCCTTGCTGCCCAGCCGGCGGCGCGGCACTTGCGATGGGTCAACCAGGTCCGGTTTGTTCGGATGACCCGCTGCACCGATCGGGGTGACCGGCGTGTGCGGATCGAACTCGAAGTTATCCAGCTGCACCGCCAGCCACAGATCGGTGACGGCAGCGCATTTTTCCTCGGGTGAAGGCATCGCGAGGCACTCTGCCGCGCGCTGGAATAAAGCCAGTGCCATCGTTCCTGCCCGCTAGCCGGGACGCCTACATATTGCCGATGATTGCGTCCGCAAAGGCAGACGTAGACACCTCGGTGGCGCCATCCATCAGGCGGGCAAAGTCATACGTGACAATTTTCTGCTTGATCGTCTTACCAAACGCACTGGCAATCAGCGCTGAAACTTCCGTCCAGCCAATGTAATCGAACATCATTGATCCCGAAAACATCAATGAACTGGGGTTAACCTTGTCCAGGTTGGTGTACTTGGGCGCCGTGCCGTGGGTAGCTTCAAACACGGCAATGTGATCAGCCATGTTAGCGCCCGGTGCGATTCCCATTCCACCGACCTCTGCTGCAAGTGCATCTGACAGGTAATCGCCGTTGAGGTTGGTGGTCGCGATAACGCTGAACTCGGCCGGGCGCAACTGCATCAACTGGAACATGATATCGGCAATGCGGTCCTTGATGACGATTTTTCCTTCAGGCCGCACACCATCATGCTTATCCCATAATTCGGCTTCTGAGATGGTCTCAGCGGCGAATTCTTCCGCCGCCAGCTCATAACCCCATTTACGGAACGCGCCTTCGGTGAACTTCTGGATGTTACCTTTGTGAACCAACGTAACGCTATCGTGGCCATGCGCAATGGCGTACTGGATGGCTTTGCGCACAAGGCGTTTCGAGCCGAAAGCTGAAATCGGTTTAATACCAAGGCCGGCGCCTTCAAAAAACTCGGCACCCATTTCTTCGCGCAGAAATTTCGCCAGCTTCTCGTTTTCAGGGGTACCGGTCTCGTACTCAATCCCGGCGTAAACATCCTCGGTGTTTTCCCTGAAAATTATGGCATTGACGTCTTCAGGTTTTTTCATGGGTGACGGAACACCATCGAAATACTGAACCGGCCTCACACAGGCATACAAATCCAGGTCCTGGCGCAGGGAAACGTTTAATGAACGAAAACCACCGCCGACGGGCGTGGTCAGCGGGCCCTTGACTGATACGATCAGATCCTTGACGGCGTCGAGTGTCTCTGCCGGAAAGTAATTACCGTCATAGATACCGGCGGCCTTCTCTCCCAGGAACAGCTCGGCCCAATGCACTTTGCGATTGCCAGCATAAGCTTTTTCCACCGCGGCATTCCAGACACGCATCGATGCACGCGTGATATCTCCACCAATTCCGTCACCTTCGATGAAGCCGAGAATGGGGTTATCGCTCACGACCAGTTTGCCGTCTTTGACCGTAATTTTATCGCCGCTGGAGGGGATCTGAATGTGTTCGTAGCTCATTTTTGTTAATTCCTTGTTGAGGGGATTCAAAATATCCGCAACATTATACGTGCGACGGCAACGTTCCGCATTCATTTGCTAAACGAAACATGATCTTCAGGCGTGGTGGATTTCGCCAATTGTTGCGTACAAAATGACACCGGCAGCCTGCTCAACCTCGAAAATTACGCTCTGGAGATGGAGTGAGAAGCGCATAACCCATCAAATATCATTGAACTACAAGGGCTTATTGATACGTAGAATATGTTGGCATGAATGCTGCATATCATTGTTTGAAGTTATCATACATGCAGGAGAAACTTATGGGTCGCGGTTCAGCAGGCAACGTTATTGCAGCCTTGTGCAGCTTTTTCATTCCAGGCCTGGGACAACTGTTGCAGGGCCGTTGGTTACTGGCTGGTTTCATGTTCATCATGTCCATTATATTGTGGGTAATACTGCTCGGCTGGGTTATACATCTGTGGTCCATTATCGATGCAGCCCTCTACGAACCACCGGCAAACTACAGGTATTACCGGCACAGACGGAGGTATGACTGGTAAACAGGTTTACCTATTCAAAAGGGCAATCCCGGATTTCCAGGCCGACCACCTGCAGCGGAAAGCGTCCATTTGAATCCAGTGGGGGCGAAAACTATCCGGCAAAGGTTTCACCAGCCCGGAACCCTGGCCAATAGTTTTCACCCCCACTCACTTTTCCACTTCCCTTCCGCAACATCTGCAAACACCCACAACCCGGGGAGCCTCTGCTAAGATAAATTCTCTTCAGCCCGTAGCATTGGAGTCGAGAATGTATTTCAAACCCCTGTTATTGCCGTTACTGGCCCAGGTTGCCCTGACTTTCCTAGTTATGCTGGTCATGTATCAGCGGCGCGTTGGTGAAATGAAATCAAAAAGGATTCATCCGCAGCGCGCGAAAACCCGTTCAGCGGCTCACGGGGTTTTGCCCGACTCCGAGAGCGCCTCGAACAACTATTCAAACCTGCTGGAATCGCCGTTATTGTTTTACGTTGCGATCCTTTTGACGCTGATATTGATGGTGCAGGACAGCATCCTGGTCGCACTGGCCTGGACCTATGTCGCCTCGAGGTACATTCACAGTTTTATCCATATCACCTACAACCGCGTGATGCACAGGTTTAGCGTTTTCATATTCAGCTGTTTCGTGCTGCTTGCCATGTGGGTGCGACTAGGCTGGATCATAATTCAGGCTTGAGAAAAAACAATGGACACGGTCAAACGGGTACACGGGGGTTGTTTTTGCGGCACTGTACGGTTTTCAGCTAACTTACCCAGCAAATGGTGCGCGCACTGCCATTGCAGCATGTGCCGTAAAACACATGGTGCGGGCTATGTGACCTGGGCCGGGTTTGATGAGTCGCAGGTCAAAGTTTCCACCGGAGAAGACAAAGTATCCTGGTTTGACTCTTCAGAGGAGGCGCAACGTGGCTTCTGCAGCAACTGTGGAAGCAGCATGTTCTTCCGCTCGCAACGCTGGGCGGGTGAACTGCACATCGCGCTTGGCTGTATCAACGACAAAATTGACCGCCAACCGCAAGCCAACGTATTTTTTGACCAGCACGTGGGCTGGATGCCCATCGATTCAACACTCAAGCAGGTCGACGGCTGACAATGCTGTTCTAGGCAGGCACCGACCAGTCAATGGGCAATTTCTGATGTTGCTGGAGATATTCATTCGCCATTGAAAAATGACGGCAGCCAAGGAACCCACGGTGGGCTGACAACGGGGAAGGATGCGGCGCGGTCAATACCAGGTGTTTTCTGCGGTCGATTACCGCACCCTTTTTCATGGCATAACTGCCCCAGAGCATGAAGACAAGGTTTTCTCTGTCATTATTCAATGCGTGGACGATGCTATCGGTGAAAAGCTCCCAGCCCTTGCCCTGGTGCGACCCCGGTTGCCCGCGTTCAACGGTGAGCACTGCATTGAGCAACAGCACACCCTGATCCGCCCACGATTGTAAGTTGCCATGATCGGGTGGCGCTATGCCAAGGTCGGAATCGATTTCCCGATAAATATTGGCCAGCGACGGCGGAATCCTGACGCCTGGCTGGACGGAGAAACACAATCCATGCGCCTGCCCGGGTCCGTGATAGGGATCCTGTCCGAGTATGACTACACGCACCTTGTCGAATGGCGTGGAATTCATTGCGTTGAAAATCTGCGGTCCCGGTGGATAGACGACCGCCTGGTGTTTTTTCCTGGTGACGAGAAATTCGCGCAATTCTTGCATGTAGTCCTGCTCGAACTGATCATAAAGTCTCTCCAGCCAGGAATCTTCCAGTTGAATTTTTTTCATACTACTATTACCTGCGGCCATTGTTCGCTTCACCGAAGACGTTGCGGATTACAAAGCACTCCCCGTCTTGATTCTATACACTTTGACCCAAGTTATCAGGTCATCAGCAAGGGTCATATTCGCTTTCATTGGAGCCATCATGTCCATCAGTACAGACGTCGTCATCATAGGGTCCGGGCCGGCCGGCCTGTTTCAGGTATTTGAGCTTGGCCTGCTGGACATTCACGCACATGTCGTGGATTCCCTGGCCAGTGTCGGCGGCCAGTGCGGCGAGCTCTATCCGGAAAAACCCATTTACGATATACCGGCCTACCCGGTAATCGGCGCACAGGAACTTGTCGACCGGCTGATGGAACAGATTGCGCCTTTTAGCCCACAGTTTCACCTTGGGCAAACTGTTACGACCCTGGAACCGAAAGACGATGGCCGTTTCAAATTAACGACTTCCGGCGGTATCGAGTTCGATACCGCAACTGTCATCATTGCCGGCGGCCTTGGCGCTTTTCAGCCACGGCGGCTGCGGGTTACAGGGGCGGAAGAATTCGCAGGCAAGAATATTCATTACAGAATCAGGAAAGCCGATGAATTTGCCGGCAAGGACCTCATAATCCTCGGCGGGGGCGATTCCGCCCTCGACTGGACCAACGAGTTACAGGGCAAGGTTAAAAGCCTTACCCTGATCCACCGCAGAGTTGAATACCGCGCACAACCTGCGTCGGTTTCGAAAATGAAGAAGCTGGCTGAAAAGGGAGTGCTAAGGGAGTTTCATGGCATGGTTCGTGAGGTACTTTCAGACAAGGGCGGCTACAGAGGATTGTTGGTCGCCGACGCGGAGGGCAATACGCATGAAATCGAGGCAGACCATTTCTGTGTTTTCTGGGGCCTGTCACCCAACCTCGGACCCATTGCCGAATGGGGACTCGATATTGCAAAGCGCCAGATTCCGGTTGATACAGAGAAATTCCAGACCAACATTCCGGGCGTTTTCGCGGTGGGTGATATCAATACCTATCCCGGCAAGAAGAAATTGATTCTCAGTGGTTTTCATGAAGCAGCACTGGCGGCATTCGGTGTGCAGAAGCACCTCGATCCCGACAAAAGGGTCTTTTTACAGTACACCACCACCAGCCCCATCATGCACGAACGCTTGGGAGTGGAGCCGGAAAAATCCTGAGTTGAGGGTTTCTGGCCGGACCAACCTTTTACACCTTGTAACTTCTTCGAGTGGCAAAAAGTCCCAGATCAACTATTATTATATTAGTAACCTCGACACAGCCCCCCCCTTCTTCTGTGGCGTAGATTTTATCCACGCATGAGGTTACGGGCAGGCGGCCGCAAGGCCGCTTGCTTTTAAATTAAACCATCTGAAAGTACCTGTTAGTCGTCCCGGGGTAATACCGGCCAGTCAGAAACATCAAGTGCCGCCCGGTATCCGTGCCATGTGGCATAAGCCAACCATGGAATAATGACAATGAGGCCCAGGCCAGCGGTCATAAATCCCAACAGCGTCAGGAAACAAATCATAAATGCCCAGACGAACATTGCAGGCTTATTGCGCAATGCCCCATTGATGCTGGATATCACTGCCGTAATGACATCAATGTCACGATTGGCCAGCATGGGCAGCGAAAACACGCTCGCAGAAAAGCTTACAGCGGCAAAGATCGACCCAACAGCTGAACCGATCAGGAAAAAAGTCACAATGTGGTCCCATTCGGGGTCACCGCCAAACGGAAAAAAGACCTGCACCATCATGCCGGCCCTGACCCACAGCAGAAAAACAACCAGCAGGACCAGGGTGAATACCATGGAGTTACCCAGCGGCCGTTTGATCGCTCGCAGTGTGTGACCAAGGCTGGGTGTCTGGCCCTGGCACAACTGCCTGCTAACCGAGTACAGGCCAAACGCCAACATCGGGGCAATGAAAACAAAACCTGACAAAGCCATCAGCAGCAGTATGAACCCGCCCAATTCCCATGCCATGTAAGCAGCGAGTATGCTGATTAGAAAGACGAAAACACCGTAGACCAGGCTGACCTTCCTGGCATTCATGAGGTCGTTCCATCCGGCGCGCAACCAACCAAACGCAGCTCCCGTTGCGAGCTTACGACTGGGTACGATTAATGATTTGGGCGGTATGTAGTCTCTGGGATCTTTCTTTTCAGTCATTATTAAAATTAGTATTTTTTCTGATCGCTCCTTTATATCCTAGCACGCCGCATTCGATTTAGTACTTTTTTGCAATTCATTGTTTATATAAGCTTCTTTATCATCCCACATATTATCCAGCCAGGCCTTCAGAGCCTCCTTGGCGGTGCTGTCTTGCCTGAAGTTACGACCACGCACTGCTTCATCGACAGGCCGCAGCTGAATATGAAGGACAATTTTTTTTATTTGCCCGGACACCAGTTGCCACACGGTCGGGACACCATCGGGGTAGCAGATCGTAACGTCAATCACTCCATCGAGCGCGTCGTCAAATGAATACACAACCTGACCGACACCTCCGTAGCGCGGCCTGAGCAAATGCCGGTAAGGAGACTTCTGTTGGTCCCTCTTGGCGGGTGTAAAACGTGTGCCCTCGGGAAATGTCATCATCGAAACCGGAATATGTTTGAGTTTTTCACAGGCGCGCGCGGCATTTTCCAGATCTTTGCCACGCAACGACGGGTTCTTCAACAACTCCTGTCTGCTGTAACGCCGCAAGAATGCCATGTCCAGCGCCCACCAGGCCACACCCAGGACCGGCACCCAGATCAACTGTTGTTTGAGCAGGTACCGGCCAAATGGTGCGCGCCGGTTGAGGCTGTGTTGTAAAGCCAGGATATCCACACCGGACTGGTGGTTACAGGTAACCAGGTAGCGGCCCTTGTGACTGATGCCATCCGGCATGTGAATATCCCACATATCGCGGTTCGGCCAGGCCATTGCCTTGTTGATTGAAACCCATAACTCCCCGAGTGACGAAGACCAGTGAGTGATTGCATTTCTTGCCCGGCCGGCCGGCGTCAGAAGCTTGAAAAGCGCCAGAACACAGAGGATTGCGGTCAGCAGCGTGGTACTGATCGTGACGATCAAAATAACCACAACCCCCTGTATGAAATGGCGCAATGTCTTGATCATGACAGAATGTTTCAGTCTGACTTCCTGAACTTCAGCGTCATGCGGTCACTTTCCCCGATCGCCAGGTATTTTTCCTTGTCCACGTCACCCAGGTTCAGGCTTGGCGGCAGCGTCCATACACCTTTCTCATGGTCCTTTGTGTCTTCAGGATTGGCATTGATCTCCGAACTGGCAACAAACTCAAAACCCGCATTGGCTGCCAATTCCTTTACCGTTGCCTCGCTTACGTAACCGCTCTTAGCCGATTGCGCGGGATCTGAACCCTCATCTGCCCGGTGCTGAACGACGCCAAGAATACCGCCAGGCTTCAAAACGCGGGCGAACTCATTGAATATATCCTGTGCCTGGCCGGCGCTTATCCAGCCGTGCGTGTTTCTGAAGGTGACGACAATATCGACGGACGACGCCTCGCCGAGAGACGCTGATTCGGGAGGCGAGAAATATTGCACTTCTACCTGGTCATAGACCTCCGGGTATTGGGCGAAAGTCTCTGCCATCTTTTTAGGTAACTCGTAGCGGTACGAAGGTTGCCCCTGCACCTGCGGATCCCAGGTCGCGATAATCAGCTTGCCGTGGTCGCGCATCGCAGGCGCCAGGATTTCAGTGTACCAGCCACCACCGGGCCAGATTTCCATCACGGTCATACCGTCCTCAATGCCGAAAAAAGCCAGCGTCTGACGCGGGTGGCGGTACGGGTCGCGCGACTTGTTGCTTTCCGAACGGTGTTCCCCTTTGACGCCGGCGGTGATCTGCTCGGCAAAACTCATTGATCCGGCTAATGCCGCGCTTGAAAATACGATTGCTGCAATACAAAAAATTAAACGTTTCACCTGATTTCTCCAGTTTTGATACTCGGCGTAAATCATACTCCAAAACAGCCTGTGATCTACAGTAATCCCCGGCCGCCGGACCCGACTAGCTAAGCATTGCATTATTCCCCGCTATATCGTCGTTGTTGGCGGAATACCGGACACAATTGCTCTGCAATGAAAGTTGTCTTGAGCAGTTACCTGCTCAGCTCCGGGGCCAGCACTGACCATACGTTCTCCAGCAGTACCGGCTGGCCTTTTACACTGGGGTGAACACCGTCCGCCTGGAGCATGCCCTCTTCAAAAACCACCCCCTCCATGAAGAATGGCACAAGCAATGTATCGTATTCGGCGGCAATATCTGCGTACAGGGATTCGAACCGTTGCAGATAGACTTCCCCGTAATTAGGTGGCAACTTGATGCCGGCGAGTAGAACTTTTGCGCCGGCATCCTGACTAAGCTGAACCATGCGTGTCATGTTTCTCCGGGTCACGTCCGGGTTGATGCCACGCAGACCATCGTTGCCGCCGAGTTCGATAATGACGAATGAAGGTTGATAACTGTCAAGTAAACGGGGCAAACGCGATAGTCCGCCCTGCGTGGTATCGCCGCTGATGCTGGAATTGAGAATGCGGTAGTTGTGGCCTTGTTCCTTAAGGCGCAGATCGAGCAGGTGTACCCAGGATTGTTCGCGATCCATGCCATAACCAGCGCTGAGACTGTCACCGAGTACCAGCAAAACAGGAGATTCCGATGCCGGCGATGTGCACGGAAATAGCCCGACAACAGACAACAGAAGCGATAAAATTAATTTCATGAAAACTCCAACATCTGACGAAAATACGATTGCCCTCGAAGCCGCAACGCTGAGTAAAACGGTCACCAGCCCCGAAGGCATGCTGACAATACTAGACCAGGTTAGCCTGCAAGTCAGTCACGGTGAGCGCATTGCGATCATCGGCGCTTCCGGCGCCGGCAAATCAACGCTGCTGGGTCTGCTGGCCGGACTCGACCTGCCGACATCCGGACGTGTCTGGCTGGGTGGCAGGGAATTGACGGCACTGGACGAAGACGGTCGCGCTGCCCTGCGCGCTGACGAGGTCGGCTTCGTATTCCAGTCCTTTCACCTCATCCCATCGTTGACGGCGCTTGAAAACGTCATGTTGCCGCTGGAACTGGCCGACCATGAGCAGCCACTGCAGGCCGCCACACAGGCCCTGGAAAACGTTGGTTTAGGCGACCGTGCGGGCCATTACCCGCGACAGCTGTCCGGAGGGGAAAAACAGC
>Ga0316201_10000725_pt1 | contig 20081 bp, 17 predicted proteins | sample CS6wburrow_MG_FD_204516 | JGI IMG/M metagenome (GOLD analysis project Ga0316201, IMG submission 204516) | Coastal sediment microbial communities from Delaware Bay, Delaware, United States - CS-6 worm burrow | ecosystem: Environmental > Aquatic > Marine > Coastal > Sediment | place: USA... | reverse complement strand
GCGCGATCTTCTTCGAGACCTCGTGAAATTCCTTCTTGACCGCGTAGGTTCCGTCATGCCCGGAGCATCGCTCGATGGCTTCCACCGTCGTCCCGGGCACAAGTTGCAGCGCATCACGCGTCTTGAGGCCGATGTTCTGCACCCTCAGGTGGCACGGGACCTGGTACGACACCTTGCCGAGCGGCGTTTTAAACTCGGTCTTGAGCTGCCCATCCTTGTGTCGCAGCATGAGGTACTCGAACGGGTCGTACATGGCGTCCCTGACTTTGGCGACGTCGGGATCGTCCGGAAACATCAGCGGCAGTTCCTGCTTGAACATCAACGTGCAGGATGGAATGGGCGTCACAATGTCCCATCCGGCATCGACCATCCTGGCCAACACCGGGATATTGATTGCCTTGGCCCTGGCAACCGACTCGAGGTCGCCGAGCTCCAGCTTCGGCATGCCGCAGCAAACCTCTTTCTCGGCAAGCGCCATTGCAATACCGTTATGTTCGAAGACCGCGACCAGGTCCTCGTCGATCTCCGGGTGGTTCCTGTTGCCGTAACAGGTCGTGTACAACACGACCTTGCCACGCGTGCTGGCTGTCGGCTGGCCAGCAATATCTCCGGCTTTTTCGAGGCGCTTCAGTCGCTTGCGGGCAGTCTTCGAGTGATAGGGCGGTACCGGCGCATCGCGATGCACGCCCAGCACTTTCTCAACCAGCTTGCGTCCTGTCTTACTGCGGTTCGTCGCATTAACCGCATTCACGACCACGGGAATGCCGGCCAGTTTGCCGACCTTGTCAGTCGAGCTTAGGACGGTGTCACGGAATGGTGCGCCCTGTTTTTTGAAGCGTGCCGCTTTGGCGCGCAGCATCAGATGCGGGAAGTCGATATTCCACTCGTGCGGCGGCACGTAGGGACACTTGCTCATGTAGCACATGTCGCACAGGTAACAGTGATCGACGACTTCCCAGTAAACAGGCTTGGGTACGCCATCAACCTCCATCGTGTCCGATTCATCGACCGCGTCGAACAGCGTGGGGAAAGAATTACAGAGATTGAAACAGCGACGACAACCATGACAGATATCGAAGACGCGCTCGAGCTCATCGAACAGGGCTTTGTCGTCGTAAAACTCATCCGAACGCCAATCCAGTGGATGGCGTGTCGGGGCCTCGAGGCTACCCTCGCGTCGTGATTCGCTCATTGTAAAGACGCCGGGCCTTGCGGCCCGGCTCTCCAGAAGTTTTAGTCTTCGAGCGTATCCAGAGCTTTCTGGAAACGGTTGGCGTGCGAACGCTCGGCTTTGGCCAGCGTCTCGAACCAGTCAGCAATCTCGTCGAAGTCCTCGTCGCGGGCGGTCTTCGCCATGCCCGGGTACATATCGGTGTATTCGTGAGTCTCACCGGCTATAGCCGCGGCCAGATTCTGTGCGGTTCCGCCGATCGGCAGTCCGGTCGCCGGATCGCCAACTTCTTCGAGATACTCGAGGTGACCGTGCGCGTGGCCGGTTTCACCTTCTGCCGTGGAACGGAATACGGCCGCGACGTCGTTGTAACCCTCCACATCCGCTTTCGCTGCAAAGTAAAGGTAACGACGGTTCGCCTGCGATTCACCGGCAAATGCGTCTTTGAGGTTGTTTTCTGTCTTGCTGCCTTTTAGTGACACGGTAAGTCCCCTCTCAGATGATAATGATTGTTAGTTAGACCAAGTCTAACGTCGAAAGACTGTATGCCTCCGTCCATTTTCTGTCAACTGTGGAAACCTCGGGCTGGACAGGGTTCCAGCCTTTGCAGAGATTGACGCTGTGGACATCCGTCTGTAGCGTAACGGCGCTATTGGTTTGCGGAAGAACCCCATGAGTTCGGCGAAAAAATTCAATCTCGAGAAGTCCCTGTCCGACCTTGAAGCGCTGGTCGAAGAATTGGAATCTGGTGATTTGCCGCTCGAGAAAGCCATGAAGAAATTCGAAGAAGGCATCAAGCTGACGCGCGGCTGCCAGAACGCGCTGAAAGAAGCGGAACAGAAAGTCGAGATACTACTGCAGAGTGCCGGCAGCGAAGAACTCGACGACTTCCTGGTCGACGACGAAGATTAAAGGGGACATTCTGCTTTTGAGAAAAGCAGAATGTCCCCACTATACCGCTGCGCTTCGCTGCCTTGGGGCCGCTCCTACGGCGCTCTTACTGTTGTAGCAGGGTCATCAATGCGACGACCGTGGATTCCACGCCCATGCGAATCGCAGGCTCCGGCGTAATCTTGAACAATGGCGAGTGATGACTGGGTACGGCTGGACCACCGGCGAGCTCGGCGTCAAAGTCTGCCTGCGGCGTGCCACCGATTGCCCAGTAAACGCTCGGGATGTCCGGGTCGGCGGTGAAGAAAGGAAAGTCCTCCGCCCCCATGCCTTTGGTTGGAATATCCACCACGGCAGCATCGCCCATTGCGTAAGCCCACGCGACTTTCAGGCGCCGCGCCAGCTCCGGGTTGTTGGTTGTCGGTGGAACGCTCTCCTCCGATATGATCACCTCTGGCAGCATGTCCTCCGGCAGACCCGCAACGCGCCCCATGTTTTCCGCGATGCGCTTGATACCGTTCAACAGGATGGCGCGCGTCTCTTCACTCGTGTTGCGCACGGTCAATTGCAGATGCGCCTCGTCGGAGATGATGTTGTGCTTGGTTCCTGAGTGGAACGAACCTACCGTTACAACACCCGGATCCCGCGGCGACAACTCACGCGACACGAGCGTCTGCAACGCCAGCACGATCTGACTGCCAAGCACGATCGGGTCTTTGCCTCGATGCGGGCTTGCGCCATGGGCGCCGACACCGCGAACAATGATGTCAACGGTATCCGCGCCGGCATAGGGGCTGCCCTCCGAGACATTGACGGTGCCGGCCACATCACTCGATGAAACGTGAAACGCAAGCGCGTAGTCGGGCTTACCGAACCTCTCCCACAGCCGGTCGTCTTTCATCGCCCGTGCGCCGAGAACGCGTTCCTCGGCCGGCTGTACAATCAGCATCAGCGTACCCTGCCACTGATCTTTCCTCGCCATCATCTGTCGCGCCGTGCCGACCAGGCTCGTGATATGCACGTCATGGCCGCAGGCATGCATGGTGAAAACCTCGTTGCCGGTAATCGGGTCGACCTGCATTTTGCGCGATGCATTTTCGATGCCCGACTTTTCTTCCACCGGCAGCCCGTCCATGTCAGCGCGCATCATGACCAGCGGACCGGCACCATTCTCGAACATCGCTACCACACCGGTGCCACCAACGTTCTCCGTTACTTCGAATCCAGTGGCCCGGAGTTCGGCAGCCATGCGTTTGGCCGTCTCGAACTCGACGGTCGACAGCTCGGGGTTGCGATGGAAATGATCGAACAGGTCGGCAAGATAAGTATCGTAGTCGCTGCTCACAGCGCCATTCAGATCGGCTGCGGACGCTGGCACTATGAGGAAAACCGCGACCAGGCTGGCGAAACGTTTGAACATTGGAGCCCCTTCAGATTCTTGTTCGATTCGGATGCCGGCCAATAGTGCTAGGGAACCGCCGGTAAATCCACTACCGCGCTCAGTCGTGTGTCTCGCGAGCATACTGATTCGCGAATAATCGAGCGAGCGACAATGACGCTGTGCTTCGATCCAGGTTCGGCGGTCGGAGCGGTAACGGCTTCCGAGTCACTTAGCCGAGAAACGTGCTCACAGCGATCCACGCGCCGTAGCCAGCCACCGCCACGGTGATCAATGCCGTGCCGCCTGCGCCAATCAACCGGCCTATGTGTGCCATGTTGTCGTGTTTGAGACCTACGGCATGTGCGATGCGCGCAACAATCAGCAGATCGCCGACGACATACAGGAACAAGGAGGAGCCACCGTTGGCTTCGATCGCACCCATAACAATCAGGATCATGGGCACGTATTCAAGGAAATTCTGGTGCACGCGAACGCGCTCCGCCAATTCCATATCGGGGGGACTGCCGTACAACACCGAAACACCGCTTTTTCCCCTGAAGCTACCGGCCCGGAAGCTCAGAACCATTGCGAACAATGCGAAAACGCTGGCGTACAACAAAGTAATTGGTATTGACATGACTCGACCCCTCGATTCTTTTTGTTATCGAGAGCAACTATACGCTCGCGCAGGCGCATTTATTATCTATTCATGAAGCTGGATGATCCGGGTCGGTGACCGGTGGTCGATAGCCCGCACCGTTGAGCCGGATGAGAAGCTCGCCGCCATGCGGCCAGGCGGGCAACCGAGGTCAATTCGATTCTTGAGCTTCAACGCTCAGGTATTGGCGCCGCCGCTGCCCTGCAGTCGATTGATGAGCGCGCGCAGGAATACCTTGTTGAAGCGCAGCTGGCACGCGGACGATACCTGCTCCATCAGCGAGGAGCTGACGCGCAGGATGGTAACCTGTCCCTGCGCCTTGATCGATGCCTGCCGTCGCGCACCGCTAACATAGCTGGTCTCACCAAAGCAGTCGCCGTTCGACAGCGTGCCGATGGTATTGCCGTTCGCCTGCACCGAAACATTGCCTGCAACGATGATGTAGAAACGATCGTCAACTTCGCCTTCCCGCACGATGTCTTCGTCATCCTTGTACTCGTGCCAGTCCGAAGCCCTGAGCACTTCCCAGATCTCGGCGTGCGAGAACTCGTGGAAAAACGTGAGCGTCCGCAGCAGGTCAAAGTGCTCCTGGTTGTCGAGGCTGTCGTACTTCTGTCGAAGGTCCTTGTAAACACGCGTCAGCTCCGCGGCCATCGCAGTGCCGGTCGTCAGACGTTTGTTCTGGTCCTTCTGCATTGTCGTCATTACGACATGCTCAAGTTCTTCAGGCAGATCGTCACGATAGGTGTGAATTGGCGGCGGTGTCGCATAGACAATCTGGTGCAACAGTTTCGAAAGGTTGTCGGCACGGAACGGTCGAAAACCGGTCAATAGCTCGTACATCACCGCACCGAGCGAATACAGATCGGAGCGCGGTGTCAGTTCTTCAGACTGCACCTGCTCGGGTGACATATAGCTTGGGCTTCCGGCAATGCCCTCGATGCGCGATACATCGGAGTCGCTGACGATTGCGATGCCAAAGTCGATAATACGTACGTCGTTATCAATCGTCAGCATCACGTTACTGGGTTTGATATCGCGGTGGATGACACCGCGGCCGTGCGCGTAGTGTAGCGCCTTGGCGCACTTGTAAATAATCTCTACAACGTCGTCGACGCGCAGCAGGTTATCGGGTCGGCAATAAGCCGCGAGCGTCCTGGCACCCTGAATGTGTTCTGTGACGACGTAGTAGCTGCCGTCTTCCTCACCGGCATCGTAGATCGGCATGATGTTCGGGTGCTGCAGCATCCCGACCATGTGCGCTTCATTGAAGAACATCTTGCGAGAGACCTTCGCGCGTTCGGCGTCCTGGTCTTCTTCGATGTTGTATACCTTGATGGCGACGTCGCGCCGATAATAAGGGTCGTGAGACAGGTAGACGATACCGGTGCTGCCGCGACCAATCTTGTTGATGATGACGTACTTACCGATTTTCTCGGGTACGCCGTCGGGGCGTTCGATGTCGCTTACCGTGGTCGCCATGTTGTCTCAACTGGTTAAATCATGAGCCACCTGTATAAACCCAGTACTACTGCGGCATACAGCGCGGCTACGAGGTCGTCCAGCATAATTCCGACGCCCCCGCCCAGTCTGTGATCCAGGTCCCGAATCGGCCACGGTTTGACAATATCTAAAGCCCTGAAAAGCACAAAGGCGAGCAGCCAGCCAGCGAGCGTTGCCGGCGCGGCAAGCAGGGTCAGATACATGCCGGCAATCTCGTCCCAGACGATGCCGCCATGGTCGTGAACCCCCACGCGCCGCGCGCTTTCGCCGCATATCCAGATGCCGGATATAGCCAGCGCCACAGCCACGCCCAATTGAACATAAAGTCCGAAATCCAACGTCAACCAGAACAGCAGCACGCCCGGCAGCGAACCAAAGGTGCCCGGCGCTATCGGCGCGAGGCCTGTGCCAAAGCCAAATGCCAGGAAATTGACCGGATCCGTCAATACCGTGCGGGCAGCAACCTTCTGCGATTTTTTCGGCCGTTCGTTCACAGGGAGTGACGGTACCCGCTGTCGTCGTATTCCACAACGACACCGCGGTTTCGGATCCGCAGGCCGCTGCCCTCTTCAACTGTGCCGATCGCCGTTACGCCATCGATGCCTTCAACATCCGCGGGTCGTGCTGTGAAGCAAAGCTCGTAGTCGTCACCGCCGGTCACGGCAAGGCGATGCCTTTCCGCCTCATCGAAGCAGGCCTGCATCGCGGTCGAGACAGGTATTCGGTCGATGTCGAGCGTGCCGCCGACACCACTCGCTTGCAGTAGCTTACCGAGGTCACCCGCCAGGCCGTCGGACACATCGATCGTAGCGCTCGCCCGGCCAAGCAGGCGGCGGCCTGTCTCAACGCGCGCGCTTGGGCGCAGAAACCGCTCCACGAGATAGACGTTGTGTTCGCCACGAGTCAGCAGCAGTAACCCTGCTGCCGCATCGCCGGGCGTACCCGTTACGAAAATCGTATCGCCGACCCTGGCACCGCTGCGTAGCAAGGCCTGGCCGGTTTCAACGTCGCCGGTGATGTGCACGGTCGCCACCAGTTGCGAACCGTTCGTCGTATCACCCCCAATCAGCGCGACATCGAATTCGCTGGCTGCCGCATACAGGCCGTCTGCAAAGTCGGCAACCCACTGCTGGTCTCTCTGCGGCAGCGTGAGCGCCAACGTCATGTATCGAGGTACGGCACCCATTGCAGCGATGTCAGAAAGATTAACCGCGACGGCCCGGTAACCGATGTCTGCCGCGCTGATGTCGGTAGGAAAATGAACGCCCTCTACCAGGGTATCGATTACCTGCACCTGCTCACGACCCGGCTCCGGTCGGATGACCGCACCGTCGTCACCGACGCCGGTAATGATGCCCGGCGCGCCTGCAGGTCGACTGAAGAACCGACGTATCAGTTCGAATTCATCCACCGGCGTTCGCCTGAACCTCCACTTCGCGCAGCGTTTTCGCCGCCGCGTCCAGGCAGGCATTGATGTACTTGTGTCCGTCCAGGGCACCGAAGCGGCGCGCCAGGTTGACGCTTTCGTTTATCACTACCTTGTACGGGATTTCGACGCGGTTCTTGAGCTCATAAGTGCCGATTAACAGGATTCCGAGCTCGACCGGGTCGAGTTGATCGAGCGGTCGGTCAATTAACTCGTCGATAGCCTGCTCGAGTTCGGCCTGCTCTTTGCAGATAGCGTTCAGCTGCTCGTCGAAATATTCCTGGTCGACGCGCTCATAAGCAACCTGATCGCGAAATTGCGCCAGCAGTTCGGAGCGAGTGTGATCGGCAAGCTGCTTCTGGTAAAGGGCCTGAAGCAGTAGCTCACGAGCGCGCGTCCGTGCGCCGGTTCCTTTTGAACTGGCTTTAGTCATGCGGGCGCTGTCAGTCGATACGCCGGAGCAAGTTGACCATCTCGATGACAGCCAGTGCGGCTTCCTCACCTTTGTTGCCCGCCTTCGTACCAGCGCGCTCGATAGCCTGCTCGATAGAATCCACGGTCAGCACGCCGTTGCCAATCGGGATACCGTGTTTTTGCACAGTAGCCGTGATGCCCTTGACGCACTCGCCGGCAACGTAATCGAAATGCGGCGTGCCGCCACGGATGACTGCGCCCAGCGCAATGATGCCGTCGACGCGTCGAGTGGCCGCAAGCTTGTCGAGGGCAATCGGCATTTCGTAAGCGCCCGGCACGCGGATGATCTCGATGTCAGCATCCGCCGCCCCGTGCTGTCGCAGGCAACGCAGCGCGCCCTTGATCAGCGATTCGACAATGAAGTCGTTGAAGCGGGTCGCAACGATAGCGAATCGCCCATCGCGAACAATGAGGTCACCTTCTGTGGTTTTTATTTTGTCCATGGTCCGGGGCTGTTCTCAGACGTACTCAGTGATTTCCAGGTCGAAACCTGAGATCGCGTACATGTGTTTAGGCGCCGATAATACACGGATTTTGCTGAGACCGAGGTCACGAAGAATCTGCGCCCCGACACCGTAGGTACGCAGCACCATGTCGCCGCTGCGGTGCTTGTCGAGGTCGTTGCTTCCCTCACCGAGCGTCTCAACGGAATCCATGAATTCGCGCGATGATTCCTGGTCGCGCAGCAACACAATGACGCCTGCCTGTTCCCTGGAAATTCGTTCGATCGCGCTGTGCAACGGCCAACCCAGGGACGAACTCTTGACACCGATAACATCGCCCAGCGTGTCCTGAAGGTGGACGCGGACCAGCGGCGCACTAACACTGGCGATGTCGCCCTTTACCAATGCAACGTGCACCGAGCGATTGATGTGATCGTCATAGCAATACATTTTGAACTCGCCGAACTTGGTCTCGACGAGCTGTTCGGCGATGCGTTCAACATTGCGTTCTTTCTCAAGGCGATAGCGAATCAGGTCGGCGATCGTGCCGATGCGGATACCGTGCTTCCTGGCAAATTTCTCGAGATCAGGACGGCGCGCCATTGATCCATCCTCGTTCAAGATCTCGACGATCGCGGCCGCAGGCTCGAGGCCAGCGAGGCGCGCAAGGTCGCAGCCTGCCTCTGTGTGGCCCGCGCGTGTCAGCACGCCACCGGGCTGCGCCATCACCGGGAAAATATGGCCCGGCTGCCTCAAGTGCTCGGGTTTTGCACCCGCTGCGACGGCCGCCTGGATGGTCTTGGCGCGATCGGATGCCGAAATACCGGTGGTAATGCCCTCCGCCGCCTCGATCGAAATCGTGAAGTTGGTTGCGTGATGCTCATCGGTATCACTGACCATCAGCGGCAGGCGCAGCTGCTTGCAACGTTCGCGACCGAGCGTCAGGCAGATCAGGCCGCGACCGTGCGTCGCCATGTAGTTGACGTCCTCGGCACGCACCTTTTCAGCCGCCATGATGAGATCGCCTTCGTTCTCGCGGTTCTCGTCATCCACCATGATGACCATCTTGCCGGCCGCGATGTCGGCGATGATTTCGTCGATGTCACTAAATATTGATGCGTGCACGCTGGGGTGCACCGTCGTGTTTTCAGGCATAACCATGCGCCTTTAGTAAGTCCAGTGAAATGCCGCTGCCGTCCGGATTGAGCAGGCGCTCGGTGTAGCGCGCCAGCAGATCAACTTCGACATTGACGACGGTGCCGACCGCGTAGTGCTCGATGATCGTAACCTCTGCCGTATGGGGAATGATATTCACCTCGAAGCTTTCGACCGATACTTCGTTGATGGTAAGGCTGACGCCGTCAACGCAAACGGAACCCTTCTTGGCCACATAACGCGCGTATTCCTTCGGAATCTCGATAACGAGCCTGATCGAGCGGGCATCAGCCGCCCTGGCCGTCACGGTCCCTGTGCAGTCAACATGCCCGCTGACCAGGTGGCCGCCAAGGCGCTCGCCGAGGCTGATCGACGGTTCGAGATTCACCGCCGAGCCAACGTCGAGCTTGCCAAGCGCCGTCACATTGAGCGTCTCGACGGACACATCGGTATCGAATCCATCGTCGTGCAATGCGACCGCTGTCAGGCAAACGCCGTTGACAGCGATACTCTCGCCCAGTTCGTAGTCGGTCCACGGCAGGCCGCTCGAGCGGATCGTCAGTCGAACGTCTCCGCCGCGTGGCTGTATGGCGTCAATCGTTCCCCTCGCCTTTATTATTCCGGTAAACATCAGTACTGAACCCTGGCCGTTATGCGCGTGTCGGCGCCGACGCACCGTACATCGCTGATTTCGAGTCTCTTGCGATCAGCAAGGGACTGCCAGGACGGCGTCTGGAACATCCGCCTGGTCTGACTACCCATTATGTGGGGTGCCTGATAAATCACAAGCTCGTCGACGAGCTGCTGCTCCAGTAAATGCCCGGTCAACGCGGGACCGGCCTCGACCAGGACATCGTTGACGCCGCGCTGTGCGAGGTCCTCGAGGACCCGCGCAGCATCAACTTTCGAGCCAGCTGCGCCGAAGGAAGTTACTTCGGCACCCGCGCCCTCAAGCGCCGCGGGATCCGGGTTTCCCGAGCAACAAACCAGTGTCTTGCCAGGCAGGCCGAGCATTCGGGCGCCCTCAGGCATACGCAGTTCGCTGTCCAGCACCACACGAAGCGGCTGCAGCTCGGGCAGCGATTCCAGCCGGACATTCAGTGACGGGTCGTCAGCCAGCACTGTTCCGATGCCGGTCATGATGGCGCCAGATCGTGCGCGCAGTCGTTGCACATCCGCACGCGCCTCAGACCCGGTAATCCATTGGCTTTCGCCACTCATCATGGCAATGGCCCCATCGATACTCGCGGCGACCTTGACGCGCACCAGCGGTCGGCCGCGCGTCACACGAGCAATAAATCCGGCATTCAGCGACTCCGCTGCGGCCTGCATCAAACCCAGCTCTGTCGGCACACCGGCCGACTTGAGATGCTGCAGTCCGCGACCGGCCACCTCCTTGTAAGGGTCCTGCATCGCCACAACCGCTCTGGCGATACCGGCATCAATCAGCGCCGGCGCACAGGGCGGTGTCTTTCCATGGTGCGCACACGGCTCCAGCGTCACATAGGCCGTGGCGCCCTGCGCCTGCTGGCCAGCGGCTGCCAGCGCATTGATTTCCGCATGCGCTTCGCCCGCACTCTCATGCCAGCCCTCGCCGACGACCTCGCCATCGCTGACGATGACGCAACCAACCATAGGATTAGGGTGTGCGGAATACTGGCCGCGAGCTGCAAGCTGAAGTGCGCGGGCCATATGCGCGCTGTCTGCATCCGAAAATGCTGACATGACTAGCCCTTCTTCTTGCCGAGGAGCTCAGGCAGCAGCGACATCTGCTCACGACTGGCCGCCGTTTCCGAGATTTTTTGCAGGCGCTTGATCTCGTCCTCGAATTCGGTGATGTCCTGGAAGCGACGGTATACCGAGGCAAAGCGTACATAGGCGACTTCGTCGAGCGCGCGCAGTTCCTCCATCACGAGATCGCCAACCAGCCGCGACGGTACCTCGCGCTCACCCATGGTACGCAGGCGGTGTATCAGGTGGCCGATGGCTTGCTCGAGTTCGTCGCTTGGTACCGGGCGCTTCTCCAGCGCACGAACCATGCTGTTGCGCAGCTTGGTTTCGTCAAACGGTTGTCGTGAATTGTCGTTCTTGATCAGGCGCGGCATGACCAACTCGGCCGTTTCGAACGTGGTAAAGCGTTCGTTGCAGGCAAGACACTGCCTGCGCCTGCGAATCTGCCGGCCGACCCCCGCGAGACGCGAGTCTATGACCTTGGTTTCTTCATTTGCGCAGAATGGACAGTGCATGCGGGCCCAGAACCTATCTGGAAGCCGCGATCACGCGTATACCGGGAAGCGGCTGCAGAGCTCCAGAACCTGGCCCTTGACGCGCACGATCGTTGCTTCGTTGTCGATATCATCAAGTATATCGGCTATCCAGCCGCTTAGCTGCCGGGTTTCATCGGGCCCGAAACCACGCGTCGTGATTGCCGGCGTTCCCAGCCGCAATCCGCTGGTGACGAAGGGCGACTGGGGATCATTAGGTACAGAATTCTTGTTCACCGTGATATTGGCGTTACCCAACGCGGCGTCAGCGGCCTTGCCGGTAATGCCGCGATCGATGAGACTGACCAGCATCAGGTGATTCTCGGTGCCGCCTGAGACAATCGGGTAGCCACGCTCGCTGAGCACCTCGGCCATAACCTTGGCGTTCTCGCACACCTTGCCCTGGTAGCCCTTGAACTCCGGCTCCATGGCCTCCTTGAACGCAATGGCTTTGGCGGCAATGACATGCATCAGCGGGCCACCCTGAGTACCCGGGAAAACCAGCGAGTTGAACTTCTTGGTCAGCTCGTCGTTCTTGCGCGCAAGTATCAAGCCGCCGCGCGGGCCCCGCAGCGTCTTGTGCGTCGTCGTCGTGCAAACATCCGCGTACGGAATCGGGCTCGGGTAGTGACCCGTCGCCACCAGGCCGGCGACGTGTGCCATGTCGACCACAAGATAGGCACCGACGCTGTCAGCAATCTGGCGGAAGCGCGCCCAGTCAGCAACTTGTGAATACGCGGAGAAGCCGGCAATGATCATCTTCGGTTTGTGTTCGTAGGCCAGCTCCTGCACCCGGTCGTAGTCGATCAGGCCGGTCTCGGCCTCGAGCCCGTATTGCACGGCGTTGAACAGCTTGCCGGAGAAATTGACCTTCGAACCATGCGTGAGGTGGCCACCGTCATTCAGGCTCATGCCGAGGATCGTGTCACCGGCGTTCAGCAGCGCAAGATAGACCGCCGCATTCGCCTGCGACCCGGAGTGGGGTTGCACGTTCGCATAGTCCGCGCCAAATAGCTGCATTGCACGCTCGATCGCCAGTCGCTCAGCTTCATCAACATATTCGCAGCCCCCGTAATAGCGTTTGCCGGGATAACCTTCCGCGTATTTGTTCGTCATGCTGCTGCCCTGCGCGGCCATCACTCGCGGGCTCGCGTAGTTTTCCGAGGCAATCAGCTCGACGTGCTCTTCCTGGCGGCGGTTTTCCTGGGCGATCGCTTCTGCAATCTCTGGATCGAAGGACTCAAGCGTCGTCGACGTGTCAAACATCCGGGGCTACTCCATGTGAGGCTGGGGGCGGAAAAGTAGGCGATCTTACCTGTTTGGGCGGCGATATGGCACCGCTGAGAGAAGCTGTTACGTTTCGACAAAGGACTGCACTACGCGCGTCCAGGCCCGGGCCAGATTTTGGCGATTATAGCCACCGCCGCCCGTACCAATGATCCTGCCATCGCAATGCTTGTCGGCCAGCGAGCAGAGCGCGGTCGCTGCTTCGGCGTGGGCTTCCTCTGTCCAACAGAGGTGTGTAATCGGATCGCCTTCGAGGCTGTCAGCCCCGCATTGCATAATGATGAACTCGGGCTGCATGGCTTCGAGGTAGGCCTCGACCTGCTTCCAGGCCTCCCGAAAATCAGTATCGGTGGCGCCGGGGGCCATCGGAATATTGAGCTTGGTCCCCACCGCTTCACCTGTCCCGGTCTCCTCGCGGCTGCCCGTTCCCGGGTACAGGAAACGGCCGTCTTCGTGAATGTCAGCAAAAATCAGGTCGGGGTCCGACTGAAAGGCGTAGAAGACGCCATCACCGTGATGCGCATCGATATCGACATAGGCGACGCGCTGGATATCGTACTGTTGACGCAGGTATTCAACGGCAATGCCACAATCGTTGAAAACGCAAAAACCGGCGGCACTGCCGCGCGCGGCATGATGCAGCCCGGCTATGGGGATAAACGCGCGTCGGTGATTGCCATGCATGATTTCATCGACTGCGCAAAGGACGGCCCCCACGACAGCTGATGCGGCATCGTAGATTCCGGGCACGACCGGCGTATCACCCTCATCGAGCCAGCCCTTGCCGATAGCCGACAGGCGCGACACCTTGTCGATGTATTCTGGTGTATGAAACAGGGCCAGCTCGTCCACCAGCGCCGGGCGAGGATGACCGAATTCGATGGCCTCACCGAGCGCTGCCTTGTCAAGCTCGGCATGAAACACGTCATGACGATCGGTCCCGAAGGGATGCGGATCGCCAAACCCGTAGGCTGCGATCGAGTCTCCCTGGTAAACCAGCACAGTGTCGCTCTTAGTCATGAAAGACCTGTTGTGTTTTATTGTGCGGCAGCATACCTGATAATGCGCGCTCGTTAACCGATGGTCTCGCTATGGCACAGTACATCTACACCATGAACCGCGTGGCAAAAGTGGTCGCTCCGAAGCGCCATATCCTGCGCGATATCTCCCTCTCCTTTTTCCCGGGCGCCAAGATCGGCGTGCTCGGGCTAAACGGCTCGGGCAAATCCACCTTGCTGCGCATCATGGCGGGCCTCGATACCGAGATCGACGGTGAGGCACGGCCGCAGCCTGGCATCAAGATCGGCTACCTGCCCCAGGAGCCGGAACTCGACCCGAACAAGGACGTACGCGGTAACGTCGAGGAAGGCGTCGCCGAGACCAAAGCGCTACTCGATCGCTTTAACGAGATCAGCATGAAGTTTGCTGAGCCGATGGAAGACGACGAGATGACCGCCTTACTCGAAGAGCAAGGCAAGCTGCAGGACGCTATCGATTCGGAAGGCGCCTGGGAGTTGGATCGCAAGCTCGAGATCGCGGCCGACGCGCTGCGGCTGCCTGACTGGGATGCCGACGTCAGCAAGCTGTCCGGCGGCGAGCGCCGCCGCGTAGCGCTCTGCCGGCTGCTGCTTTCGCAGCCCGACATGCTGCTGCTCGACGAACCAACCAACCACCTGGACGCCGAATCCGTTGCCTGGCTGGAACGATTCCTCGAAGAATACCCAAGCACCGTCATAGCGGTAACGCATGATCGCTACTTCCTCGACAACGTCGCCGGCTGGATACTCGAGCTCGATCGGGGCCACGGCATTCCCTGGGAGGGCAATTATTCTTCCTGGCTGGAGCAGAAAGAGGCACGTCTGCAGACTGAGGAAGCCTCGGAAAAGGCGCGCCGCAAAGCCATGCAGCATGAACTGGAGTGGGTCCGCAGTAACCCGAAAGGCCGGCAGGCCAAGTCCAAGGCACGTCTGCGGCAGTTTGAAGAGATTTCTTCGCCGAGCTACCAGAAGCGCAACGAGACCAACGAAATCTACATTCCGCCCGGACCAAGACTCGGTGATGTTGTCCTGGAGGTGAATGACCTGAAGAAGGGATTCGGTGACAAGCTGCTGATAGACGGGCTGAGCTTCCAGCTACCGCCCGGTGGCATCGTCGGTGTCATCGGCCCCAACGGCGCGGGCAAGACGACAATGTTCCGTATGATTACGGGCACCGAGCAGCCAGATGCCGGCAGTATTCGACTGGGCGACACCGTGCAGATCGCGAGCGTCGACCAGTCTCGTGACAGCCTCGACGACAGCAGGACTGTGTGGGAAGAGATTTCCGATGGGCTGGATCTGATTAAAGTCGGCAACTACGAGACCTCGTCGCGCGCCTATGTCGGACGCTTCAACTTCCGCGGCCAGGATCAACAGAAGAAGATCGGCCTGCTGTCGGGCGGTGAACGCAATCGCGTGCACCTTGCGAAGATGCTGCGCTCAGGCGGTAACTTCCTGCTGCTCGATGAGCCGACCAACGATCTCGATGTGGAAACTTTGCGCGCATTGGAAGAGGCGCTGCTGGAATTTCCGGGCTCCGCTGTCGTGATCTCGCATGATCGCTGGTTCCTGGATCGCATCGCGACCCACATTCTGGCCTTTGAAGGCAACAGTGAGGTGGTCTGGTTCGCAGGAAATTACGCGGATTATGAAGCGGACCGCAGACGGCGACTTGGTGCGGACGCGGCAAACCCGCACAGAATCAAGTATAAGAAACTAAACGGCTGAAATGACTCGGCAGGGACAGCCAGTGATTATCCTGCTCGCCGCCAATCTTCTGTCTTCGGCATGCGTGCTGCCGGCGTCCGATTCGCGCTCGGGAAGGACGCGATTTGCTCATCAGAGGAACGCGGCCGCACAAATACTGTCGGCAAATGGGGACAGCAGGGATTTCATGATTATGTTAATCCCTGATGGCAGAACATAATCTATGGTGCATACTGAAGTTGCTGATTGTTTAGATAATTCTGCCGTCCAACGATAATAAATAAGCAGGGCGAAATGGCTATAGTTATTGAAGAAGATCAGGGGATAAAGAGCGAGCTCGAGGAACGAATTGGACTCGAATGTCCGTACTGCGGCATGTATGCACACATGGCGCCGCAGGCCGTACCGGATGCTGCTTCCCTGCTACGCGACCAACCCAAACACGTTGGCCTGGTGTACAAGTGTGATGCCTGCGATGCGCCCGTATTTCTGCGCTTTGCCGTCAAGGAATACAAAGACAACCGCGTCGAGCTGTATCGCAATTTCGTTGAACTGGAACGGCCTAAAGAGCGTTTCGCGTTCTCCTACTTGCCCAATTACACGGAAGTATTGTTCCGCGAGGCACTCGCCTGTTACTCGGCAAACAACTTCAATGCTTTTGCATCGATGTGTCGGCGCGCCTCGATCAGTGCTTTCGACGAACTCGGTGACGGCGGCAAGCTGCGCGCATTCGAGGAGGTCATGGTTGCGCAAGACATTGCGGGCATCGATGACGAATCGTTCGCCCCGATCAAGTCAGTGCTATTCGGCTCCGGAACGCACGAAGACCTGCCGATGCTGAACCGCGCGCAGGCCGGCATCTTGCTGGAAGTATTGAAAGATATGTTCTACCAGTGCTTCGTCCGCGAGGCGAAACTGACGCGCGCCATCAAGGTGCGTCGCTTCTTCGTTTCCGAAGCCAACGACGAATCGCTGCAATCGGCCTGAGTATTGGGGACATTCTGCTTTTGACCGCGGGTCAAAAGCAGAATGTCCCCATTAGCCCACAGCCAGCCTGGCGTTGCGGAACATACGCATCCACGGACCGTCTTCACCCCAATCTTGCGGGTGCCAGGAATTCTGGCGGCTCATTGCCACGCGTTCCGGATGCGGCATCATTATGGTCACGCGACCGTCCTCGTTGCTGAGTCCGCAGATGCCGTCCACAGAGCCATTGGGATTGGCCGGGTACGTGTCGGCAACTTCGCCGTAGTTATCCACGTAGCGCACCGCAACGGTGTACGACGAGGCATAGCGCGAGGCATCATCACGGAACGTTGCGCGCCCCTCGCCGTGTGAGGTTGCTATCGGCATGCGCGACCCACCCATATTCTGCAGGAACAACGAGGGGCTCTCGACCACTTCGACCAGGCTCAGACGAGCCTCGAACTGCTCGGAACTGTTGCGCAGGAATTGCGGCCAATTGTCTGCGCCAGGAATCAGTTCGCGAAGATGCGACAGCATCTGGCAGCCATTACAGACACCAAGCGCAAACGAATCGTGCCGCTCAAAAAACGCGGCAAACTCGTCGCGGGTTCGCGAGTGGTAGAGAATCGACTTGGCCCAGCCACCGCCAGCACCGAGCACGTCGCCGAATGAGAAACCACCGCAGGCGACAATGCCCTGGAACTCCGCCAACGTGACGCGGCCACTGAGCAGGTCGCTCATGTGGACGTCAACCGCGGCGAAACCGGCACGCATGAACGCCGCGGCCATTTCATTCTGGCTGTTGACACCTTGCTCGCGAAGGACAGCGACACGCGGCTTTTGAGCCCCGCGATAAGCGCGCGCAACATCATCACTGGGATCAAAGGTCAGCACCGCGTTGAGACCCGGGTCCTTGTCGTCCAGCAGCCGCTCGAATTCCTCCGTGGCCGTTGCCGGATTGTCACGCAGCGCCTGGATGCGGTGACTCATTCCCGACCACTCGCGCTGCATGTCGGCACGCGCCAGCTCGAGAACAACATTATCGCCGCTGCGCACCGTCAACTTCGCTTCGTCCTCGACCCGACCGATAGCCGCCGCGCTGATACCGTAGCGATCGATCACCATCTGCACCTGCGTCAGCTTGCTCTTCGCAACCTGCACAACTGCTCCAGGTTCCTCGCTGAACAGGGTTTTGAGCAACTCGGTTCGCGAACCGTCCAGCGCCAGTGAAACGCCGAGTCTGCCTGCAAAAATCATCTCGGCAACGCTGGCGAACAGACCACCGTCGCTACGATCGTGATAGGCCAGCAGCATGCCGCGCGAATTAAGTTCCTGGATCGCAGCAAAGAAGGCTTTTAGCGCCTCCGGATCGTCGAGATCGGGTGTCGCACCTCCGCTGCGCCGGTAGGCTTGCGCGAGGCAGGAGCCACCCATTCGATTCTTGCCAGGCGCGAGGTCGAAAAGCAGCAGGTAGCTCGGCTCCTCACAGTGACGCAGCTCCGGCGTCAGGTGCCGAGTTACGTCGCTAACCGGGGCAAAGGCCGAAACGATCAACGATACCGGTGCGACTACCTGGTGCTCGCCCGAATCATCGCTCCAGCGAGTACGCATCGACATTGAGTCCTTGCCGACTGGAATAGCAATCCCAAGCTCGCGGCAAAGTTCGTCGCCGACGGCTTTCACGGTGTCGAACAGGTTCGCATCCTCGCCCGGGTGCCCGGCGGCAGCCATCCAGTTGGCGGACAGACGCACCTTGTTGAGGGCGTCGATTGGCGCCGCCGCGATATTCGTAATCGCTTCGGCAACCGCCATGCGCCCGGACGCCGGTGCGTTCGTTGCCGCCAGCGGCGTGCGCTCACCCATCGCCATCGCCTCGCCTGTGCTGCTGCGGAAACCCGAGGAGGTGATTGCAACGTCACTGACTGGAACCTGCCAGCGCCCGATCAGCTGATCACGGGCGGTCAGACCACCAACCGTGCGATCACCAATGTGAATCAGGAACGACTTGTCGGCGACCGCGGGAAAGCGCAGCACGCGCAGCGCCGCCTCAGACAGCTCGATATCGTCGAGATTGAGGCTCTCGTCCGGTAACTTGATGCGTTCGACGTTGCGCTCCATCTTCGGCGGGTTGCCCAGCAACATCTGCATTGGCATGTCGACGACGTGATTGTCGAAGTCGCGATCATTGACCAGGAGATTGCCGTCGTCGGTCAACGTGCCGATGGTCGAAACAGGGCAGCGCTCGCGTTCACACATCGCCTTGAAGGACTCGATGTGTTCTTCGCCAATGATCAGCACGTAGCGTTCCTGCGCCTCGTTGCACCAGATACCCATTGGCGACATGCCCGGTTCGGCATTGTCGATCAGCCGCAGCTCGATATCGGCGCCATGCTTGCTGTGATCAACCGCCTCGGGCACGGCATTCGAAAGTCCACCGGCGCCAACGTCATGGATCAACAATATCGGATTGTCATCGCCCATCTCCCAGCAGCGGTCGATGACCTCCTGGGCGCGGCGCTCCATTTCGGGGTTGCCGCGCTGCACCGAGGCGAAGTCCAGGTCCTCACTCGAAGTGCCGCTGGCAAGCGATGATGCGGCACCGCCACCCAGACCGATGAGCATAGCGGGTCCACCCAGCACTACCACTTTCGCGCCGGCCGGCACGTCGATCTTGTTGGCATGCTGTGCGCGAACGTTGCCGAGGCCACCCGCGACCATGATCGGCTTGTGATAGCCCCGAATCTCATTGTCGGGCAAGCCGGGCACATGGCTTTCATAAGTACGAAAGTAGCCCGCGAGATTGGGGCGGCCGAACTCGTTGTTAAACGCAGCGCCGCCGATAGGCCCTTCCATCATGATCTCGAGCGGCGTCGCCATGCGATCCGGGTGTGGGTAATCGTCTTCCCAGGGTTGCCCGTAACCAGGGATGCGCAGGTGCGAAACGCTAAAGCCGGTCAGACCAGCCTTTGGCTTGGCGCCAAGACCCGTCGCACCTTCGTCACGGATCTCTCCGCCAGCCCCGGTTGCCGCCCCCGGAAACGGCGAGATCGCGGTCGGGTGATTGTGCGTTTCGACTTTCATGAGGATATGAATAGGCTCGTCGACAAACGCGTACTCATGATTACCCGGTGTTGGCATCAGGCGCGCGCCGTCCCATCCCTCGATCACAGCGGCATTATCGGAGTAGGCCGACAACACGCCCTCAGGAGTCTTCTCGGTCGTCGACTTGATCATGGGGAACAGCCGTTGCTCTTTCTTTTCGCCGTCGATGATCCAGCTGGCATTGAAGATCTTGTGCCGACAATGTTCAGAGTTGGCCTGTGCAAACATCATGAGTTCGGCATCTGTCGGATCGCGGCCGAGGTCGTCATAACATCGCTGCAGATAATCGATCTCGTCATCTGACAACGCAAGTCCGAGATCCGTATTGGCCGAGACAAGTGCCTCCCTGCCTCTATCCGCCAGGGGCACGCCGACAACCGGTGTGGGCTCATGCGCTTCAAACAGTGCAGCCGCCTGCTCCGCGTCAGCAAACACAGCCTCGGTCATGCGATCAAACAGCAACGGGTGCAGTGCTGCTAATGCGTCATCTTCGACGTTAGCCGAAAACCTGATGCCGTAGCAGATGCCGCGCTCGACACGCTCCACGGCGTCGATGTCACAGGCTCGAACGATATCGGTTGCTTTGCTCGACCAGGGAGAAATTGTGCCAGGGCGC
>Ga0316201_10000724_pt1 | contig 20085 bp, 25 predicted proteins | sample CS6wburrow_MG_FD_204516 | JGI IMG/M metagenome (GOLD analysis project Ga0316201, IMG submission 204516) | Coastal sediment microbial communities from Delaware Bay, Delaware, United States - CS-6 worm burrow | ecosystem: Environmental > Aquatic > Marine > Coastal > Sediment | place: USA... | reverse complement strand
TCGACTACGGAAATAAACGACTCGGGCTTGGGCCTGCCGTCACTCTGACAGGAGATCGCGACAAGGATTTGACCGTGATCCGGTCTTTCTATTCCTCGATTTCGGGCCGCCGGCCGGAAAATACGAGTCCGATAGAACTTTCGCGCTAGATCTCGCAATGACAGGCAACGACAACAACTCGAGACCTCATCGTCCGATCCGCAGTTTTGTACGTCGCGCGGGCCGGCTGACAGCATCACAACAACGTGCGCTCGACGAGTTATGGCCCGAATTTGGGCTCAACTTCAGCCCGAAACCACTCGATTTCGCGCGGCTGTTTGGTCGCGAGGCTCCCGTCGTTCTCGAAATCGGGTTTGGCAATGGCGACTCGCTGGTCGCACAGGCCGCCGCATCCCCGCAGACGAACTTTCTGGGCGTCGAGGTTCATGACCCCGGAATAGGGCACTGCATGATCAAGGCGCACGACGCCGGGATTTCGAATCTTCGACTTATTGCCCACGACGCGATTGAGGTCCTCGAGGAACAGATTCCCGAGGCCAGCCTGCAGCGCATCAATCTCTACTTCCCCGACCCCTGGCCGAAGAAGCGCCATCACAAGCGCCGCATCGTGCAGGCAAGCTTCCTCGATTTGTGCGAGCGCCTGCTCGCGCCGGGCGGTGCGGTGCACATCGCAACGGACTGGGCCAACTATGCCGAGCACATCGATGAGGTCTTCGCCGCCGATGCCCGGTTTACCTGCACCGAGCGTCGAGAACACGACGGTGATGATCCGCTGCAACGGCCGATGACCAAGTTTGAAAAGCGTGGCTTGCGCGAGGGCAACCGAATTCATGACTGGAAATTTGAGAAAAAAGGTCTATAACTAGGTAAAGGAGTTTCGAAAATGGCAATCGCCTTCCCGACAATTGGCAAATGGTATCGTCGCCCTGACGGAACACTCCTTGAGGTTGTCGCAGTTGACGAAAGCGACGGCACTATCGAAGTCCAGTTTTTTGACGGCACCATAGACGAAGTCGAGATCGATGCCTGGCGTGAGCAGCTACTTATTGAGATGGCCGCCCCCGAAGACTGGTCCGGCTCGGTCGATATGGATCCCGACGACTACAAAGGCACTCGCACCGACGAGATGCCGGCTGGCTTCCACGACCCACTCAAGTTCCTCCGCAAGGACTCTTAGGAGCGCTGCAAGCAGCGCGACCGCAGAAGAGCTTCGCGCCGCAAGCGGCGCTCCTACATGGATATTGGGCCGGTTACGTAGATAACGCCGTCCCGCACCTCCACAGCCACTTTCCTCAGCGACTTGCCGACACAGGGCCCGGCGAAACACAGGCCCGAACTGATTTCGTATTGCGCACCGTGTGAGGCGCAGATGATCGCGGAATCATCCTTGGTCAGAAATCCGTCCGGCACCCAGTTAAGCGGATGACCTACATGTACGCAAAAGTTCTCGTAGGCGTAAATCTCGTTTCCCTGCCGTACCACGAAGCCACGAAACGGCCAGTCACCCTCACCGATCTGGAATTCACGGCTGCCCGGATCAGTGAGCTCATCAACGCGTCCTACTGCCAGCTCGGCCGTATCAGGCACGGTCTTCCCCGTTCCAGGGCGCGACCTTGAACAGCAGGAGCATGCCGGGAATGGCGAGGACGGTGCAAAGCAGGAAGAAGTTCGTCCAGCCCACACTTTCGACGATAACGCCGGTTACGGCATTCGCCAATGTTCTCGGCACCGCGGTCAGCGCCGTAAACAGTGCAAATTGGGTCGCGGCGAATGCAGGATTCGTTTCGCGCGCCATGAAGGCCACGAATGCAGCTGTACCCAGCCCCACTCCGAGGTACTCGAATCCGTTCGCGGCACCCAGCATCCACAGATTTGTACCGACAACCGAAAGCAACGCAAAGCCGAGGATGCTCACCACCTGCACAACGCCAAAAATCCACAAGGCGCGATTGATGCCGAGCTTGATCATGACGACACCACCGAACAAGCCGCCCACTATCGCCGCGATGAGTGCCGCAAATTTCGCGACCGAACCGATTGCTGTACGACTGAATCCCATATCTATGAAGAACGGTGTCTGCAGTGCGGTTGCCATGTTGTCGCCGAGCTTGTACAGAAATAGAAACATGAGAATCAGCGCTGCTGAACGAATTCCTTTGCGCCCCATGAACTCCCGGAATGGTTCGACGATCGCGTCACGCATCGTTTTGGGAGGGCTCGGCTCGGCGATCGCCTCATCGATGACCAGCGTCACGACGATACCAACACACATAAACAACGCGACGATCATAAACACCGTGTGCCAGGGCAAGTGGTCCGACAAGATGAGCGCCAACGAGCCCGGCACGAGGCCGGCCAGACGGTAGGTCTGCACGTGAATGGCGTTACCCAGCCCGAGCTCTATGTCCGGTAGCAATTCGCGACGGTATGCATCCAGCACGATATCCTGGCTCGCACTGAAAAACGCCACAGCCGCAGCAAGGTAGGCGACGATCCAGAGTGACAGGTCCGGCCTGATAAAGCCCATGCCAGCGATCGAAATCAGCAACGCAACCTGAGTAACCAGCATCCAGCCGCGCCGGTGCCCGAGAAATGGCAGCGTAAAACGGTCCATGACGGGCGCCCACAGGAATTTCCAGGTATAGGGAAAACCGATCAGCGCGAAAAAGCCTATCTCGGCCAGGCCGACGCCCTCGGCGCGCAGCCATGCCGGCACCAGCTGAATCAACAGGTATAAGGGCAACCCGGAGGTGAAACCGGTGAACACACAAATCAGCATCCGCCGGTTGAGGATTGCTTCCTTGAATGTCCTAGTCACCATGGTGCCAATCGTAATCCATGATGAGCGGTGCGTGATCGGAGAATCGCTGATCTCTGTATATTTCGGTGCGCAGCACCTTGTCTTCGAGGCCTCTCGTGATCACATGGTAGTCGATACGCCAACCCACGTTGTTGTCCCAGGCACGGCCCCGGTTCGACCACCAGGTGTATTGATCGGGTTCTTGCTCAATGGTTCGGAAGGCATCGACGTAGCGATACTCGCCAAACACCTTGTCCAGCCATGCACGCTCTTCGGGCAAACAACCGGAGTTCTTCTGGTTGGACTTCCAGTTCTTGATGTCGCGCTCTTTGTGCACGATATTCCAGTCACCGCAGATGACGTATTCGCTGCGCTTGCGCTGCAACTTTTTCAGGTGCTCGGTGAATGAGTCCATGCAACGGTACTTCGCTATCTGGCGTTCCTCTTTCGAAGAACCGGACGGCAGGTACAACGACACAACCGAGATGCCGCCCAACTGCACCTCGAGATAACGGCCCTCATCATCGAACTCTTTGTCCCCGTAACCGCGAACAACTTTTTTTGGCTTGTGCTTCGAGTAGATTGCGACGCCGCTGTAGCCTTTCTTGACGGCATCTTCGTAATAGCAGTGATAACCGGCGGGCGAGAAGATTTCATCGCCCAGCTGGTGAACCTGCGCCTTGGTTTCCTGGATGCAGACGACGTCGGCGTCCTGCTCTTTCATCCAGTCGAAAAAGCCCTTGCGTGCCGCAGCGCGAATGCCATTGGCGTTTAGGCTGATTACTCGAAACAATCGGTTTCTCCCTGCCGTGCTGCGTGTCATACTCGACGCGCAAATCGAAGGCGGCCATCATACATAAAGACCACCGGCATGCAGCCCTATAAGAAAGAATTCATCGATCTCGCTCTCGAGCTTGGCGTACTTCGTTTTGGCGAATTCACGTTAAAGTCCGGGCGCGTCAGCCCCTACTTTTTTAATGCCGGGCTTTTCAATACCGGATACGCCGCGGCGCGACTCGGTCGCTATTACGCGGCAGCAATCGCAGCATCCGGGATCAAGTTCGACATGCTGTTCGGGCCGGCCTACAAGGGCATTCCGCTGGCGGCTCTGGCAGCTGCTTCCCTGGCGGAACACCAGGATATCGATGTGCCGTTCTCCTACAACCGCAAGGAAGCGAAGGCGCACGGTGAAGGCGGCAGCATCGTTGGGGCGCCGTTGCGGGGTCGGGTATTGATCGTCGATGATGTCATCACCGCGGGCACAGCCGTTCGCGAGGCGTACCAGATCATCTCGGCGGCCGGTGCCGAAGTGGCAGGCCTCGCAATTTCACTTGACCGACAGGAACGCGGACAGGGGAGCTTTTCGGCCGTCCAGGAGCTTAAACAGGCACTCAACATCCCGGTATCAAGCATTATTCAGCTCAACGACCTCATCGATATTCTCGAGGAATCAAGCGAATATACCGATTACCTCGAACCAGTCGTCGCGTATCGCAAGAAATACGGTGTAATATCGTAACTTGTTGAATTTGTGGTGATATCGGTAAAAATTTTACAAGATCCCTGGAGGCGACTAAGCTGTTATTTCGCGAACCAGTCCTAATAATTAAATTGCCAGACATGGCATAGTTACGCTATGCGACTACTGCTTTTTTCGGTCATTCTTTGCCTCCTCGTGCCCCTGGACGCCGACGCCCAGGACCGCGGCAGGTATAAGTATGTGGATGAAGATGGCAACCTTGTCTTCACCGATAAGCCGCCACCCGAGTCTGCAGACAAACCTAAAGACGTCGTCAACAACCAGGGTGTCACGGTAGATCAGGTTGAAGGCAGGAAGACTGATGAGCAGCTCGCGGCCGAGGCCGCGGCCAAAGCGCTGGCAGTGAACAAGGAGCTTCAATTTCGCGCGGACCAGGCGCTCCTGAGTACCTACGTATCGGTCGCCGAGATCGAGATGCACCGGGATCGCCGTGTTGAGCTGTTCCAGGCGCAGGCCCGCGTGACTGAACTTTACCTGCGCAACCTGCAACGTCGCCTCGACCAGCTGAAGGCTGAGGCTGGCCGCTTCAAACCCTATAGCTCGGACCCCGCGGCCCAGATGATTGATCCGAGCCTTGTTGAAGATATCGACGAGACGGAGGCCTCGATCGGCCGCCACGAACAGAACCTGAAGAAGTTCAGGGACGAAGAGCAACGAATTCACGAACGCTTTGAAGGCGATATTCAGCGCTTCAAGACGATCAAGGGAATATCGGCGGGCGAGCCGCAGAACCGCGCTGTACCGGAAACGCTTGCTCAAACCGTTCCTGAGTGACCAAACCCTCCTGCACCACGATGGCTGTCGTCAAACTCGTCGACGATGTTGAAGCGCACCTGCTCTACCGGCACGAAAACCATTTGCGCGATGCGCTCGGCGGGCTGCACTTCGTAGCTCTTTGAACTCCTGTTCCAACAGGATATGAAGACCTGTCCCTGGTAGTCAGAGTCGATCAGTCCGGTTAAGTTGCCGAGCACCAGCCCATGTTTGTGACCCAGTCCGGACCGCGGCAGCAATACAGCTGCCAGCGATGCATCACCAATGTGTATCGCAAGACCCGTCGGAACCAGTACTGTTTCACCTGGCTCTACCGTCAGCGGCTCGTCGATGCAGGCACGCATGTCGAGGCCCGCTGAGCCATCGGTCGCATAGTGCGGCAGTTCTATCGAATCTCCGAGCCTGGAGTCCAGTACTTTTAGTTCAATCGATCGCATGTAGTCGTGTCAGCCTTGGTTGTGTGTCGGGACCGCGGGCGGCGGTGAACCGCTCCGCGACGAGTTGCATGACCTGGTCCGCCAGTTCGGTTTTCGGGGCCTTGGGAAAGCTTTTCTGGCCGTCTTTCCAATAGACCTCAATCTCATTGTCGTCGAGGTCGAACCCACAGTCGTCACCAACGCGATTGGCTACGATCATGTCGAGCTTCTTTTTCTCCAACTTGCCAAGCGCATAATCACGTACATTTTCGGTTTCCGCTGCGAATCCAACTGTGAACGGTGCGTCATCGAGCGCCGCGACCGATGCGAGAATGTCCTGTGATCGCACAAGCTCAAGCTGCATGGTCTCGTTATTCTTCTTTATCTTATGCTGCGCCGCATCCGAGGGCCGGTAATCGGACACAGCCGCGGCCGCAACAAAAATGTCGACGCCCTGCAGGTGATCATGTGTCGCCTCATACATCTGCTGTGCAGTTTTCACATTAAAGACTTCAACGCCTCTCGGCGCCGCCAGATTCACGGGCCCGCTGATGAGCGTGACCCTGGCTCCCTGCGAGATCGCGGCAGCTGCAATTGCGTAGCCCATCTTGCCCGAGCTGCGATTGCTGATATAGCGCACCGGGTCGATCGGCTCTCGGGTCGGCCCCGCCGTGACCAGAACGGTCTTGCCGGCAAGAATTCCCTGACCTTCTGTCGCGGCCAATTGCGGTCCGCAGACGATGGCCGCTATTTCATCGGGATCGAGCATACGCCCTGCGCCGGTTTCGCCGCAGGCCTGGGAACCATGGTCAGGCCCGAGGATCTTCACGCCACGCTCTTCCAGTGTCTTGCGATTCGCCTGGACGGCTGCGTTAGCCCACATCACATGGTTCATGGCCGGCGCGATGGCGAGTGGCGCCTCGGTTGCAAGGCAGAGCGTGGTCAGCAGGTCGGCCGCGGCGCCCGATGCGAGGCGCGCCATGATCTCTGCCGTTGCCGGCGCGATCAACACGACGTCTGCCCAGCGTGCGAGCTCGATGTGGCTCATCGATGCCTCAGCTTCCTTGTCCCAGAGATTGGCCCGGATGGGCCTGCCGGACACGGCCTGCAACGCCGTCTCGGTCACGAACTCGCCTGCAGATGCGGTCATTACGATCTGCACGTCTGCGCCACGCTCGCGCAGGCGCCGCACCAGTTCTGGTGTCTTGTACGCGGCGATACCGCCAGTGATGCCAAGTACAATATTCATGGGGCGAGCTTAATCCAATTCGGAATATGGAGCATCTACTAAGCTCATATGGAGAAGAAATGATGCATCGAACCTGGCCGATCATAACGGCGATAGCGTTCCTGCTTGCTGCGCCTGTTGCTGCTGCCGAAACCGCGATCTGGCATACCAGGATCGACTCTCGCTCGCTCGGTCCGGTCGAACTGTATCTCGAGATCGAATTCGAGCAATCCGGTCTGCGCGCACGAAGCTTGTCCGGCTCACTGCCGCTGCTGCGGGAGCTTCCCGGCGAACGCAACATTGTTAGTGGGCTGATGGCATTCGAGGCAAGTCCGGATAGCGCAGGTACTCACCAGGGTCTTGTCACCGCGCCATGGAAAGATGGCGAGGTCGCGCTACGATTCGAGGGCGACAGGTTCGAAGGCACGATTAGCGATGGCATATTTGGCGGATCAATAGCCGGTAACAAGGTTGAGCATGCGGCAACCCTGCGCGACTATCCGGCCATACTCGAAGACTTCGACACCGTTGTTGCTGCCAGGCTGTTCTCGCCTGACGATCTGCAGAAAGAGGCGTATCTCAGGTTTCGGGCGGAACTCGGGCGGGTCGCCGACATCGCGACGGACGACCTTGACCTGTTGTTCGGTTTTCGTTGGCTATGGCAGAACGATCCGTTCTCGCACTTTCAGTTGAAACGATCAGCGCAGTCGGCGGCCGAGATGTTTGCGTTCTTCGACAGCTACCGTGTCGGCTTCGAGGCCGCGACCGTTGAGTTCACGGATGACGTGGCGGTGCTAACGGTCAGGACAATGATGGGCGCGGACACGATCGAACAGATTGACGCCGCGTTCGAGCGCATTGCCGGGGAAGATCCCGCGGCGCTGATTATTGACCTGCGCGGCAACGGCGGTGGAGCATTTGCCGTAAAACCGCTCATCGAACATGTGATCGACGAGCCCGTGGATGCCGGCTTCTTTATTTCCCAGGTCTGGGGCCGCAGTCACCGCAAAGCGCCATCGGCCGAGGAAGTGCTTGAGAGAACGCCCTGGGAGGGGTGGTCAATTATCGCGTTCTGGCAGGCCGTGCAGGAAACCGACATCCTGCGCCTGCGGTTCAACCCGAAAAGTCCAAATTATGACGGTCCGGTATTCGTCCTGCTCGACGCGAGATCCGCATCCGCAACTGAGCTTGCAGCCGATGCTTTGCGCAGCTCGGGCGTGACGACACTGGTTGGACAACGCTCTGCCGGTGAGATGCTTTCGCAGAGCATGTTCGACGTGCGCGACGGATTCATGGTCAGCCTGCCCGTGGCCGACTATTACTCCATCGCCCACGGCCGCATCGAGGGAACCGGCGTGCCTGTCGATATCGAAGCCGAACCGGACCAGGCGCTTGCCGTAGCCAAAGATCTGGCGCGAAACAGGTCATCCCGGCGTAATTGACGCCTTGTTGCTTTAATCAGGGATGCCAGAATGGCCCCTGACGAGAAGCAGACAATGGATGGTCATGAGCGACGGCGAGTTGCTGGCAATACTCATGCGCTGCGGAGACGGCGTTGCGAACGACCTGCTGAACAGGCACGGCGGCCTGCGGGAGGTACTTCATGCGGACCATGAGGCGCTGATCGCGGGGCGCGGCATCGGTGCGTCACGGGCACGCATCATTCATGCTCTTCCGGAGCTCGCCCGGCGCTACTTTGAGGCGTCCGTGGTCCCGGGAGAGGCCATCCGCAGTCCGGCTGATACCGAGGCCTACCTGCAGGCCCGGCTGCGCCACCTGGGGCATGAGCTGTTCTGCTGCCTGTACCTCGACAACCGCCACCGCGTGCTGCGATTCGACGAAATGTTCCGTGGCACCATCGACGGCACCAGCGTTTACCCGCGTGAAGTGGTCAAAGAGGCGCTGGCCGTCAACGCGGCAGCCATTATTCTTGCCCATAACCACCCATCTGGCGTTGCCGAGCCCAGCCAGGCCGACGAACGCATCACGAAACGGCTAAAATCGGCCCTTGAACTGGTCGATATTCGGCTCCTGGACCACCTTATTATCGGTGACGGCCAGGCCACGTCGATGGCCAGACGCGGTCTCTTGTGACAGGCTCTTGTATTGCATCTGTCAGGCTGGTATAAAGTTCCGCTCTCTGCCCACAGGCCGTGGGCAACCTTTTGTAAAATCAGAGACTTAGAGTAATGTCCAAGGTATGTCAGGTCACCGGCAAGCGCCCGCAGAGCGGAAACAACGTTTCTCACGCCAATAACCGGACGCGTCGCCGTTTTCTGCCCAACTTGCAGAACAAGCGTTTTTGGCTGGAATCCGAGCAGCGCTGGGTGCGCCTGCGCGTGTCACACAAGGGCATGCGGATTATCGACAAGCACGGCATCGAGAAGGTTCTTGCCGACATGAAGGCACAAGGACAGCGCGTCTAAGCGCCGGAGTATCAGCTAATGGCCAAGGGTAACCGCGAAAAGATCAAGCTTGTATCGAGTGCCGGCACAGGGCACTACTACACAGCGCAGAAAAACAAGAAGCTCCATCCTGAAAAGCTGGAGACAAAAAAGTACGATCCGACGATTCGCAAGCACGTCATCTACAAGGAAGCGAAGATTAAATAAATTGCTTTCATCAGTATTTAGAAAAGGCCCGCTTCACGCGGGCTTTTTTGTGCGTGAGGGTAAACTAGTCACATGCCTGAACTTCCCGAAGTCGAAACGAGCTGTCGCGGTATTGCTCCCTATGTCAGCGGTGAGCGCGTTGACAACGTTGTTATTCGCGAACGTCGCCTGCGCTGGCCGATAGCAACAGAGGTTGACGATAACCTGGCCGGTGCCCGCATAGAGTCTGTTGGGCGACGCGCCAAATACCTGTTGCTGAATACCAGCCACGGCTCGGCAATCATTCACCTTGGTATGTCGGGCAGCGTGTTCATCGTAGAACGCGACACGCCTGCTGGCGTGCACGACCATTTCGACATTGAGCTCGTATCAGGAAAGGCGCTGAGATTTCGTGACCCGCGACGCTTCGGCTCATTGCACTGGGCAGCAGACCCGTTGCAGCACAAGCTGCTGCGCGACCTGGGTCCCGAGCCACTGGGTGAGGAGTTCGATGGCGCCTACCTGTGGCGTAGATCGCGCGGCCGCCGCATCGCCATCAAGCAGTTCATCATGAATGCGAGTGTCGTGGTCGGCGTCGGCAACATCTATGCAAGCGAGTCGCTGTTTCTCGCAGGCATCAACCCGCGCCGTGCTGCCGGGCGCATTGCGAAAGCGCGCTATGGTTTGCTGGCCGAGGCCATCAGGACGGTACTGTCGAAAGCTATCAAGGCGGGTGGAACTACCTTGCGCGACTTCTACGGTGGCGATGGCGAGGCCGGGTATTTCCAGCAGGAACTTGAGGTTTATGGCCGCGACGGTGAACCCTGTTCAAGGTGTCACCGGCCGGTATCGTCAATCGTGCAGGGCCAGCGTTCGACGTACTATTGTAAAAACTGTCAGCGTTAGGCCTGGCCGCAACGCTCCCGCAAGGCTTGTCTCACTCTCGGCGACACAAATTCCGAAACGTCACCGCCGAGTTCCGCAACCTCACGCACGAGGCTCGACGAAATAAACGTGTATTTCTCGGTCGGTGTGAGGAAAGCCGTTTCGACCTCATCGGTGAGGTGACGATTCATGTTCGCCAGCTGAAACTCGTACTCGAAATCGGACACAGCCCGCAATCCGCGAATGATCACGCGCAGGTCGTTTTCCCGGGCAAAGTCGACGGTCAGCCCCTTGTATCCGGTCACTTCGACATTCTCGATATCGGCCAGGGCGGAGGCTGCCATTGCGACGCGTTCGTCCGTTGTAAAAAGTGGCGCCTTGGAGCCCGGGTTATCAGCAATTGCGACGACAACGCGATCGAAAAGCGTCGCCGCCCTTCGTACCAGATCTTCATGGCCCAGCGTGATGGGATCAAATGTTCCCGGATACATGGCGGCGACGGTCATCTATTCGCTCCTCATTTATCAACCTGCGCGAGTGAGTATCGTACATTCCCAGCGGTCTTCGACTTCAGGATGCGCCAGCCTGACGGCAGGTCAGTTTCCGGTCGCGCCCGGTCATCCTCCAGGTAGACCAGGGCACCACCATCGAGCACGGACGCCTCATCGATGAGTCTACACAAATCGCCGAGCATATCGGCGGCGAATGGCGGGTCAAGAAATACGATATCGAATTTGTCGCCGGGTGGCGCCTGAAGAAACGCGAGCGCGTCACCCTGCCGCACATCGGCTGTTGTTGCCGCGAGCGTCTGCACATTGTCACGAAGTACCTTGACCGCAAGCGGAGACTTTTCGACAAACACGACATCGGCCGCGCCGCGCGACAGCGCTTCGAGACCGAGCGCGCCAGTTCCTGCAAACAGATCCAGGCAACGGGCACCGGGAATGGTCGGCCTCAGCCAGTTGAAAAGCGTCTCGCGTATGCGCTCCGAGGTTGGCCGCAACCCGGGTACGTTTGCGATATCCAACAGACGACTGCGCCATTTTCCCGCTACAATACGCAGCCGTCCCGGCCGGGGTTTTTTATTCGATGATGCCACCCGGACAGTTTAGGCGATTAACCGCCGACAAGTGACCCAACAGGTGACAACAAATAGCGATGTTTGCGAAAAAGAAGAATAAGGAGCCACGCCAGGGGTTCATGAAGAAGCTGCGTGCGCGCCTCAATCGCGGCGACAGCTGGCTGACCTACGACCTCGCGAATCTGGCGCCCGGCGGGAAGATCGACGAAGACGTTCTCGACGAGCTTGAAGCAGAGCTTGTCATGGCAGATGTTGGTATTGAAACGACAGCGCGCATCATTGAAGACCTGCAGGGCAGTCTCGCCCGCAAGGAGCTTGCAGACGTGGACGCGCTGCGTGCCGGCCTGCACCGCTCACTAACCTCGATTCTCGAACCCGTCGCCGTGCCGCTGGAAATCAACGAGCAACATCGACCGTTCGTTATTCTGATGGTCGGTGTGAATGGCGCTGGCAAAACCACCACCATTGGCAAACTGGCGCGTCGCTTTAAAGAGCAGGGCCTGTCGGTCATGCTCGCGGCGGGCGATACGTTTCGCGCGGCAGCTGTCGAGCAGCTGCAGGCCTGGGGCGAACGTAATGACGTTCCTGTCGTTGCCCAACAATCGGGTGCCGATCCGGCGGCCGTCATCTTTGACGCCTGGGAGGCGGCCAGGGCTCGTAACATCGATGTCCTGCTCGCAGATACAGCGGGCCGCCTGCAGAATCAGCAAGGCCTGATGGACGAGCTGACGAAAATCCGCCGTGTCATTGCACGGCGTGACGAAACTGCGCCGCACGAGATCATGCTCGTGCTCGACGCGAGCCAGGGCCAGAACGCACTGGTGCAGGCGGAGAAATTTCACGGGGCGCTGGGTCTGACGGGAATTACCGTGACCAAGCTCGATGGCAGCGCGAAAGGCGGTATCCTGCTCGCTATCGCCAACCAGTTGCAGGTGCCTGTGCGCTTCATCGGAATTGGTGAGTCCGCTGAGGACATGCAGGCGTTCTCGGCAGAAGAATTTGTCGATGCGTTGCTTGCGAGTGGCCAGTCATGATGATTCAGCTCGATGACGTAACGAAACGTTTCCCTGGTGGGCAGGAAGCCCTGTCCGGCCTGACTTTGTCTATCGATAAGGGCGAGATGCTGTTCATCACGGGACATTCGGGTGCAGGGAAAAGCACCTTGCTGCGGCTTATTGCTTTGATCGAGCGGCCAACGAGCGGCCAGGTCATTGTTGATGGGCAGAACACGCGGCGCGTTAAACGGCGCAAGATTCCGGCGTATCGGCGACAGATAGGCATGGTATTTCAGGACCACAAGCTGCTCTATGATCGACCGGTGTCCGACAACGTTGCATTGCCGCTCGTTATCGCCGGTGTCGGTCATCGTGATGCCAGCCGTCGGGTTCGCGCGGCGCTCGATCAGGTTGGACTGCTGCACAAGGAAAAGCAGAACCCGGAGACCTTGTCGGCCGGCGAACAACAGCGTGTGGGCATTGCGCGAGCAATTGTGACGCGTCCAAAGCTGCTCATCGCCGACGAGCCGACCGGAAACCTGGATCCGGATTTGTCGCTCGAGGTCATGCGAATATTTCGTCGCTTCAATGAAGTCGGTGTGACGTTGCTGATCGCAAGCCACGACATTTCGCTGATCGATCGCATGGGCTGTTCGCGCATAGAGCTCGATGCGGGCAAGCTCGTTGAGCAAGAGGACGAGGATCTCGCATGGCAGTGACCCGTCACTCTGATGCTGTCGCGCCCGTGCGTTCTTCGGGCCCGATATCGATCTGGTTCCTGCGCCATATCAGCACCTCGATTGGCTCACTTGGGCGCCTGTTCCGACAACCGTTCGCAAGCCTGATGATCATCCTGGTGATCGCGGTCACTCTCGCGATTCCTGCTGCGCTCAATCTCGTCGTCAAGAATGCCCGCGCGGTCAGCGAGGGTTGGGACAACGCACTGGATTTTTCGATCTACCTCAAGCGCGCTATTACTGAAAGCGAAGCGGAAGGTCTCGCGCGACTTATAGAACAGCGCGCCGATGTCGAGACCGTACAACTGATCACTGCGAGCGATGCGCTTGAAGACTTCAAAGAACAATCCGGATTCGGCGCGGCCCTTGATCAGTTGTCTGACAACCCGCTGCCGCACACGCTCGTCGTGCGTCCCGGTCCAGCGAACACGAGCCAGTCGATGATCCTGCTGCAGGAAGAACTTGCCAACCTGCCCGAGTCCGATCTTGTGCAGGTGGATACCGAATGGGTGCAGCGCTTCCATGCGATCCTCGACATGGTCCGGCAAGCGATCGCCATTGGTGCGTCACTGCTCGGCGTCGCCATTGTCGTGATCATTGGCAATACGATTCGGCTCGACATCCAGAACCGCCGCGAGGAAATAGAAGTCACGAAGCTGATCGGCGCGAGCAATGCTTTCGTGCGCAGACCGTTTCTGTGGTCGGGCTTCTGGTACGGCCTTTTCGGCGGCGGCCTCGCGCTGGGTCTTGTGCAATACGGTCTGTTCCTGCTCGAACAACCAGCGGCGCGGCTGGCCGGGCTCTACAAAAGTGGCGTCAGTGTTGTCGCGCTCTCGTTGGACGAAAGCCTGGCCATACTCGGAACCGGGGTGCTGCTGGGGCTTGTCGGGTCGTGGTTTGCCGCCGCGCGGCATATGCGACGCATCGAGCCGCGCTAGTCGTATTAAACATAATCCATGACACGGCGCCATCTGTAAGTTGTTGTTTTTATTAAACAACGACAACTGCCCGCTATTGAACTTCCACGTTTGTTAGCACTCTAAGTTGGCGAGTGCTAAAATTGGTGCTCGCAAATGGGAGGTCATCAATGACGACAGCAGTTACAGCAATGAATCGCGAGTTAATGATCGCCGGTCCGGTCGGCAGCCTGGATGCGTACATCCACGCCGTTGGTTCAATTCCGGTGCTCAGCAAGGAAGACGAGCAGTCGCTCGCCAGCCATTTTCGGGACGAACAAGATCTCGATGCTGCGCGCGAGCTTGTCATGGCACACCTGCGTTTCGTTGTTCACATTGCCAAGGGTTACACGGGCTACGGATTACCGCTCGGCGACCTGATCCAGGAAGGCAACGTCGGTCTCATGAAGGCCGTAAAGCGATTCGACCCCGATTACGGAGTACGACTCGTGTCATTTGCAGTTCATTGGATTCGCGCTGAGATTCACGAGTTCGTCTTGAAGAACTGGCGCATCGTTAAGGTCGCGACGACCAAGGCGCAACGCAAGCTGTTCTTTAACCTGCGCAAGAATAAGAAGAGCCTCGCGTGGCTGTCACATGCCGAAACGCAGGCTGTAGCGAAGGATCTTGGTGTCACGCCGAAAGAAGTCACCGAAATGGAACGGCGCCTGAGTGCCCGCGACGCGATTTTTGACCCCGCACCCGATGCGGATGACGAGCGCGCGTTTACACCGGCGGCTTATCTGCCGAGCCCGGACGCCGATCCTGCGGTTCAGGTCGAGAAGACGGACTGGCATGACGACGCGACCCACCGAATGGCCGAAGCCATTACTACGCTCGATGAGCGCAGCCGCCACATTCTCGAAAGCCGCTGGCTTACAGAGGACAAACAGACGCTGCATGAGCTTGCCGACGAATACGGCGTGTCCGCAGAACGCATTCGCCAGATCGAAGCTAACGCGATCAAGAAACTGCGCACCGCGATGGCAGTGTAGGCAGGAACATAAACAAAGGGGTCAGAGCCCTGCGGCTCTGACCCCTTTTTTATTTGTAAGTCTTGCGACGGTAGCTGACCCAGCCACCGTCCTCGACGCCATGCGGGTCGTGGTGCGTCCAATGCACCAGGCCACCAAGCTCATTCCATTCGTACATACCGCGAAACTTCACGCGATCGCCGAGTCCGATCGGTATGCGTTTCGCCAGGTCTATGTTGTGCGCAATCAGCAATGACTGGCCGCCCGGCAACTGCAGGACAAAACGCTGGTGACAGGATCCGTCCCTGTCATCTGACAAGAGTCTGGTTACGAAGCCGGCGTCCTCTATCCAGCGGCCGTTGTCGTGTTTCCCATAGCTCTCGATAACGACGCCTAACCGTTGGTCAGCGGGACCATGGTTATCTCTACACGACGATTGGCCTGGCGGCCGTCGGCAGTGCTGTTATCAGCAACCGGTCGAGACTCGCCCATTCCGATAGTCAGCAGCCGTTGCGATGAAATATTACGCGACTCAAAGTACCTTGCGACCGCAGTAGCGCGGCGATCGGATAACGCCTCGTTATATTCATCGGACCCGGTGTTGTCGGTGTGGCCCGCCACCTCGACGATCGTCTGATCAAACTCCTTCAGTACTTTGCTGACGGAGTTCAGCACATTGAAGAAATCAGCATTCAGGTCCGCGCTGTCTGTTGCAAACGTGACATTGCCTGGCATGTTTAACGTGATGTTGTCACCAATGCGCGTCACGCTGACGCCCGTCCCTTCGAGTTCGGCCCGCAACTTCGCTTCCTGTCGATCCTGGTAGTGGCCAATCGATCCCCCGGCCAGCGCACCGACGCCAGCGCCGATAAGCGCTCTTTGCCGGCGATCTACGGCATCATCGCCGGACGCGAGTCCAACCACCGCGCCCGCTGCCGCGCCTATGAGCGCTCCCTTGGTCGCCTTACTGGTCTCTGACTCGCCCGTATACGGGTCCAGCGTTTCACACCCGGCAGCCAGCGCGGCCACCACGAGAATTCCGATTTGCATTTTCTTGCTGTTCAATTTGTATCTCCCAATTGTCGGCGACCGTTTGCTAAAAAGGCGCCGCTTGCCCATGCTCGTATTTGGCAATGATGCACCTGAACAAACACTTAATGAAGGCGCTTATGTAGAATGTCGGACCCGACCATGGGAATAGAAATGTCCGAGACCGACGGCTGGCTCAAATTGTACGAGGATACCCACCAGGATTTGACCTACCCGGTCATCTTCTGGGCCGCGGTACCGATGGTCGTGCTTGGCACTGTCGGCATAATGTGGACCCTGCCCATTCCCGATGAGTTTTTCGACATTTCGCCATTGCTCAACTGGGGCACGGCCTTTCTCATGGCCGCGGCCGTTTACTACTTCATCATTTCGGTCTCGCTGGCGATCGGGATGTTGCCTTTTATCCTCGGCATCGCCGGTATCCAGACGTGGCTCGTCCAGTCGGATTTTTCGCCGCTGCGTGTATCGATCGGCCTGTTTGTCGCGGGTGTCATCGGCCTCTGGATGGGGCACCGGAATAAGAGTAGTCTGCGCCCCGTACTACAAGATCTTCAACTAATGATGATAGGTCCGGCGTGGTTATTGTCGGTCCTGTATCGCCGCATCGGAATACCACTTTGAACACACGAAATACAAAACTCGATCCACTCGATCTCTTTGACGTCCGTTCGGAACTGAGCGACGAAGAGCGCATGGTGCAGGAAACCGTCGCTCGCTTTGTGGATGACGCGGTCATCCCATTGATGCGTGAGGCCTTTGAACAACACACGTTTCCGAAGGAGCTCATTCCGCAGGTTGCGGAGCTGGGACTTTTCGGCAGTTCGATCGACGGCTACGACTGTGCCGGCCTCAACAGCGTCTGTTACGGCCTGATCTGCCAGGAGCTTGAGCGCGGTGACAGCGGCCTCAGGAGCTTTGTATCGGTGCAGAGCAGCCTGGTCATGTTTCCGATTCATGCCTACGGTTCCGACGAACAAAAGGACCGTTGGTTGCCGGCGATGGCAAGGGGCGAGGCTATCGGTTGCTTCGGTCTGACCGAGCCGCATGGCGGATCCGACCCGAGCAATATGAAAACGCATGCAAAGCGCGATGGTGACGACTGGATCATCAACGGCGCAAAGATGTGGATTACGAACGGCTGTCTTGCTGATGTCGCCGTTGTCTGGGCAATGACAGAAGAAGGCGTGAAGGGATTTCTCGTTGAGAAGGACACACCGGGGTTCACGACACAGGAAATCGAGAACAAATTCTCGCTGCGCGCATCGGTAACGTCCTCACTGTTTTTTGACAATGTCCGCGTACCCGACTCCGCGGTCTTGCCTGGCATTACGGGACTCAAAGGACCGCTGAGCTGCCTGACACAGGCTCGCTACGGTATTTCGTGGGGCGTCATCGGTGCCGCACAGGCCTGCCTCGATGAAGCACTTCGCTACTCGGAGGACAGGGTCCTTTTTAACCGGCCGATCTCGCACACACAGGCCATCCAGATACGACTCGCCGATATGGCGCGGCGCATCACGACGGCCCAGCTATTGTCGCTGCGTCTCGGACGTATCAAGGACCAGGGCAGACTCAGCCCGTCACAGGTATCGCTGGCGAAATGGAATAACTGCCGTGCCGCAATCGATATTGCGCGCGACGCTCGCGACATTCTGGGCGCTGCCGGAATCAGCGCCGAGTATGTTCCCGTCCGGCACATGCTTAACCTGGAAAGTGTGATCACTTACGAAGGTACCGAGACTATTCACCAGCTCGTCGTCGGCAAGGAGTTGACTGGCGTCAACGCCTTCGGATGAGGCGCGATTGAGCGCCGAGCGCCTGCCTGCGAATCGCGACGTTTGGCGCATCGCTGCGCCAATGATCCTGTCCAATATATCCGTGCCCTTGCTTGGTATGGTGGATACGGGTGTTACCGGACACCTCGACAGCCCGACCTACCTGGGCGCGGTTGCGATCGGCAGCACGATCTTCGGATTCCTGTACACAGGGATGAATTTCCTGCGTATGGGCACAACCGGTATCGCGGCACAGCGCTTCGGCGCGAATGATAATGACGGGCTGCGCGTCGCTCTCGGCCAGGCCATCATCGTTGCCGTGCTCATTGGCCTGCTGCTTCTTGCCCTGCAAATGCCGATCGGCGAATGGGCGATACCTCTCTTCGGTGCCGAGATCGACGTCGAGACGTCTGCACTGGTCTATTTTTCGATACGCATCTGGAGCGCACCGGGCACGCTCGCTAACTATGTTCTGATCGGCTGGTTTCTCGGCCTGCAAAATGCCCGCGTTCCGTTACTCATTTTCCTGACAATCAATATCATCAACATTGTGCTGGACCTGGTCTTTGTAATCGGGCTCGGCATGCAAGTCGACGGCGTTGCACTCGCATCGGTCATCGCCGAGTACAGCGGCTTGCTCGTAGGGCTCGGGTTCGCGGTGCATGCGCTGCGCAAACGTGACGGCCATTGGCCACTCGCGCGACTCTTCAACGCGCGTGCCTACGCCGCTTTTTTTGCGGTCAATTCACACCTGTTCATCCGCACAATGGCGCTGATGTTCACGTTCGCGTTTGTTACCGCACAAGGCGCAAGACTCGGCGGCGTCGTTCTCGCGGCGAACGCGGTCCTGATGAACCTGCAAACACTCACTGCCTTCGCACTGGATGGCTTCGCGCACGCCGCCGAGGCCCTTGTTGGAAAGGCTGTTGGACAACGCGATCGCGCGGCGCTTGAACAGTCTGTGCGCCTGGCACTCAAATGGTCATTAAAATTTGCGCTTGGGTTTTGCCTCTTTTACATCGTCGCCGGACCGCTACTCATCCGCATGCTGACTGACCTGCCAGAGGTTCGCGAAACGGCCATGCGTTTCCTGCCCTGGCTTGTACTCTCACCGCTGGTGTCGGTCTGGTCGTTTCTCTACGACGGTGTCTACGTTGGTGCGACACGGGCGCGGGAAATGCGCGACATCATGATTTTGTCCACCGTCGGCATCTTTTTGCCGGCCTGGTTCCTGTTGCAGGGCTACGGCAACCATGGCCTCTGGCTCGCTTTCACACTGTTCATGGCAAGCCGCGGCATCGGCATGCACATTGGCTATCGCCGTAAGGTGCTGCCTGCAGCCGCAGGCTTGTGAGGCAGGTCTCAAATCAAACCCAATACCTGTATCACATTGATAAGGACTACCTGCGATCGTTGGTCTGCTGCCCGCCGTGGCGGCGGACCGTTCTCTTTGCCCATTGATAGGCAACGATTCCTGACACAATATTTGCGATCGCATACGCCGCGAATATCCCGATCGCCCCCATCAAGACCATGCCCAGGATTGCCAGGGGCAGATATAACAACACGATTCGACCGAGGCTGATGCCAACTGCCGGCATTGGATGGCCGAGCCCGTTGAATGACGCGTTCATGACCATGACCATGCCATACGTGCCATAGCTGATCGGCGCGATCAGCAAGTACAGACGCGCCATGTCGACTACAGCAGCATTACTGCTGAACAGCGCCGGCAGGAAGCCTGAGAACAGGGCCAGGATTGCCGCTATCAACAAACCGCTGCCGATACAGAACACCATGCACAAGCGCAGCGCATCTAAAATGCGCGTGTCTTTACCGGCCGAGGAATTCTGCCCGACAAAAGGCCCGATGATCGCCGACATCGCGTAGTAGACAACCAATGTCATCGACTCGATTCGACTCGCGACCCCGAAGCCGGCGACCGCCTCTGGTCCATAGCGCGCGATCATTGCCGTGACGATCGCTGCGCCGATCGGCACGATGGCGTTCGTGCCCGCCGCCGGGATACCGACATGCAACACGTCCCGCCATGACTGCCAGAGCTCGCCCGATTCAGGCCTCTTAAAACTGACCATGTCCATGCGGCCCCGCAACAAGACCAAGGTGCCAACGAAAATCGCGCCGCGAGCGATCAGCGCGGCCATCGCAGCACCGTTCAGTCCAAACTCCGGTATCGGCCCCAATCCGAATATCAGGATCGGGTCGAGAGCGACATTGATAATCGAAGCGATGATCATGAGTTTGCTCGGCAGTCGTGTATCA
>Ga0316201_10000723_pt1 | contig 20097 bp, 14 predicted proteins | sample CS6wburrow_MG_FD_204516 | JGI IMG/M metagenome (GOLD analysis project Ga0316201, IMG submission 204516) | Coastal sediment microbial communities from Delaware Bay, Delaware, United States - CS-6 worm burrow | ecosystem: Environmental > Aquatic > Marine > Coastal > Sediment | place: USA... | reverse complement strand
TCGCTCCTGGAAAATCGCGCACGCACAATCGCGAGCCGGCGGCACCGGGCATGCGCGGCATGATGATGGTCTCGCCCTGACCCTCGGGCAATAACGCACCCTCGATGCGCAAACCCATGCGGCCATTGATGTTTCGCACTTCTAGTTCAATGCCGTAAGTCGGGTCGTAGGCCTGCGTGCCCGGCGGAAACTGAACGATCACCGTACCGAACCTGCCTGCATCTACCCGACACTCAACCTCTCCCCCCTCGATTTCGGCGCACACAAAATCCGTGCCACCAACAGCACGGATCGCAAACGGCAGATTATTTTTTTCTTGCTCGGCCCAAGCCGACGGTACGAACAAAAATCCAGCCAGAAAAACGACAGCGACCGAGGTCCGGATTTTGTTAACGGTGTTCATTTGTTTTTGGTTTCAGGTTTCTACAAATATTATAGCACATGCTGTGACATGTGAACACCGAAGATTCGGTGCCTGTCCCGGAATCTTCGGCATGAACCCACAGAAGATATCAAAAAGATCGGTATGAACCGATCTTTTTGACCGAGGGCCTGCTCAAGCCACAGCCAAGCTCGAGATGGCGGCAGCGTGAAACAGACCCCACAGAGCTGTTGCCTATGACTCAGCTCTAAATATAGTTTAAAGTATTATGAATTATTAGTCAAGTAGCCGTTTGACACTGTTTTTCTTAATACAAACTTAACTCTTACCTTCTGATGTCATCTTGTCTAAAGAACACTGGACATCCTTCGGTATAATATTATCCTGCAAATATTTTGCGCTGTATTTGAAAAGCAAACCCAATGACTTAGCCAAATTCTTATCATCAATCACGAGAGTATATGGCTTCTCGCAAAACGAAACCATCACTATCTTATATTCGAAAACCGCGATAACTGATTTAAAATCACCGTCTTCCTCCTTTAATCTATGAGCCTGCCGAACCATTCCGGCTACCGATGGCGGACAAGACGCATACAAACCGGTGACATCACGCTCTTCGTTCTTGACCACTTTATGCAAAACATCAAATTCAGAGGACGTCAGTATTTGCTGTAGGGCGGCGAAATCAACCATTTCGTATCCCCCACATGTACGACTGCAAATCTCTTGCATAGCCGACACCAATCCTTCTTGCCCTTGCATCATTTTCGCGACCGGCTTGTTGCCGGCTACCTCCATTTCGAGTACCGAAATCACTGACTGCAAGTCATTGACCATATACTCCAAATAGTCGCGCTTCTGATTTATCAAAGACATCAGTTTGGTCGGCGCTTCGGCAAAATACATCTTAGTCTGCTTGCTCTCCTCGGTGCAGACCCTCATTAAACCGATAGAAGCTAACTTATCAGCCGCATTATATATCGACTGTCGAGTCAGCTTGGTCGCATTGGCTAAATCCAAAACCGTACTCGGTCCGATTTTGAGTGACATCAAATAGGTATCGATCTCACCATTTGTTAAACCGAATTCTTTAAGAATTTCTTTAGTCTTGTTAATCATATTACTCGAGCTAATATTTGTGGGAATCATAACATACAATTGATTATTTACGCTAATTATAGCGAAAATAAGGGTAATCCCATGAGTTTATTTATTTTTTATGTTTGTGGCGGCAGTACCAGCTCTCCAAAACGCGCATTATTTTTTATCTCGATATATTGATCTTTTACCAGCTTTTTCCAGAACACCAAATAACCAATTGACAAATAATTATATTATTGCTAATTTAGTTAAAAATTAGCTAGTCTTAGTAAATTAAAGACTACCTTTACATCAAGAAAGGAGGCTTTCATGGGCGGGGGAAGATAACATGAAAGCACAGCTCATTAACTTAAAATAATGCACCAACTAAATAAATCCTCCAGAATGCACCGTTTGTTTTTCAGCAAGGCAATTATCCAGAAGGAGAGTACAGTCAGAAAACAGTCTAACCAGCGAAACCAAGGGGGCGAAAGCCGAGAAATACAATGGGTAACGGTTGAGTGCAAAAAGAGCCCGGACGATGCTTATCGTGCCGGGCTCTTATATTTCAAAAGACATCGCTAGGCGATGTCCATTGCTGTCATTACTTGCCCATATTTTTCTTCAGATTATCATAGGCATTGACGAAAAGTATCCGCATCGCCTGGGCTAAGGGCTCGCTATCTATTTCGACTGAATACATCTTGCCGTGAAATGTGACCATAATCACCTTGTTGCCGTAAATACCGATGTTTGATTCAAAACCGGAATCATCTTCGCCGAGTACTGCCCACTCCGGCGTCACCCGCTGTGATTCACGCGCCTGCGAATCGGCATAGATACCGAATACCTGTCGCTTTTTCTTTTTCAGTTTATTGCGCATTTCTTTCAGATCGTCTGGTTTCAGAACCCGATACATGGCATCGACGTCCGTAATCTCATAGGAGTCATTAGCCGATGACTCTTCAATATCCTGAATGATAGTCTTAATCCCTTCTTTGCCCTTGAACACCTTAACGATTGGCCGCTCTCCATTAACCCGCAGCTCAAGATCGGGAAGAAGCTCAGACAGTTCGTTGACTGTTTCGTTCAATTCGATGTTTTTGCGTCTGGCGTATGCCAACAACTTAGCCGGAGATTCGGCCGTATAAAGGTTTCTTTTGCCTTGCGTAACGCTGGACATCAACCCACGCTCTGTCAGTAAGTCAATGGCGGTATAGACGGCCTGGCGAGACAGATTGGCTGACGACGCTATTTCGATCACCGTGCTCGGTCCTAATTTCAGCACTGTTAAATAGGTGCTGATTTCACTATCCATCAGACCGAGTGATTTCAAAATTGGAGTGATTTTTCTCATTGTCTCGAGCTAAATATTTAGAAACTTGTATTTTATTTTAGCATACTTATATGCAACGGAAACCCTACCATTTAACAGTGATTGGTGTGCTGACCTGTGTCCAGCCGTAGATCCATTCGGCGTTGGTCCGGTTGACGTTCACACAGCCGTGGCTCATGCGTCGGCCAAAATTATTGTGCCACGGCGCATAGTGAATATAAACGTGCGGGTAAAAACGAATGTTCCACTGCACTAGGCCTAGATCGTAGTTTTCGGGATGGTCTTCGCCATAGCTCCAACGGTAATGGACGAACTCGGGTTTGGCCAGCGCTGAAAATTCGCCAAGCGGGGTTGGATAATCCCAACGACCGGTCGAAACCAGGAAGGTGCGTATTTCTCGCCCGAATTCGTAGGCACGAAGGCGCTGCTCGCTGATGTCAATGGTGATGTATTGCGGCAGCCACGGGCGGTTGGCCGCGTTTTCGCCAAACGGCGCGATGGCTAGACCGTCAACGCCGGGATTGCTCATATGATGCGCCGCGATCTGCAGTCCGCCGTCGAAATCTTCACCCAGTGGTTCGAGGGCTGAAAGTTGGGTCATAGTCAGACCGTCATAGACGTGCAATTTGCCGCCGCTGTAGGCTTGGGCCGCGACCACCTCGTCGCGGCCGTCACCGTTTAGGTCCGCGCCGGCGACGCGCACGCCGAATTTTTCGTCGTTGTCGAACGGCGCGAAACTGCCGAGGTACCCGTAGCGGCCGGACCAGACCTGCAGTTGAGGCGTCGCACCAGCGCCCGAACCGATCAACAGTTCGACTGGACCACCGGCGATTACGTCTGCCACACCAACGAAGGCACCGCCCTGGCTGTCTCGACCAAACGGAAAGATGCCGTCCTTGTAGATGACCGGCTGACCGAGCCAATCGATGATGCGAACATGACCGTTGGTGCCCGGACCGGCTGCGGCGATTAACTCGGCCTTGCCGTCGCCGTTCAGGTCGCCAACGGCGAGATCAAAACCGCTCAGCATGCCGGGGTCATAGACCGCGAATTCAAATAGCGTTTCGCCGGCCAGGTTGGCGATCCGAATGATCGGTTCCTCGCCGTAACCAGCGCCGTAAACCATTTCCGGAAAGCCATCGCCATTAACGTCGGCTTTAATCCCCGGCCGTAGATCAGTCGTGCCAAGGTCCAACCATTCGTCTTCAAGGTATTCAAAAAGGGCCGCTTCCGTGCCCTCGACGGCAGCCTGCGAAACAGCCGGCATCATCAAAAAGCCGAACAAAATCGCTGTTCCCATGACTGCGTACACTTTCATATTATATATGTATTTTGATTTCTGTATGTATATTTTATCATTTTTTAGCGAAGTTTTCAACTTTATTTACCGCTACCTGTCTGTACTTGGGTGTCAAAAGGACAGGTAAGACATCTTTTAAGGTTAGAATGGATACAATCTTGCATGGTAATCACACGAGTGGAACATTTCGCTGACTGTCTATATCGGGTCAAGTACAGACAGTCAGGGGGTATGAGAAACAAAAAACCACCCCCCATAGCTCCAGCTGCGCTGGAGCAACGGGGGATGGTCGGCCCGGGTGGAATTGAACCGCCGACATCTGCCTTATAAGGGCAGCGCTCTAACCCCTGAGCTACGGGCCGTTGTGGGCTGAACGGCCTTACATTATCAAATAATCGTCTGGATTTCAACTAGCCCTTTAACTTGCCAGTACGTCTCGCAATTGCTAAGTTAGCAAGCAAGAAAATTGTTGACGTTTGCGGACCAGCCGCCGGCCGACACATTTTCAGAAATTTTCAAAAGGAGAACCCGATTTCACTACGATTAACTTCTCCCAAAAGAAACGGCCAAAACAGATCCCCGCTGCCCCGCCCAAAAAATATCGACAGCCTGACTCTCTGTCCGCACTGCTTGAAAAAGAAATTCGAGCATGCGGATGAAAGCGTGGCCTTGGAATGCGGCTGTCCGGTCAGCCAAAAGGACCTCACCCTTTGCACTCGCCACTCAATCATGGAGAAACGCTGCCGAAGCTGCGGGGTCGACCTGGCGGAATGCGATGAGGCCGCCCAAAGCCGTGCGGCTCTGCGCAAACGGCGACGGCGACAACTCAAAGAAGCCGTCAACAATCGCGCGCCGTTCAAAGAAAAAGAACGCGACCAAAAAAGGCGCCACAAGCAAGACAGCGGTTGTAACAAAAAAATCCAACAACGACATCGCAAGCCAAAATAGCCTTAACGGGACACCTCTGTCCCGTTTTTTTGTTATTTTTAGCCAAATATGTTACAACGTATATTGAAGACTATGAACAAATACACTGTCGACGAATCACAAGCCGGAAAACGCCTCGATGTCTACCTGACCGAGACGCTGGATTCGCTTACCCGCGGTGCGGTCAAGCGAGCGATCAAAAGCGAATTGGTCACCATCAACGGAAAGCCGGCCAAGCCGCACACCGCACTGCGCGCCGATGACGAAATCGAACTGCTTACAGAGATAGAACCGACTCCGGAAAGAGCAGCCGAACCGGAAGCCCAGGACATCCCGCTGAAAATTGTTCATGAAGACAACGACCTGCTGGTAATCGAAAAGCCGACCGGCATGCTGGTGCACCCGACCGTCCGCAACGAACGCGATACCCTGGTGGCAGCGCTCTTGCATCACGCCCCGGAAATTTCCGGCGTCGGTGACGGGCCGGAACGGCCGGGCATCATGCAACGCCTCGACAAAGACGCCTCCGGACTAATGGTCATTGCCAAAAACGAAGCCGCCTACGCCCAGCTCAAGCATCAGTTCATGGCGCACACAATCGAGAAGCGCTATCTGATTCTGACCGACGGCCGTCCGCCGGAAGACGAGGGCACCATTGAAATGGCCATCGGCCGCGCCAGCGACAATCGACGCATGGCTGCCCGCAAGGAACCGCTCGAAGGTGATCGTCCGGCGATTTCGCACTATACGGTCGCGCGACACCTGCGCGCGAGCGCGACACTGATCGAAGTTCGCACCGAAACCGGACGCACTCATCAAATCAGGGCGCACTTCAAGGCCATCGGTTGTCCGGTCGCCGGCGACAAACTATATGGTCGCCGCCTGAATCGCCTCAACGCCCCGCGCCTTTTCCTGCACGCCGCCAAACTCGGCTTCACCCATCCGACAACCGGCAAGCGACTAGAATTCGAGTCTCCCCTGCCGCCAGACCTGGCAGAAACGATCGAGCGACTAGCTTTCACCGCCCAAAACGAAGACTAAAAAACGCCGGCATCGCGACCGGCGTTTTTGATTTCTGCCTCGCTGACTATTCGTTGACCCAAGCCATGGTATCGACTACCTGCTCAAAAAGACCGACGCTGTCCGTTACTCCCAACTCCACCAAAGACTGGCTGGAAAGAACCAAACCGCTGTATCCGCTGTTTGGATTGAACAAATAATAATGGTAAACGCGCTTGGTCAGGCTCTCGTCGATCTGAATACTGCCTTCGGTTCGAGCCACCAACAATCCTTGGCTGTTCTGAAATATGCGGCAGCCACCCTGACCATCACACCAGCCCTGCACGTCTTCCACTGATTTGATTTGTGCACCGCCCGTACCCCAATAATCTCTGTCGCGCGAAGATAAATCCAGACTGGAATTGCTAGCATGGGCAAACACCGCCGGCACGTTGGCAGACGACATGTCGGCAAAAGACAAAACCAATCCTGCGATAACGTTACTGCCGTCACTGGCCTGACCCGACTCCTCGCTAATTTTCACCTTGCCCCAAGCGGATGGATACCTGAACTTTATGCCGATTGCTCCGTGCTCATATGAGGCCCCCATCGGCACGGATCCACTACCTGACAAAGTCGCCGGCTGATCCCCTATCGAGGCGCCTTCAACCGGTTGGGCAACAGGCACCGACGCGAGATCGCTGGATAGAACAGAAACGCATCCAGCCGAACAGCCGTTGTTCAATGCCATATCCCGTCGCTGCAGATAGCGGCAAGCCAAAAAACCATCAGCAACTAAAATGCTGCCGACTACGACGATAACGATACCGAGTACAATGCGCTGATTTAAGCGGCGCATTTCGCCGGGGGTGCGATTAAAACTCAATGGAGATTTCTTGATTGGTGCAGTTGGCATGTATTTGTCATTAAGATACTTATTAATGCTACCAGAACCGCCGGCCGCTGTTAACGCCAAACCGCTTGACTTGTAGGCATAAATGACGTATGATACCCTCGTTCTGAACTTTAGCCTCTTTAGGGGCTGATTATTCATATTGAAAATTACGTCAATTGAGCAAAAATATGGCTGATGAAGACAAGAAGCCCGTTGATGAGGTCAAGGCTGAAGAGGCGCCGGTAGAAGAGGCGGCTCCGGAGGCTGAAGAGCCGACCAGCGACGAGGCGAATAAAGCAGAGGAAGCCCCTGTAGAAGAGGCTGCTAAGGAGGAAGAGCCGAAAGCTGAAGAAGCTCCGGCCGAAGAAGAAGCGCCGGCTGAAGAAGCCTCCGAGGAAGCTCCGGCTGAAGAAGCCGCAGCTGAAGAGGTCGAGACCGAAGAGGTCGAGCCCGCCGAGGCCCAGCAGAAGCTGAAGACCGGCATGGTCGTCCGCGTGCACGTCAAGATCAAAGACGTCACCCCGCGTGGCGACGAGCGCGAGCGCATCCAGGTTTTCGAGGGTACGATCATCAACATGGGTGGTCAGGATCCGCAGAGCGCAACCATCACCGTCCGCAAAGTGTCCGGTGGTGTCGGCGTCGAGCGCATTTTCCCGCTGCAGATGCCGGCGATCGAAAAGATCGAGGTCGTCAAGCAGTACCGCACTCGCCGTGCCAAGCTGTTCTTCCTGCGCGGCAAGTTCAAGAAGAAGATGAAGGAAGTTGTGGCCAAGCGATAAACTACAAAAAAAGACCACTGGTTAGTTCCAGTGGTCTTTTGATTTTGCCTGAACCAATATCTATCTAGTCGCAGTCATGCGGTAATAGTTATTGGTCGTGCTCACCGGCTGGCCAACGCGGTAGGCGGTGAAGAACGCAGCCGGCAGATCGGCAACCTGATGGCGCCAATCAGAACCGTAGAGCGTATCCAACACCAAGCCGTCGGTTACCCAGTGCAGCTCGCCGTCAGTGCCGACGACGTAAACCTCGGGCGAGGACGGCGTCTTGACCAGCTGATCGGCCGGATACAAGACCGAACCCTTCAGCGGCATGGCTGACAGCTCTTCGGCCGGCAGGGTCTGCAACGAACCGAAGTCCGAATACCAACTGTAGAATTGGCCCTCGCCGGGGAACACGTAACGCGCTCCGTCGGCTGTGGCCAGATAGACAGACTGGCTGCCGGTGGCCTTCACCAAACGGCCGGACACCTGTTCCGTACCGGCCGAATTGCCGACCAGCAACAGCGGGGTGGCCACGGCCAGCACCGACGAACCGGGCTCGCCGTAAACGAACACCGTGGTGTCGTTCTTGGTGTCGAGCGCCCGCACGTCATGGCCGGCGGTCGGCACGCGAGTGATCTTGTTGTTGCGGTAAAGCATCAGACCGCCGTCCTCATGATAAGCCGCAGCGACGGTATTGGCATCGGCCTCGAAAACCTCGTGCCGAATGCGCTTGATGCTGATGAAATCACGCCGATCGGTGGTCTCGTCGACCACGAGCAGCGGACTCGACGTGTTCGGCGTCTCGTGCCAGACGTAAGAGTCGTCGGTAAAACGAATCTTGGTCATGTTGCGCTCCATGGTCACCGGAGTGACCTGATTGCCGTTGGTCTTGAGCACGGTCACGTCTTCCCACTGCGAAGTGAGCAGATCGTGCGTGTTGACCAGCACGTCCGCGCCGCGCACGTCCTCGACGCGCGTCACGTTCGGCGGAACGTCGCGCAACAGCACCCGACGAGCGGCGGCACCGTCGTCAGAAACGAAGGTCTCGCGCTTGTCGTAGTCCCAACGCTTGGTCGAATACTCCCAAGCGGCACTGCCGTTACCGTCAGTGAAAAAATATTTTGTCATCGGACGGTCGTCGCCCTTGCCGATGGCAACGGTCTCGACGCCGTCGTCAACGAAAACGCGGAACCAATTTTCGCCCGGCAGAACGTTCAACCAATACAGGTTGTCGCCCGAGAAGGCGTAGTTCATGACGTGATACGACGCGACGGTTCGAACGCCACGATCCAGCTCCGCGACCATGAGGGTGTAGGCGCCGCTAGGAAACGCGGTCCAGGCGATGCGCCCCGAGGAGGTCACTGGATGAAGGTCGTCGTAATCGTTATCGGTCAGTCGCACGACCTGACCGTTGCGGAGATAATAGATTTCCATGTCCATGCCGTCGAACATCGCCCAAGTGACCACGCCGTCGGCGACATCGTAACTGCCTTCGACCGGCTCGTAAAAATCATTGCGAGGCGACCAGTCGCTGGCGACGCGCGAAGACAGTGAATGCACCTTAGCGCCGTCCCAAGCACGCAAGTAACGCATGCCGGACTGCTCGTTGGTCGAAGTCCAGGCCACCAGATTACGATCAACCTTGAAGGTTTCGATCTGGCTAATGAAGTTATCATGTGCCAGCTCCTGCACGGCCCACGGACCGTACTGATTACTCACCGAAGAAACGGTCGCCGCCTTAGCGGTCGGCGCCACCAAGCCGGCAATCACCATCGAACTGGTCGTAACTGACAACATTAACTTTCTGAGACTCATAAATATATTTGGCTAACTAGTTAGTCATTTTATGAAATGACGCTTAAATATAGCATATTTTAGCGGTTTTGTCAAGGGTCTAGCCGGACGAAAATTATTTTTATTAAGCCAAATTATTTGACCGGCTAGCCAAACAATGCTAATTTAGGCCAAACTTCACCAAGGAGTAAACATGTCCTTTTCACGTCGTTTATTGGTTTGCATCGCCATCATGCTCGTGGCCAGCGGCCTGACCGCCATCTACTTGCTGATCAGGCTGAAGGTGACCGGTGGATTGGAGCCCAGTGAAGTGTGCCTGCATTGGAACTGGGAAAACATCACCGTTCAAGCCGGCCCCCGACTGTGGCTCGATCCCCTGCTGGCTGCCGGCTGGGTGATATTTCCCATGCTGTACTACGCAGACATGATTAAACACCGTATGCCGATCGAAATCGAGCCGCTCTACGGCCTGGTCGCGGCGGCCGGATACTACCTGGCCTTCTGGGGCAGCCCGAGCATCATCGGCTGGCTGACGATGGCGCTGGTTGCACCGGTAATCGGCAAAATCATCTTCTCGATTTACGAGCGCCGCGCGACTAAAGGAAACCAACCCTGGTATTATCCGTACACGTTCAGCGAAGCCATCTTATTTTCTCTCCTGTTTGGATTCGGTGCGTTGCTGCCGCTCGCCCTACTGCATGGATTCGCCTTAGCTTACGTCATGATGTGGCTCTACCTCCTAATCGTGTTCGCTTTCTGCCTACTGCTCTGGATTCCGTTGTGGCTGCTGCGCTTGGGCGGCTGGCTGTACCGAAAAGCCAGACGACAACCTGCTTAATCAAAAACCCCGCTAGTCATTAGCGGGGCTTTTTGTTGATCAATCCTGATGATTGCTAGGCGGCCGCCTTAGCTTTCGCGCCTTTGGCCGCGGCCTTCTTTTTGGCGGCCGGAGCTTTCTTCTTGCCGGCGCTGGAACTGCCGGCCTTCTTCAGCGCGTCTTTTAGATACTTACCGGTCCAGGAATCCTTGACCTTCACGATATCGCGCGGAGTACCTTGAGCGACCACCATGCCGCCGCCGATACCGCCCTCCGGACCCATATCGATGATCCAGTCGGACGATTTGATCACGTCGGTATTGTGCTCGATGATCAGCACCGAGTTACCCTTGTCGACCAACTGGTTCAACACGCCAAGCAAACGCTTGATGTCATCGAAATGCAGACCGGTGGTCGGCTCGTCCAAAATGTAGAGCGTCCGACCGGTGGCGCGCCGTGACAGTTCGGTCGCCAGCTTCACGCGCTGGGCCTCACCGCCAGAGAGCGTAGTCGCCGGCTGGCCGAGCTTCAGGTAGCCGAGACCGACATCCTTCAGAACACTCAGCTTGTCATGAATCAAAGACTGGTCGCGGAAGAAATCAGCCGCCTCTTCGACCGTCATGTTGAGCACGTCGGCGATAGTGCGTTCCTTGTAGTGGATCTCTAGCGCCTCACTGTTGTAGCGCGCGCCGCGGCACTCGGTACACTCGATGAACACGTCCGGCAGAAACTGCATCTCGATGCGAATCAGGCCTTCACCGGCGCAGGCCTCACAGCGGCCGCCGCCCTTCACGTTGAACGAGAACTTGCCGGCGTCATAGCCTTTCATCTTGGCTTCCGGCACCTCGGTAAACAGATCGCGAATCGCGGTGAACACGCCGGTGTAAGTCGCCGGATTGGAGCGTGGGGTGCGGCCGATCGGCGACTGGTCGATGGTGATGACTTTATCGAGCTCGTTCAGGCCCTTCACTTCCTTGTGTTTGCCGGGCATGTCCTTGGCCCGATACAGCTTCTTGGCCAGCACTTTGCTCAAAATGTCGACAATCAACGTGGACTTACCGGAGCCGGACACGCCGGTGACGGTCACCAGCATGCCGAGCGGAATCTTGACGTCAATCTTGCGCAGGTTGAATTCCTCGGCGCCTTTGATGGCCAACGCGCGCCCGCTCCCCTTGCGGAACTTCTTGGGCACTTCGATCTCTTCCTTGCCGGTCATGTACAAACCGGTCAACGACTTCGGATCCTTGCGAATATGCGCGGCCGTACCCTCGGAGACGATCTCGCCGCCGAACGAACCGGCCTTCGGCCCCATGTCGATCACCCAGTCAGCGGCATCCATGGTCGCCTCGTCGTGCTCGACGACGATGACCGAGTTGCCCTGGTCGCGCAGTGACTTGAGCGCAGTAATCAGCTTGTCGTTGTCGCGCGGGTGCAGGCCGATCGACGGCTCATCCAAAATATATATAACGCCGGACAGGTCGTTGCCGAGCTGGGTGGCCAAGCGCACGCGCTGCAGCTCACCGCCAGACAGAGTAATCGCCGCCCGGTCGAGCGACAGGTAGCCGAGACCGACCCCGACCAGGTTCTTCAGGCGGACGGAAATCTCGCGCAACGCCTGCGCGGCGATCTTCTCTTCGGTTTCGGACAGTTCGTCGCCGCTGGCTTTCTTCTTTTTGTCGGTCGCCTTCTTCTTGCCGCCGTCATCAATCAGCCCAGAGAAAAATCCGTGTGCCTCTTCGATCGACATGGTCACTACCTCGGCGATATTGCGGCCGCCGAACTTGATGCCGAACACTTCCTGCCGCAGACGCTTGCCCTTACAGGCGGGGCAAGTGACCGAATTCATGTAGTTCTCGATTTCCTTGCGGACGTAATCGGAATCGGTCTCGCGGTAACGCTTTTCCAAGTTCGGCACCACGCCGTCGTAAATAAAACGCTTGCCGCCGACGGCGTAAAGCTCGTCGCCCGTGCCGAACAGCACGATCTCCTTGGATTTCTTGTCGAGCTTGGACACCGGAATGGCCAACGAAAAACCGTGCGTCTTGGCGACCTCTTCGAGCACCTTCATGTTCTGCTGCTGGTTGCCGGCGATGCGGGTCCAGGGCTTGATGGCGCCCTGTTCGATAGTCAGGCGCGGATTGGGCATCACCAACTCGGGCAACACCTCGAGCTTAGTGCCGAGACCGGTACAGGCCGGGCAGGCGCCGTGCGGACTGTTGAACGAGAAAATGCGCGGCTCGATTTCCGGCAGGTGCACGTTGCAGTTCATGCAGGTCAGTCGCTGGCTGTAGTTCATGTCGTCGCCGGTGTCGTCGCGGTAGATGATCATGAAACCGTCGGCCAGGTCGAACGCCTTGGTCAACTGTTCCTCAAGCTGCGGCGACTCGTCGAACTGCTCGTAGCGGGCGATGACGATCTCGATGGTCGATTTCTTTTCTTTTTCACGCTTCATGGCCCGCACCTCGCTGATGTCCATGAACAGACCGTTGTAGCGTACTTCGGTGAAGCCACTCTTGGCCGCCCAGTCGAGCATGCCCTTGTGGACGCCCTTCTCGTCGCGCACCACCGGCGACAGAATCGCCAGCTCGGTCTCGTCGATCAGCTCGCGGATCTCCCCGGCCACCGCATGCGCGCCAAGCTGGGTCACCGGCTTGCCGCATTCCGGACAGTGTGGACGACCGGCCCGGGCGAACAACACGCGCAGGTAGTCATAGATTTCCGTCACCGTACCGACGGTCGAACGCGGGTTCGACGACGCGGTGCGCTGTTCGATGGCGATGGTCGGCGACAGGCCGCGGATCTCGTCCACGTCCGGCTTGTCCTGCAGTTCCAAAAACTGCCGCGCATATGACGACAGAGATTCAACGTAGCGACGCTGACCCTCGGCATAGACCGTATCGAAAGCCAGCGACGACTTGCCGGAACCCGACAAACCAGTCACCACCACGAACTTGTTCTTCGGGATTTTTGTGGTGACATTTTTTAGATTGTGGACGCGTGCGCCCTTGATGGAGATGTAGTCGTTGTTGTTCATCTAGTTCTTATCCGCCCCGGCGAGAACCGTGCGAATAAATCAAGAGTCAAGTCACCGGCCAGCTTACTACATTGTTCGTTTATTGGCAAGAGTTGCGGGTAAAAACAAAAAACCGGCACTCCGTTTCCAGGGTGCCGGCCAAATTTTTTCTAACTACTCGGCATAACAAATGTTTCCGGTCGTACTGCAGACCAGTCCGGGGTTGCAAGTTCCTTGCCGACCACACGGACCGCCGGTTGCACATGGCTTACCAGGCGCACCCGAACGCAGGATAACTCCACGATCTCCACCGCCCATTTCTTGCACGCAATAATACGCGGTTTCACTGCAACTACTAGGATTGGGTTCGGAGCCACCAGATAACCAACGGGAAATAAACGATGGCTGACCCTCGTATTCGCATCCAGCACCAACCTCGTGCGTTACACAAATGCCAGCATCAATGGTGTCGATAATCATGGATTTATCGCAAAAACCATTTTGACCATTGATTTGGCATTGGGCATCTTCTGTACAAATTGTTCCAGGAGCGCCGTTTGAGCAACGGGTACTGCTGGATAACACGCCCGTAAAACCAGACTCATAGCATTCATAGCCTTCTCCATATCTCTCCACGCACTCTTGATCACCCTCGCCTCCTGAACTGCAACTGCCATTTTCACCACTGCCGTCTTCAGCCACGACACCGTCCCAGCAAAACTTATTCATGTTCAAAGTTGTAGCAGTATTGCACACCAATCCATCTGGACAATCTCCAGTATTCTGACACGCCCCACCGGCACCGGTCGCCCGTGGTCGGCAGATGTAATTATCGCACGAGGCTTCACCAATGCATTGGTCATCGTTATCGCAACGAGCCCCGAAACGGCCGCTCGAACAATACCCCCCTCGTTGCCAGTCAGCGCCCAATACACATTTGCCGTTCAGACATTCATTGTTCCCCATACAGTAATCACCATCACGACCGGAACGACAAACGCCGGGCAGGTCAACCATCTGTAATGCAAAGTCACCCAGCGCACTTGCGGCATCATATGTGGCTCGATTTAACCCTCGATTCCAAATGACCTCCCAATTCCTCGCCCCCTCGCCAGCCAAAGAAATCCCACAGTACCCGCCACAGCACGATGAGTTTTGCCCCTTCGGACCATCGCAACGGTTGCCGTTCGAAGTACAGGTACGGCATTCGTACGGAGCGACAGGCGCGGAAATATCACGACCAGGATCAGAGGTTGGCTGTTCACCAGCCGACCCACCCACATTTTGGCAGGTCATATTGCCGTCACTCGAGCCAGCCTTAGAGCAACTACCGCCGACGCACTTAGCCAGTGCCGCACCATCATCAACCGCCACAATCCGAAAGCGTTCGGTAGTCGGAGCGGTCTCCTCAACATTTTCATTTTCGGCCAAACCAAAAGCCTGACCGCAGGCAACCTGCAAACGAAACTGGTCACACTGAACGAACTGCTGCTTTTGGACCATCGGAATCCGCGGCATCTGCAAATTAACTAAAGCCGGATTGATGGTGTTCAAAATGAACCAGGCGAAAACGGTGATTGCCAAGCCGATACTGGCATCAGTAATGCGCTTCTTGGCGCGATTGACCTGGTCGCCGCCACGTGAAGTCAACCACTGCAGACCGCCAATCATTATCATCACCGCTGCCAACACCGCCGCCGCACCGACCCCATAACGATAGACGGCCTGAATGTATTCGCCCAGGTCAATCGTTCGCTGTAGGCCGCCGATCGAAACCGAAAGCGGCACCTTGTCTTCCGGTCCATAGTTAGGAAAGCAGAAACCCTGATTTCTACCCGGGCACTGGTTTTCGCAGAGATGCAGTGTGCCATTAGCTTTGGCACAAGCAGCGCTCGTATAACACGGATAATCCCCGCCGCAAGCGTCGAACGCACCGGCATCGGACACTGGCGCTGCAAACGACAGCAGCACCATCAGCAAATTGAAACTCAAAAACAGCCCGAGCAAACCAGAGGGCCAGCCAAGCCTTTTAACTTTCGGTGCAAAATTAACCATCGGATTTTTCTATCATCTTTTTCAAAACTTTTTCGAAATCGTCGGCCGGAATCGAGCCTTCGACGCGACGACCGTCAAAATAAAATGTCGGTGTCCCGCGCAAGCCGAGCCGTTCGGCATCGTTCAGGTCCTTAACAACCTGCGCTTCGTAACGGCGGTCTTTCAAACACGCCTCAAACTGCCGCTCATCCAAGCCGGTCGTGCGGGCGGCCTGCAACAACCGCTCCGGCGACAAGTCCGGCGAGTCGGCATACAGCCGATCAAAATATTCCCAGAAACGGCGCTGCTCGCGCGCGCACTCGGCCGCCAGGGCCGCCTCGAAGGACCGCGGATGAATCAACTGAATCGGATAGTCGCGATATGCGAACCGCACCTGCTCACCATAGAGAACCGCCATGCGCCGAAAAACCGATGCCGACTCCTTAGAGAACGGACACTCATAGTCACCGAACATAACCACGGTCACCGCCGCCTTCTCTTCTGCCGGCCCCAGGAGTGGCTGATCATCGATACTGATTTCGGCCTGCGCCACCGGCGGCGGAGCCTGCTCAGAACTAAAAGTCAGCCGAGCCGAACTGTCGGGCAACTCAACGATGTCACCCGCCTTGAGCGCCATATAATAATGAAAGGTCCGATAGCCGAACAGCCCCAAAACCAAAGCCAACAACAAAAAAACGGCCCAGCCAACAATGGCGCACCCGGTTTTCTTTATGTTTTGACCTTCATCTGAAGACATATCTACTATATATTATACATTAGGATGACTTTCTGCGGCACGGTAACGCTGGGGATATTCGGCCCAGCAGCAGTTATCAGGAAATAATATTTTGTCGTCACCCAGCACCCAGCACCCATCACCCAGCACATACAATTGACACTCCCCTGCCCCCGTGATAACTTAATCCTAGTTTCAACATTAGTATTAGCTATGAAATTCGCATTGAATATCGCTCAAATCGTGGTTGCCGTCATTCTGATGGCCTCTATTCTGCTTCAGGCCCGCGGCACCGGCTTGGGCGCTGCCTTCGGTGGTGAAGGTAACGTGTATCGCACTAAGCGAGGCATGGAAAAACTGCTGTTCCGATCCACCATATTCCTAGCTGTCGCCTTCTTCGGACTGGCGCTGGCCAACATCCTTGTACCGTAACCTAACGGCGGTGTCTTTCGACGAGCGACGACTGCGGTCGGCGCTCTAATCTTTTTAGCGGGCACCCCCAATTTGGTGTGAAAAAACTCTTTTCAGGTCTGCGTTCTTCCAAGAAGAACAAAGAACCGCAAAGCAATCAATCAACGGCCAGCAAATCGGCCATGTCGGACTCGAGTCGTGCCAAACGGCTCCTCTTGAATTTGTCCGGCAGGCGCTTGCCGACCGGTAGCCAACTTAAACATCTGCCGAAATTTCTATCCGAGAAAGAAAAGGTCACCATTGCCCTGTTGGTAACGGCGATCATAATCGCGCTCGGCAGCATCGCCGTGCGATACATCTGGTCGAACATCGGCGAAGTGCCGGCCGCCGGCGGTACCTACACCGAGGCGTCGGTCGGCGGACCGCGGTTTGCGAATCCGATTCTGGCTTCGACCAACGACGCGGACCTCGACATCGTCAAACTGGTTTTCTCTGGTCTGATGCGCACCGACAGTCACGGGGCAATCGTGCCGGACCTGGCCGAATCATACGAGATCGACGACGAGGGCAAGACCTACACTTTTGAACTGAAGTCCGGCGTCACCTGGCACGACGGCGCGCCGCTGACCGCTTACGACGTAGTGGCCACCTTCAGCTATATTCGCGATCCGTCCTGGAAGAGTCCCCTGCTGGCCCAGTTCCGCAACGTGCTGGTCGAGGCGACCAGCGATCGAACGGTGGTCTTTCAACTCGACGAACCGTTCGCGCCGTTCCTGTCGCTGCTGACCGTCGGCATCGTCCCCGAACACCTGTGGCAAGAAATCGTTCCCGGGGATGCCTCGCGAGCCGAACTGAACATTAAGCCAGTCGGCACCGGACCGTTCCGCTTCAAGAACTTCACCAAAGACAAGAACGGCGCGATTCGCTCGTACTCGGTCACGCGTTACAGCGAATACTACGGCACCCAGCCCCTGCTGAACGAGATCACTTTCACTTTCTACGCCGACTTCGCGCTGGCGGCCGAGGCGCTGATCGACAAGAAAGTCGATGGCCTGAGTTTCCTGCCGCTCGAGTTCCGCGAGGCGGTCGATGCGGTCAGTTCGCTGCGCACCTACACCTTCCGCCTGCCGCAGTACACCGCGCTGTTCCTGAATCAGAGCCGCAATGACCTGCTGAAGGGCGACCACATTCGCGAGGCCATGGCCCTGGCGCTCGACAAAGAAGACCTGCTGCGACAGACCCTCGGCTACAGCGGTGTGCCGGTGCACGGCCCGATTCTGCCTGGTTTCGTCGGCTTTCATCCGGACGTCAAAAAATACGACCAGGACCTGAAACGCGCGGTCGAACTGCTCGAAGACAACAACTGGACGCTCAATACCGACGGCGTACGCACCAAGAACATCAAGGGCGCCGACGGCGAGATGATCGAGACGCCGCTGGCCATGACCATCACCACGGTCGACGCCCAAGAGAACATCACGGTCGCGCAAATCATCAAGCGCAGCTGGGAAAGCATCGGCATTCAGGCCGAACTGGAAATCGTTCCGGCGTCGCGCATTCAGCAGGACAAGATTCGCTCGCGCGATTACGACGTTCTGCTTTACGGCGAAATCATCGGACCGGATCCGGACCCCTACCCTTTCTGGCACTCGTCGCAGAACGAAGGCAGCGGCCTGAACCTGGCGGTCTTCAGCAACCGCAAGGTGGACGAACTGCTCGAAAAGGCCCGCGCCACCACCGACGAAGAAACGCGCGCCGAACTGTACGAGGAATTCCAGGATATCCTGGCCGAGGACCTGCCGGCGATTTTCCTGTACAGCCCGACCTACACCTATGCGGTCGACCGCCGCGTCCAGGGCATCGAGACCGGCACGATTTTCGCCCCAGCCGACCGGTTCATGGAAGTGAAGAAATGGTACGTGAAGACGAAGAGGGTTTGGCGGGAGTAGGTGCTGGGTGCTAAGTGCGAGGTGCTAAGTGCTAGGTGCTAGGGATTTACATTTTACTTGTACCTAGCGCCGAGCACTTAGTACCAACAGAAACCATTGACAAAAAACCGCCTCCAGCGGTTTTTTTGACGCTACTGCAACGAAAATATAAACCGCCACCCAAAAATAGGTGGCGGAAATAATCTATCGTGTTTCAGCGGCAGTCATACAATCGACAGAAGGCATTGATGTCAGCCTCAGTCAGCTTGTCGCGCGGCACAGGCATGCCATTAATGCCGTTTGAGTTGAGCACGCCATCGTATTCGCGCATATTGCTTAGCCCCAACAGGTGACCGAACTGCCGCAACACATCAGCGCGGAAGTTTTCTGAATCTGATGACACGTAAGCATGGGTGTGAATATGGATGCTGCTAGCACCAACGCCCAGCCAGCCGGTGATTTCTTGGGTGGTGCTACTAACCATCATGCAACGATCGTTTTGATCCAGCAGATTACCATTGGGTCGTAGCACCTCAACATCTCTCAGGCGCAACACGATGGAACCGTATCGATATCTTGGTCCAGCTTTTTGATTCCACTGCTCGGCCATCTCATTGATCACAGCGCGTTTAGCCGGAGCGAAAGTGGTGTCAACTCCAACCACCAACGGCAAGCAATGCGAATCGCAACCAGACGAAATCGCCAGAACTGACAGCGTAGCGATTGATGCCAGCAATCTTGCACTCATCTCTTTGCCCCTCTTTCTGTCTTTGTGAAAAACGACTTGAGAGCATAGCAACTATGTGCAAAATTGTCAATGTGTTTGACCGCTGGTGACACCCTGGGCTGGTTGAATCGGTAAACATAATAAGGAGCCATATATAATGCAGCGGCAGAGCTTGGCTTTGCTTCGGAACGGCAGCGGCAGAGCTTGGCTTTGCTTCGGAACGGCAGCGGCAGAGCTTGGCTCTGCTCTTATTCATGGAGGTCAAAAAATGGTACGTGAAGACGAAGAGGGTTTGGCAGGAGTAGGTGCTGGGTGCTAAGTGCTAGGTGCTAGGGATTCACATTTTACTTGTACCTAGGGCCAAGCACTTAGTACCAACAGGAACCATTGACAAAAAACCTCTAGCATAGTATAACCATAACTATCAGCCGCGGTGGCGGAATTGGCAGACGCGCTAGCTTCAGGTGCTAGTGAGGGCAACTTCGTGTGGGTTCGAGTCCCACCCGCGGCACCAGCCCCGGTAGTCTCAACAATGGGATTTCCGGGGCTGGTGTTATAAGCAGGCCAGATTTTATCCCATTCCATTTGGGCCTTAAACATGCTATAATAATCACAGAAGCGTTCGACACAGTCGAAGACTCGACGAATACATCGCCGAATCCTCAACTCTGCCGAAAGGCATTCTCGAACGGTCAAACCGTTCAAGACTAACACGAATAATATTGAATCTTAGCTTCGTTTTTGCGTTGCTGGGTCTGCTGTATTTTGTTACGCAGGCCGAGCGTGTGTTACGAGTTACGCAGCGAAGCACCAACTAAAGGCGATACGAAAATCGCAACAAAATATGACAGAAGAAAAAGCAAAGGGCGGAACCAGACGCACCCAAGGTCAAAAGACGACTTCGGCTGACCAATCAAAAAAGCGGCGCGTAGTTATCTCGCCTCGCAATACAAA
>Ga0316201_10000722_pt1 | contig 20128 bp, 15 predicted proteins | sample CS6wburrow_MG_FD_204516 | JGI IMG/M metagenome (GOLD analysis project Ga0316201, IMG submission 204516) | Coastal sediment microbial communities from Delaware Bay, Delaware, United States - CS-6 worm burrow | ecosystem: Environmental > Aquatic > Marine > Coastal > Sediment | place: USA... | reverse complement strand
AGATCGCGAAATTCTTTTGCAGTTTGGACTGAAGTCACGCTCGCAACTGTGTCGAGCAGGGTCGAGACATACGGATGAATATCGGGGTCATCCTCGAGGTGGAGAATGCTTTTCTGTTTATTGCTCATCGGTATACCTTGTATCTGTAGTTAACGGCGCATCCGACGAGACAACAGCATCACTGCGGAGTGGCATATTCTATACATCAGTATAGCTTGAACATTGTCTCCAGATTGTTAAATAAGGTCACATGTTTTCACGCTGGTGTCTGGATAGCTAGCGTGTATACAACACAGTCGCATCATGCTGACCGGAAAAACCGGGTAGAATCGGGCGATGTTGATATTATGATTAAAGCCGGCGTCGTCACAGTAACTGTGTACTGCTGATCACGCCGGAAAAGTTTCCTGGTGAAAGATAATACTGTTATGGCATACCTGGGCGTAGACACCGGCGGTACTTTTACGGATTTTCTGTTAGTCGACGACAGCGGTGAAATTCGTCTGCACAAGGTGTTGTCGACACCTGCGGCGCCCGAGCGCGCGATCTTGCAGGGCATTGCCGAGCTTGGTATTAAAAAGGCCAGTCAGTTGCAACTGGTGCACGGCTCCACTGTGGCCACTAATGCCGTGCTCGAAGGCAAAGGTGTTAAAACGGTTTATATTACCAACCGTGGATTTGCCGATGTACTGCGCATCGGGCGCCAGGCGCGCGCTGAACTGTATAATCTCACACCGATAAAAACCGCACCATTAATTGCGCCAGAACACTGTCTCGAAGTGACGTCGCGATTGACCGCGCAGGGTGAGCATCTGCAAGCTGTAAGCGATGCTGGTCTGCAACATTTGTGCGCGCAACTAGCACAACTCGATGCCAGGGCCGTGGCAATCAACTTGTTGTTTTCGTTTATCGATGACAGCGAAGAACGGTGCATAGAAGCCGCACTCGTCGATTACTTTGGTAACGCGTTATTTATCAGCCGGTCTTCAGATGTACTGCCGGAATATAAAGAATTCGAACGCGGTATGACAACCACGCTCAATGCCATGGTCGGCCCGCTGATGCAGGGGTATTTGTTGCGCCTGCAATCTGCCTTGCCCGATGCACAGCTGTCCATAATGCAAAGTTCGGGCGGCACTGCCAGTGTCGACTATGCCGGACGTTACCCGGTGCATTTGCTGTTGTCCGGCCCGGCGGGCGGTTTGCGTGGCGCGCAGTTTGTCGCGACACAGTCTGGCGTTGATCGCCTGCTCACGTTTGACATGGGCGGTACCTCGACGGATGTTTCCATCATCGATAAACAACCTGGTTTTACCACAGCTGCAAACATCGGCGGACACCCGGTCGCCGTACCCATGGTGGACATGCACACCATCGGCGCGGGCGGCGGTTCGATTGCCAGCGTTGATGCCGGCGGGCTGTTGCTGGTCGGGCCGCAATCTGCCGGGGCCGATCCCGGCCCCGCGTGTTACGCGCAGGGTGGCAGTGTCGCCACGGTGACTGACGCCAACGTCGTGCTCGGTCGAATATTGCCCGGGGCATTTCTCGGCGGGCGTATGCAACTCGATAAAGCCCGCGCTGAACAGGCGGTAGGCGAGATTGCCAGTCGACTCGGGTTGACAGTTGAGCAGGCAGCGCAGGGCATTATCGACGTGGTGAACGATCACATGGTACGCGCGCTGCGGGTAATGTCGGTTCAGCGTGGTGAGGACCCAAAAGAATATGCCCTGGTCAGTTTTGGCGGCGCCGGTGGATTGCACGTATGCGCACTCGCCGAAGCGCTCGGCATGCGGCGCGCGATTGTGCCGGTATACGCCGGCGTGCTTTCCGCACTTGGCATGCTCGCCGCCGAACCCGTGCGTGAACGTTCGCGCAGTATCAATATGCTACTGAGCGCGAGTAATGAACACACGCTTGCGCAGTCATTTGCCGAGCTGGTGAAACTTGCCCGGCAGGAATTTATAAATGATGATTCTCGCTCCGACAAAATGAATGCGCCATCCAGGCCGGACAATATCCTGACGCACTTAAGCATCGATGCCCGTTACCGTGGCCAGAGTAATACAATCAACCTGGGGTGGAAAAACCTCGCCATCCTCGCTGAAGGATTTCACCTCGCGCATGAGCAACAATACGGTCACCGCATAAACACCGACATCGAGCTGGTTAACCTGCGAGTGCGCGCAAGCATACAGCAACCGGCATTGAAACTGCCTGTCTGGAAACCCACTGAAGCCTTGCGCGAAGCATTCACTGATATGCCTGGCGCTGCTGAGCCGGTACCGGTCATCAATCGTGCAGCATTATCCGTGGCGCAGAAAATCAACGGGCCGGCGTTGATCACAGAAACCAGTTCGACCACCTGGCTGGCAGAGGGCTGGAGCGCTGAAGTGTGTGAGACCGGTAACTTGTTGTTAATGATGTGATTATTGTTTGATGCGGCTTGATGTTACAAAGGTTCATGAGAAATAAATATATAAAATAATAGATAATTTATCTAATTGTTTATATACTTGGCAAATGGCAGAAACTAAGGATTTGTACTGGGTTGGCACGTCACTGGATGACTTAAAAAAGTTTCCGATGGATGTTGTGCAGATTGCGGGCTACCAGCTACACATGGTTCAGTCTGGCATGGAGCCCTCCGACTGGAAGCCGATGAAAACTGTGGGGCATGGTGTCAGGGAAATTCGCATTAGAGTATCGAAAAACGCTTACAGGGTTTTATACGTGCTGGTAAAAAATGATGGCGTTTATGTGTTGCACGCGTTTCAGAAATCTACCCAGGCTACTTCTCAGGGAGATATTAACCTGGCAAAAAGGCGCTACAACGAAGTGATGAGGAAGAAATAATGGCTATTCATAAATCAAGCGGTGATGTATTCAAAGATCTGGGTTTTGATCAGGCCGAATCAGGCAATTTGCGCGTGCGCGCATTTCTAATGGGCAAAATTACACAGTGGATTAGAGATAATGGTTACACCCAGCAACAGGCGGCTGAAGAGCTGGGTATTACGCAGTCCAGAATCAGTGATTTGATGACAGGTAAAATAAACAAATTCACAGTCGATAATCTTCTGTCGATGCTGAGTCTAATGGGTTTTGATATGCAGCCCGTCGAAACGCGTACACACTCATCACTTGTGTTGACAGAAAGAGCAGCGTAGCGACCCGATCCCGGCAGCAGTGCCTGGCAAGGCCAGGTGTGATTGACAGACTCGATAGCCAAACGTGATAGCCAGACGCAATTGTTATTATTTGTCAGCAACAGTTTAATGTGTGCACAATAAGTAGGTGAACAAGCAGCCGCCCCAGCCACAATTCAGCGTCCCGCTCGAAACCCCGGTATTCCGCGGCCAGAAACGCCTGCGCATCGCGCTGGTGGGTATGCCCAACAGCGGCAAAAGCACGCTGTTCGATGCCGTCTCGTCCACCGCGATTCATACCGGTGAGCTCGCCAACGCCGACCACATATATAGTGAATGCCCGGTACAGATAGGTTTTGACGAAGCCCGGCTGGTGTCGCTGCCCAGTATCCAGTCACTCAATAACCTGCCGCACGAGGACCTGGTTACCCTGCAGTACCTGCTCTGGGGTGATGAATTGCCGCTGGTGTCGGCACACGAAGCCGGGGTGCAGCCGGCGCCGTTCGCACCGCCCGATGTCATTATCCAGGTGGTCGATGCCACCGCACTGGAGCGCCACCTTGAACTCACCATCGAGCTCAGCCAGATCGGCAAGCCGATGGTGCTGGCACTGAACATGATGGACGTGGCGCGCAAAAAGGGCATTCATATCAACAGCAAAACCCTGAGCCAGCAGCTTGGTATCCCGGTGGTGCCCACGGTGGCGCTGATGGGCCATGGCATTCCCGACCTGTTCACCGCCGCGGTGCACGCGGTGCGCGAGGGCGAATACCCGCATCCGCAGCGCCCGAGTGACTATATTGTCAGGGCACTGCAACCGCTCAACACCGCCTTGCACGATGCCGCCTTACAAAAAGCCTTTCACGTGTCGTACTCCTTCCTGTTAATGCAGGTCGCGGCCAATGACAGTTATTTCATGGCTGAACTCGGCCAGCATTTCCCCGAGCGCATGGCACAGATCAACCGCCTGCGCAGCGACGCCGAAACCAACATGCCGCGCCCGCTGGCAGAAGAGCTGCACGCCGACCGCCATTACCGCGTCGCCACCATTTTTGAAAGCGTCACGCGCCTGGGCCCGCCGCAAAAATCCCGCAACTGGCGTTACTGGGCGGACGAACTCTTCCTGCATCCGCAATGGGGTCTACTGGGCAGCCTCGCGGTGTTTGCGCTGGTACTGTTCGTAGTGTTCGAGGGCAGTGTCTATCTCGACAGTATTACCGCCGCCAAACTGATCGATGCGATCGCCGACTGGCAACCGACCAGCACCAGCGGGGTGGTGGCGCGCGCCGTCACCGACGGCCTCATCGGCCTGGTCGGGATTGTCATTCCCTACATGATCCCGCTGGTGTTGCTGCTGGTGTGGCTGGAAGAAGCCGGCATCATGCAGCGCATCGCTTTCGTGGTCGACCGCGGTTTTCATAAGATCGGTCTGCACGGTGGTGTGGCACTGCCGTTTTTGCTCGGCCTGGGCTGTAATGTGCCGGCCATCTCCGGCGCCGCCGCGGTGGCCAGTGGGCGTGATCGCATTGTCGCCTCCTTGCTGATTACCTTTGTGCCGTGCTCGGCGCGCTCGGCGATTATTCTCGCCATTGGTGGCAAATACCTCGGCGGCATCGGTGTGTTCGCGATATTCATGCTCACCATGATCGTGATCGCGCTGCTCGGCCGCGTGCTCACCCGGCGCTACCCCGAAACCGGCCCCGGCCAGCTCATCGAAATCCCCGACTATGTAATGCCCGGCGCAAAATCCATTATCAGCAAAACCTGGATGCGCACCCGCGATATCCTCACCATTGTCACGCCACTGCTGGTCGGTGGCAGTATCGTGCTCGCGCTGTTGAGCCATGTCGGTGCCGATAATGTGATCAATACAGTGTTCACCCCCATCACCAGCTGGTGGCTGGGATTGCCGGTGGTGTTAGGTGTGCCGATATTGTTCGGCGTATTGCGCAAGGAACTTTCGCTGCTGATGATTTACCAGGCACTGGGCACCTTCGAGATCGGGCAATATCTTGACTGGGTGCAGATTATTACCTTTCTTATTTTCCTCACCTTTTACATTCCGTGTATATCTACTTTTGCGGTGATGCTCAAAACGATTGGCAAGCGCGATGCGTTTTTCTCGATTGCGTTGTCGGTGGGGGTGGCATTGGTGATTAGCGGGGTGGTGAGGGTGTTGCTGGAAGGCGTGAGGTGGGTTCAGCTTTGATACCGTCATCCCGGCGACTACCGGGATCCAGCATCTTTTCATTCTGAACCGCTTTTGCGGAGGATCTTTCTTTTACCGTCATCCCCGAATACTTGTGACTGGGATGACGCCTGTAAACATCACTGCTAATATCAAACATACGATAAAAAATATATTCCCCGGGAACCCCATGTCAGAAATCATCAAACTAGCCGAAAACCACCTCAGCAAAAAAGACCACGAGCGCCTGGCGAGTTTTGGCGGTCACGTTATTGCGCACGGTCGTGCCACGCGCTGGCATCTTAGCAAGGACGAAAATGGTGCGGAAACCTTTGAGATTTTCCGCGGTGGTGCCGATGAAGTGATGGCGGTGTGTATCAGCCACGATCGTAAAACCCATGCATTTTATGCGCATGATGAACTGGGTAACATGGTGGCTACCGGTGAGCTTGATCATGTCATGGCAGAGCTGGAACAGTATTTTATTCAGCTGCACGGTGGATGATGTATTGCAAGTAGCATGTCGAGTGCAGTGACCTGCAAACAGGAATGATTCCTGTTTGTAAACTTCTTGCTTTTTTGGTGATGCTCTGGCCTGCCAGTCAGCAGTTCTGTGGCTGGTTTACAGCGCAGGCATATGCGGGTAAGCTGCTGTTATCGCAGGCGCCGGCACGATATCACTGGTATTTAGAGTGTACTGGCCTATACTGGGCATATTCCAGTTAATTAATTAGATTGATGACAAGTAAGAATCATCCGTATTCGATTATTTGTCCATTATCCAAAATCGATTCAACAATTTTCAAGCCGCTCTTTGTTATTTTAAAACGTTATATTCACAAAAATATCATTTGGGCATGTTCTGGCGCTCTATCTGCGTCTATTCAATAATGAGGTGTGCTATTGCAAACGGTCGTTAAAAAGTGGTTCCGGGATAAGGATACCGGGTTTCTTGACAATGGAGGTGGTGCTGACATTATGGTGAGCAAAGATGATCTTGTGAACTGTCAGTTTTTGAAAGTGGGCGCAAACGTTGAGTTTGAATGCCATGCCGGCAAGCAGGGGCTGGTGGCCAGAAAGGTCAAGCTGCTACCCCAGAAAAAGCATGGCGGTCAGCATAATAACAAACGCAACGATAAGCCTTTCCGTTTTGGTGTTATGACTTAAGTTTAATCGTATTAGCATTGCAGGGCGCAATAACGGGCAATAGCTGTCCGGTCCCTTTTAGCGTACTTCCTGATAATCATGCATGAGTTACTTCATGCGCTTTTATTGTTATGAAATTTCATTCGCGACACATTTTTTGTGGCGCAAACCGGTATGAATATCAGTGTTAAAATCAGGACAACGCCAATGATCGTCACCACAATCGTGGCCAGCAAATAGATCAGTAAAAATAACTCAACTATTGTGTTCATTTCAGGTACCTCTATTCATTTAAAGATGGTCCTGTATATAGAGAGGCATAATACGTGCCTGATTTCTCGGTGCTCATATTTATCAATACGTTAGACCGATAGCTGGATTCAGTCTTGCAGCGTAAGTGTAAGGCAGGCATTACAGAAGTCGGGAAAATTTACACATTTGAGAATGTCTACTTAATCAGTGTCTGCGTTGATTCGATGATGCTCGATAGCCAAAAAAACACCCTGCACTGCAAGTTCTGTTGTCCGTAATTACGCTCAGTAGCCGGCGGAATATTTGATCAAATAGATAATGTCATGATCAGAGATGAAACTAGAGCATTGTATTTTGGCATTATGCCGGGTCATGAGGAGTACTCATCGGTCATAAAAAAAGCCCCGCGTGGCGGGGCTTTTTTTAGCATGTTATTCGTAGCTATATTTACTGACAACATCGTCTGGCAGTAGTGCAGCAAATCGTGTCACGCCTGCATGATCTCGCTTCGCTCGGCAATGCATTTTGAACTGCTTATCTCTAACAGCGTCTAACCGCGCATGCAGCATCTACACGAATGGCGAAAGCCCCGTTTTCATCTGATGTGCAGTCTCGTTCTGGTGCTTCAGTTTAAGTTATAGATATTGCCTGCATGGACGAAAGTATAATTGCAACCACACGTGTGTATAACTGCTTCGGACGCCAGATTTGGGCGTCTGGCTAGTTCTTGTCGTTACATATACGAATAAGCGGTGAAATTACTGCACTGGTCTATAAACATGAGCTGCCAGCGGGTTATAGTGCTGTGATCAGCTTGTAATGATATGAAAATTACTTAACAGACGCGCCGGGAGTACGGGTTGCAGGCGGAAGTGAGGCCGCGAATGGATATGCTTAGCTACATCAGAACTGTTTTTATCTGTGCTTTATTGTATGCGGGTGTATCACCTGCTGTGGAATCAGGTGTGGATCAAAAACGCACAGTCATGGATGAGCTGGATACGGTATACCCGTCCAGCGTTCGAGAATTTCAGAAAAAGCTTGCACTGAAAGGCGATAAGGTCGCGCAGTATACACTGGGGAATATTTATCATTTCGGCACTGGTGTGGCGGTCGATATTGAACAGGCACGCAGCTGGTACTCGATGGCGGCAGAGTTAAAACATGAAGATTCGATTAATCAGTTAACATTTATCGAAATTAAGCAAACCGGATTTAAAGAAGCGCTGCACGCCGCGTGGTATGACAAGCTGCTCAGCCAAGTAAATCCCACCACTGAAACCACGCTCATAATTAACGAAGTAGCCAGCATCCGTAAACGTGCGGGCCGATCTAACTAAGCTTTCTCCGGCAGTATTGCTGTAGCGCTGATCGGCAGTCATAACAATATTAGTCCACAGATGAACGCAGACGGACACAGTTAAAAACGAATGTTTTGTTTTGCGCCTGCGGCGCGCACTATGTATTAGCCCCTGTTTTATTAGCCATTATCCGTGTTCATCTGCGTTCATCCGTGGACATGTCTAGCTTTCAACAACTGCAACGTCTTCATTGGGCGCACCATAAAAGTGCGTTGCGCACAAATGCGGGTTGTTTAAATTCAGCCTGTCACTTTTTTCTGGTTAATATCGCCTGGTTTTAGACGTTCTATGTGTTGCCTGGCTTCAAAACTGACAATTATGGCTGTTTTGTCAACGGTGGCGCGTTAATTGCTTTAGTTTTGTCAAACCATGTTTGTTGAGAAGCCTGGCCGGAGTAATCACTTCGTTATGCCTGCTACGGATAGTCTGCTATCGCTCGCCCCTGCAGCGTTTCTCGTTCAGATATCTGTATAAATTACTGTCCAACTGAGGAAAAATGAAATGAGTGGAAATGCAGCTCGCGTCCAGGCGATCAATGAAATCACCCACCGTAAACCCATACCTGTCGAAATGCCGGAGCCGCTGAGAAAAATCTGGGCGACCGATGTCTTCAACCTGGCAAAAATGGAAGAGGCAATTTCGAAGAACGCCTTCAAGGCTATCAAGAAAACTGTGCACACAGGGGCCGTGCTTGATCCTGCCACCGCGGATATTGTTGCCGCGGCGATGAAGGAGTGGGCTTTATCGAAGGGCGTTAAGTTTTTCTCGCATATTTTCTACCCGATGACCAATATCACTGCTGAAAAGCACGATGGTTTCGTTATTACCACATCAGATGGTGGCGCCATTTCACAATTTACCGGCAGCCTGCTGATCAAGGGCGAGCCTGACGGGTCTTCATTCCCCAATGGCAGTATTCGCATGACGAATGCTGCGCGTGGTTACACTGCGTGGGATCCGACCAGTCCAGCATACATCATGCATACCGATAATGGCGCGACCCTGATGATCCCGAGTGTGTTCATGTCCTGGACGGGGGAGGCACTGGATAAAAAGATCCCACTATTGCGTTCCAACGATGCAATGAACAAGGCCGGGCAGAAAGTGCTGGCGCTGATGGGTGAAGCAGACGTCGCAACGCTGAATTCAAGCTGCGGTGCCGAGCAGGAATATTTCCTGGTCGATTCGCATTTTGCCAATGCCCGTCCCGACCTGTTGCTTGCGGGTCGCACCCTGTTCGGTGCGCCGTCGGCCAAAGGTCAGGAGTTTGATGACCATTATTTTGGTGCGATACCAAAGCGCGTGCAAGTGTTCATGCAGGATTTCGAAGACCAGCTTTACAAGCTGGGTATCCCGGCCAAGACTCATCACAACGAAGTCGCACCGGGGCAGTTTGAAATTGCACCGTACTTCGAGTCGGCCAATGTTGCATCTGACCATCAGCAGCTGATGATGACGCTGATGAAAAGCACGGCGAAGAAACATGGCTTTCTCTGCCTGCTGCATGAAAAACCGTTTGCGGGGATCAACGGTTCGGGCAAGCATGTGAACTGGTCAGTCGGCAACGCGACCCAGGGTAACCTGCTTGATCCTGGCAAGACCCCGGAAAAAAACCTGATCTTCCTGCTGTTCTGCGGCGCGGTGATACGCGGCGTGCATTTGTTCGGGCCCTTGCTGCGTGCAGTGATTGCCTCGGCCGCGAATGATCATCGGCTTGGTGCTAACGAGGCGCCACCGGCAATTTTGTCTGTGTATCTTGGTGACCAGCTGGAGAAAGTTTTCCTCGATATTCAAGAAGGCAAGCTCAGCAAGACGACTGATGGCGGACTGATGGATCTTGGCCTGGCGCAGATCCTCAAATTTGAACGCGATCCTGGTGACCGCAACAGAACATCACCGTTTGCATTTACCGGTAACCGTTTCGAATTCCGTGCTGTCGGTTCATCGCAGTCAGTTTCAGGTCCGCTGGTGGCAATGAATACCATGCTGGCTGACTCATTGAGCTGGGTGGCTGATAAGCTGGAAGTCGCTTTGAAAGAAAATCCCGACCAGGCAAGCGCGGTAATTGCCGTGCTTAAGGAGCTTATGGACAAGCATGGCAATGTTGTATTTGGCGGTGACGGTTATTCTACCGACTGGCACACTAAGGCGGTTGCAGAGCGTGGTCTGAAAAATATTCCGACCACGGCGGATGCGTTGCCTGCATTGTGTGAAGCTTCGGTGAAGAAGTTATTCGAATCTACCGGGGTGCTGTCGCCGGTTGAACTGGAAAGTCGTTACTATGTTTACGCGGAGCAGTATATTCTGTCGATTGCGGTGGAAGCGAAACTGGTTATCGATATGGCTAAAACTATAATTTATCCTGCCGCGATGCATTACCTCACGGGTCTCGGCAAGGCCAGTGCCGCAATGGAAAAAATAGATATCGAGCTGGATAATTCAACCGCCAAAACAGTCGCTAAAGAAGCGGGCAAAATGATGTCTTCAGTCGAGAAACTTGCTAAAGCGATTGAGAAGCATGATTTTAAATCGACCGAAGCACACATGAAATATTGTGCTGACGAAATCCGTGGCCTGATGGACAAGGTGCGTGCGCATGCCGATGTGCTCGAAGCCGAAGTGGCGGATGAGCTCTGGCCCCTGCCCAAGTACTCGGAAATGCTGTTTATAAAGTAAAACGTATCCGCCGTTCTGGCATGGTGAAAAAAGCCGCCGCATGGCGGCTTTTTTTATATCAAAAAATATTTATCCACAGATGAACGCAGATGAACGCGGATGTTTTGCCTGTGCGCCTGCGGCGCACAGCGCATTTTGATACGAATTATATTTGCCTTTATCCGTGTTCATCTGTGGATAATCCATTTATAAAACCTCCACCGCGCTCAACAATACACTCGGCACTGCCCATCTCAAACTCGCGGCACACCAGCGGGCGTTTTTCGTAAATCATGCACATCAGGGTGTTTCTATTTAATGCAGCGCACCAGCCGTCATCCAGCCGTGCCATGGTCATGCCGCCCCATTGATCGATCTTGATATAGTGTTGTGGCACGCCGGTGTCGGTCAGCAGTAATACTTCCAGTCGGCAACAGCAGGCCTCGCAGCTGTCGCAGGTGATGGCGGTGCCTGGTGGGCGGCTGGCTTCGAGTGTCATAAATCACCTGGGTATTGTGGCGTTTGCCAGTGGGCACTAGTGGCCAATGAGGGCCGTAACGTCAAACCGCGCTCCCTGGGTTAACTCATTGATAGTATATGGATTTATGGCGCTGGATAGAATATAAAAATGAACCCGCTGCGAAGGTGGCTATTCAATCTGCTCTCCGTTACCATTCTTCACATAACCATAATAAATTCCGGGTCGAATTATGTCAGACAAAACCGCCCAGCAGGAGGCTGATCGCTGGAAGCAGCAATATTATGAGCAACTGGATGTGCTCGAGCGCAAGCAAAAGGACTGGCAGGACCTGGAAGCGATTCTGAAAAAAGCCGTGCTCAAGCTGAGTATTGCGGCTGAAGGCCAGCACGCCACGATTGACCGGCATTTGCGCGATATTCGTCCGCTGGTCAAACAACAGGTAGATGTCCGCAGGCTCGAACAACTGCTGGATGATGTTTCAGTGCTGCTGCTCAAACTGGGCGACAGGCAGGCGAAGGCTCAGAATGACATTATCGGCTCCCTGGTCAGCCTGCTCGAGGCGATTGAGTTTCCCGCCAGCGCCAGCAAACAAAAAAACAAACTGCTCAAAAAACTCGCCGGCGCTACGGCTGAGGACGGTGCTGCACTGACTACCGAGGTGCATGGTTTCCTCGCGGGGGTTATACAGCAAGGGGCCGAGCGTGAACACGCAGTATCGAAACCCGGCCTGTTGAGCAAGTTACTCGGCGCGGGGAATACGACTGACGCCAGTGCGGCCGGGGACAAGCAGATCGAGCAAGTGCCGCAACCGCCCGCTGCAGACAATCTGCCCAGAGACGATACCATCCGCGCAGTGACGCCTGCACAGGATGCCCGCACTGATGAAAGCAGCCCGTCTGTGCGCGAAATCCTGGTGCGTCTGCTCGATCAGTTGATGGTGCCGGCGGACCTGCATGATGATGTGCTGAATCTTAAATTACGCATCGAAAATGAAACCACCGACGCCAGCTGGAAGCGCCTGCTCAATGATGTCGCCGAGCTGATCAATGCACTGCGCAATCGCATGCAGGCCGAAAAGCAGGAGTTTGAGTCCTTCCTGCAGCAAATTACCGCGCGGTTGAAAGAAATGGATGGCTTCCTCGCGATCGAAAATGCATCACTCAACGCAGCCGAGCAGGAAGGCGATGCGTTTGATGCCGTGGTCAGTGAACAGGTGAAGGACATTCATAATGACATGAGTGCCGCAAATGATCTGAATGACCTCAAAACACGGGTTGAAAAGCGTCTCGCGGTGGTGGCGGACCACATCAAGCTATACCGTATTAATGAACACAATCGTTTTACCAGCGCGCAAAAAAATGTCGAAGATATGCAGTCGCGCCTGGTCATGCTCGAACAGGAATCGGGTGATCTTCGGCAGTTGATCCTGGAAAAAAACAAGGAGGCAATGCTGGATGCATTGACCGGCATACCCAATCGCCTGGCGTATGAAAAAAAAGCCGACGAAGAAATTGCACGTTGCAACCGCTTTGACACGTCCTTGAGCATGGCAGTATGGGATGTCGATCACTTCAAGAACGTCAATGATACCTATGGCCACAAGGTGGGAGACCGGGTGCTGAAAGTGATCGCAAAATTGCTCGAAGACCGCATGCGTGAGACAGATTTTATCGCGCGTTATGGCGGTGAAGAATTTGTCATGTTTCTGCCCGGCGCCAGGGAAACCGAGGCACTGGAACTGGCGGACGTGTTGCGCAATAAGATTGCCAGCAGCAAGTTTTATCATGATGATGAAACCTTCAGAATAAGCGTTTCCTGTGGTATCAGCAGTTTTGTCAAAGGCGACAGTCACGAAGCCATGTTCGAACGCGCTGACAAGGCGCTGTACGCCGCCAAGCACAATGGCCGCAACCTGTGCGTGGCTGCCTCCAGGTTGAATAAAGATGCATAAAAAATCAGTAGCTTGTATATGAATATGGCAATCGGTACAGAGGAATTCTTTTGATTATCAGAAACTTATCTCAAATGCATATTTTTCGACAGTTTCTTACGCTTGCTTGATACTGATCAACTTGAACGGGTTCATGATCTGCCAATTTAAAACAAAACCATAAAACCAGACCGGGAGGCAATACCAATGAATGATGTCCAGCAAACTATCAGCACGTGCGCGACCCTGCTGAATGAGGATATCAGTAATGATGAATGCAAGGTGCTTGCCAGTGCATTCGAGTTAACCAGGCTCGCTGCCGGAGAAGTTCTGCTGCGCGAGGGCGAGCAGAGTGATGCTTTATACCTGGTGATTGAAGGCGACATCGAAGCCACCCGCGAGGCAGGTGGCGGTGAGCATGTCGTGCTGCATCATCTAAAGCCTGGCAGCGTAGCCGGTGCCATGGGATTTATCGATGGCAATAACCATTCGGCCACCTTACGCGCGGCCAAAGACACACATGTACTAATGCTGCATCGTGATGCGCTCGAAGGCATGCTGGATGAACATCCCAGGCTGGTATACAAAATTATGAAAATGATTATACGATCCGTTCACCAGACGCTGCTGCGCATGAATCAGCAGTTCGTAGAAATGAATAATTACATTATGAAAGAACATGGTCGGTACTAGTGTAAATAGATAGTCCCAGCCATGTGAAATTGAAATGCGCGCTAATACGTCGGTGCATGTTATTTGACCGGCGTCAAATCGCGGATTTCAGGGCTGATGTTTAATGACATTGGAAACGCTAACGATGAGGTGCGGTTATGAATTTAGTATGGTTAGTAGTAGCTGATAACAGCAAGGCACGTATTTTCACCATGGAGTCGCGCAAGGGGCCGATAACTGAAATAAAAAGTATTGTGCATACAGAAGCGCGCATGCACGAGGGTGACATGACCAGTGATTCGCCGGGGCGCAGTAGCGGCAAGGGTGGTGCGGGACAACACACCTACCAGGATGAGGTCAGTCCGAAGGAACAGGAAAACATTAATTTTGCACGCCAGCTTGCCAACGAACTGGATTCTGAGCGCAAGAAAAACACTTTCAATCAGCTGATATTGGTTGCGCCGCCTGAGTTCCTCGGCAAATTACGCCATCAGCTCAGCGCGCAAACCCAAAAGCTGGTTTGTCTCGAGCAGGCAAAAAACCTGTCTGCGATGAATGCGGTCGATATTCGCAAGCATTTACCCGAGCGCTTTCCAGGCCTGGAAAGTACTGCTGCCTAGCACGACGGGCGCGGGAACAAAAAAAGCCCCGCAGCTGCGGGGCTTTTTTTTAGTTTCCAGATTTTTAAAAACGACTGGATGATTGAAATGACTGCAACAAAAAAAGTTAATAACTGCAGGCTTTTGTACACATGCACAGCATCGTCTGCCAATATATAGTAATGTCGAATGTTCTCACTTTTAAAAAGAAAAAGCTCTCGGAAAAGCACAAGGGTAAAACACTGTGCAAGAGCGGGTTCCATAAATGGGAATTGCTTAACGACCGGCAGTTTGATGTGAAGCAGGGCAGGTTAGTGACGGTGTACCAGTGCAGGCGCTGTGGCCAGCAGAAAAACACAGCTAGCTGATATGCTTCGATACAGCGGCAATTGAGAGATGTTGGCATCGCCGTGTCTGAGCGGCCCAGCTTGGCGCGGAAATAACGTTAACTGAGCGCAGGCTGATATAATCGGCCTTTTTTTATTGCCGCAGATAATACACCACAACATGCACGCCCTCGAACATAAACTCAAACACTGCATGTTGTCGGATGCGCAGCGTTTCCGGCGTCGCCTGCAAAAATTGAACAAGTCAAAGCCAGGCAGGGAAGTGGCCGGCAAAACGCCGCCAGCGAATCAGGCCCTGGAGCTGCTCGCTGCTGAGATCGAGCAGTCGATTGCAACTGCGCAGGCACGCAAACAGGCTGTTCCTGTCATTACCTATCCCGATGATTTGCCCATTGCGCAGAAAAGCGAACTGATAAAAGAAACCATACAGCACAACCAGGTCACCATACTGTGTGGTGAAACCGGTTCGGGCAAGACCACGCAGCTCCCCAAGATCTGCCTGGAACTCGGGCTTGGAATTCGCGGTAAAATCGGTCACACCCAGCCGAGACGGCTGGCGGCGCGCGCAGTGGCTGCACGTATTGCTGAAGAGCTAAATACCGAGCCGGGCAATGAAGTCGGCTACAAGGTCCGGTTCACAGACCAGAGCAATGACAACAGTTATATCAAGTTAATGACCGACGGTATTCTGCTGGCAGAATGCAATCACGATCCTTTTTTAAATCAATACGACACAATTATTATCGATGAGGCGCACGAGCGCAGTTTGAATATCGATTTTCTGCTGGGGTATTTAAAGCGCCTGATCGCGAAACGTAAAGACCTGAAAATTATTATTACCTCGGCGACGATTGACCCGGACCGGTTTTCAAGACATTTTAATAATGCACCGGTGATTAATGTTTCCGGCCGCACCTACCCGGTCGAAGTGCGTTATCGTCCATATCAAACAGACGATAGTGATGAAAATAAAGACGCAACTGCAAACGATCTACAGGGCGGTATTATCGAAGCAGTGGTCGAATTATCAAAAATCGACCGTGGCGATATCCTGGTTTTCCTCAGTGGCGAACGCGACATTCGTGAAACCGCGGTCGCCCTTAGTCGCGAGATGCAGCGTTCAGGCAATGTGCATGCCTGGGGCAATACCGAGGTTCTGCCGTTGCTGGCACGCTTGTCGAATGCAGAACAAAACCGCATTTTTCATCCCTCGGGCAAGCGTCGTATCATACTAGCCACCAATGTAGCGGAAACTTCGCTCACCGTACCGGGGATTAAGTACGTGATCGATTCCGGTGTGGCACGTATTTCGCGTTATTCATGGCGCAGCAAAATACAGCGTTTGCCGATTGAAAAAATATCACAGGCTTCGGCCAACCAGCGCAAGGGGCGTTGTGGTCGTGTAGCGGAAGGTGTGTGTATACGGTTGTACGACGAAGATGAGTTTAACCAGCGAGCAGAATTTACCGAGCCTGAAATCCAGCGTACCAACCTGGCTGCTGTTATCCTGCAAATGGAAAATCAGCGGCTGGGGCATATCGATGATTTCCCGTTTGTCGAGCCGCCGGAAAGCCGGCTGATCAATGATGGTTACATGTTGTTGTTCGAGCTGGGTGCAATCGACAATGCAAATACCCTGACCCGCACCGGTAAACAACTCGCGCGTTTGCCGATAGACCCGAAGCTTGCGCGAATGTTGCAGCAGGCGGATAAAGAAGGTGCGTTAAACGAAGTGTTGATTATTGTCTCGGCACTCGCCACCCAGGATGCGCGCGAGCGTCCGATGGACAAGCAGCAGGCAGCGGATGAGAAACACGCGGTCTTCAGCGACAGCGATTCAGACTTTATTTTTTATCTGAAACTATGGAATGCCTACCATACGGTGAAGCAGGAAAAGTCCAGCAACCAGCTGCGAAAATGGTGCAAGCAAAACTATATCAACTGGATGCGTATGCGCGAATGGATTGATACTCATAGCCAGGTCAGGCGCATGTTGAAAGAGCTCGGCTTTACGCTGCATAACCAGCTGGACAACCAGTCGGCCAACCAGCCTTCCAGTGGTGCTGATCAGCAGGGCATCGCGTACGAGCGCATACATCGTTCCTTGTTGACAGGCCTGCTGGCCAATGTGGGTTGCAAAAATGAAGATAAGGAGTTTCTCGGTGCGCGCAATCGAAAATTCAACGTATTTCCAGGCTCAGCGCTGTTCAAGTCGCCACCGAAATGGATCATGGCAGCAGAAATAGTCGAAACCACCCGGGTCTATGCGCGCACTGCAGCAAAAATCGATGTGCAATGGATCGAAGGCCTCGCCAGTCATTTGCTCAAACATCATTACAGTAATCCACACTGGGAAAAGAAACGCACGCAGGTCGTGGCGCATGAGCAGTCAACACTCTATGGGCTGATTATTAACCCGAACAAAAAAGTCAATTACGCGCGTATCAATCCGGCAGAGGCGCGTGAGATCTTTATTCGTGATGCCCTGGTGGCGGGGGATTATGAATGCAGGGCAAAATTTTATTTACACAACCGGCAACTGGTCGAAGAGCTGGAGGCGCTGGAAGCCAAGTCGCGCCGGCGTGACATTGTTGTTGACGAAAATGTATTGTATGAATTTTATGATCAGCATCTTGCTGATGGCATACACGATGGCGCAAGCCTGGATAAATGGCTGCGCAAACATCCCGATGCCGAGGCGGTTTTGCAATTAAGCAGTGCGGACCTGATGCGTGAAGACGCCACGCTGGTATGTGATACCCAATTTCCCGACAGGCTGGAAATGAATGGTTCATGGTTTCCGCTTGAATATCATTTTGACCCGCAGAAGCATTGTGACGGTATTACGCTGATCACACCGCTGGCAGGCCTGAACGCGATTAACCCGCAGCGTTGCGAATGGCTGATCCCGGGCCTGTTGCATGAAAAAATAGTGGCCTTGATTAAATCATTACCAAAGCAGCTGCGCAAAAATTTTGTGCCTGCGCCGAATTTCGCCGAGGCCTGTGTCGAAGCGCTCGAGCCATCTGATACGGCGCTGTGCACTGCGGTGGCAAACCATCTTAAAAAAATGACGGGCGTACAGGTGCCCTATGATGCCTGGAAGCTGGAAAATATAGCGCCGCATTTGCAGATGAATTTCCGGGTGATCGATAGCCGCCGCAGGGTGATCGCAGAAGGCCGGCAACTGCAGGCACTGAAGGAAGAGTTGCTCGGCTTTGTCGATGCCTCGGCAGCAGGGGATGCTGGTGGGCTTGTAGCAACGTCTGATAATGTAAACCGTGCAACAACTGAAATCCATCAGCGCGACAATGTCGGGCCAGACGTGCTCGGCACGCTAGACGCATCCGTTGGCCTCGACCTGCAGGGTGTGATTATCAAAGCGTATCCGGCGCTGGTCGTCGAAGGCAGGCAGGTCAATGTGCGCGTACTGGAGGACAGTGGGGCCGCGCAGCGCGAAACCCATCGTGCTGTGCGCCAGCTGTTTATGAACGCGCTGCTCGAGCAGGTAAAACATTTGCGATCATCAATCCCCGATATTCAAAACCTGTGTTTGAAATACACTGACTTTGGCCGTTGCGAAGATCTTAAACAGGCCATGATCAATAGCGTGATTGATAACGTTTTTCTGAGCACGCCTGTCAACACGCATGCAGAATTCATATCAAGGCTGGAGCAGGGCAAGAGTGAGTTGCACGATAGCATGGCAGAATGGAGCCGATTGCTGACAAACATCCTGGATGAATACCGCGCGATCAAAAAACTGCTTAAAAAACCTTTGTTGAGCCAGCTCGATACCGCGGCTGATATACAGCTTCAGCTCAGGCACCTGTTTGTGAAAAACTTTATTACCGACATCGATAAGCAATGGTTGCAACAATATCCGCGCTATTTGTCTGCCATCACCCGGCGGTTTGAAAAAGTCCAGGACAATCCGGCGCGTGACCGGCAGTTAAGGCTGGCATTTGCTGAGCTGTGGGACGCCTATGAAAAACGCGACGCAGCTATGTGCAAGCAGCATATTGTTTCTGAGCAGCTCAGGCATTATCGCTGGATGCTGGAAGAGTATCGCGTGTCACTGTTCGCGCAGGAACTTAAAACCCGCTTCCCCGTTTCCGAAAAAAGGCTGAAGACATACTGGAATGAAATTGCGGACGCCTGAATCGCGATCATAACTACAGCCCCGGCTTGATCAATGCGGCTGTATAATGCCTCTATGTATTATCTCAGTCCCCGCAGCCGTCCGCCTGGAGCAAGCACATGATCAGCATTGGTCATACATACGAACTAGAAGTAGTCGCTTCGGTAGATTTTGGTTTCTATCTCGATGCCGGTGAACTGGACGAAGTCCTGTTGCCGATGAAATACGCGCCAGATAACTTGTCTGTGGGCGATGTTATCGAGGTGTTTCTCTACCTCGATGCAGACGCCCGGCCGATTGCTACCACCCAGGTCCCGCGTGCACAGGTGGGTGAGTTCGCTTATTTAACAGTAGTAGAGACGACAAGTGTTGGCGCGTTTCTCGACTGGGGGCTTGATAAAGATCTACTGGTACCGTTTGGCGAACAACACCGGCCGATGGAAGCCGGGCGCGCTTACCTGGTGTATGTTCATATTAGCCGGGCGGATGGCCGCATCATTGGCTCGTCCAAAATCGACAAGTTTCTCGATGATGCGCGGCCGCATCATTTTAAAGCGCAACAGCCGGTAAAGCTGATCATCGCCAACAGTACCGAGCTGGGTTACAAGGCCATTATTAATCACAGCCACTGGGGCGTGCTGTATAAGGACGAAGTGTTCCAGCGGCTGAGTTTTGGCCAGTCCATACCGGGGTTTATTAAACGTGTTCGCGCAGATGGAAAAATCGATCTTAGCCTGCAAGGTGGCCAGGTCACACGTGATAAGGAAGCACAAACCATCCTCGCATATTTGAAACGCAAAAACGGTTTTGCGCCAGTGCACGATAAATCAGATCCGCGTTTGATTTCGGAGTTGTTCGGTATGAGTAAAGGCGCGTTTAAAAAAGCCATCGGCGGTTTATACAAGCAAAGAATCATCACGATTGAGAAAGATGGCATCCGCCTTTATGATAATCAGGGTGCTTCAAATAAACTATGAAATACTCTGGCAACACGGTATTTGTCACCCAGACCGATTATTTAAACATTACGCGATAAAAAGCGTTAATCTTTGTCATGCCTGCCCAATAAAACTATAGAGGAATTAAATGGCCAAACCCAACTACGCATACGAAAAGCGTCAGCGAGATATCGCCAAACGCAAGAAGAAGGAAGACAAACGCAAAGCAAAGGAAGAAGCCAGGCAGCAGCCTGATACTGAAGATGGCCAGG
>Ga0316201_10000721_pt1 | contig 20130 bp, 15 predicted proteins | sample CS6wburrow_MG_FD_204516 | JGI IMG/M metagenome (GOLD analysis project Ga0316201, IMG submission 204516) | Coastal sediment microbial communities from Delaware Bay, Delaware, United States - CS-6 worm burrow | ecosystem: Environmental > Aquatic > Marine > Coastal > Sediment | place: USA... | reverse complement strand
TCATAAGCGGCTTCGATGATGTCTTTCACCAAGGCTTGGCTTTTTTCAGGCTCTGAAAACATCAACGCGCCACCGCAACAGGAGACTTTCTTGTCGTAGTTTTCTACCGCTTCCGCGCCCATCGCTTGGATCATTTTGTCCAAGTAGACGGGGTTTTCAAAGGATTCGCCGTCAATACCAAAAGGGCGGTTCGTTTGACAACCGACATAACCGGCTATCTTGATCCCTTCTAATGGCTTTTTGACATGCTTTTTCATCTCGTCATAGCCGATGTCTTCAACCAGCACTTCAACCATGTGGCGCACTTTCTTCTCACCTTTGAAAGTTAAACCCGCTTCTTTTAAAGCCTCATTCGCTTCGGCCATCAATTGCTTATCGTGTTTCAAACGTTCATCAGCTTCACGAGTCGCTAACCAACATGCGGCACAAGTCGCTACCACGTCTTGATTCGGATGATGTTCTTCAGATAAGGCGATGTTACGCGCTGATAACGTTAACCGAGGCAATTCACCGCCGCCGGCGTAGCCGATAGAAGCCGAGCAGCAATTCCAATCTGGAATCTCGTTCAGTTTAATGCCCAATATGTCGCAAATCGCTTGCGTTGAACGAAATTGGTTGGAAGAAGAGGCCCCTTTTTGTGAGGAACAGCCTGGGTAAAAGGAATATTCTTTGGCCATAATCTATCAGTCTCCTAATTAGACGTTTTGGAATTTGGCAGCTTTCGCCTCTTCGATTTCACGGGCTTTTTTCAATACCGCCTGCAAGCCTTTGCTGTCTTTGCAGCTATGTCCACCAAAAAATTCAAATGGACTCATGCGCTTAGTCTTTAACATGCCCAAACCAATCTTTTGCATTTTCAGGGAAGTTTTAATTCCGTTTACAAAACCGTTCATAAAATACAAGCTTAACCCCAATCTCAGCTCATTGACACGGCCTTTTTTAGACAAGTTATCCCAAAATTTCTGGGCAAATTTTTGAGTCTGTTGGTTCTTGGGAACCAGCCCAAGTTTACTGGCATAGTGCGCCAAACCGTGCATGATATGGGTAATCGGTAATTCGCGTGGGCAACGTGCGATGCAGTTATAACAAGAAGTACACATCCACATAGAACTTGAACCCAGTACTTCTTCACGCTTATTAGCCCGGATCATCATAAAGATTTCTTGTGGCGGATGATCCCAATGGGGCCCCAGTGGACAAGAACCGCTGCATACGCCACATTGCATACACATGCGAACCCACTGCCCTTCTTCCACATTCGCTTCAACTTCACGCAGAAAGCTATTGCGATACCTAAGCGTCATTGTATTATCACTCATTGGAAGCTCCTGATTTGTAATAGACAAAGGGCAACCACAAGGGATTGCCCCATTCCAACCTCAGATTAAAATTTAAACGGACTCATGCCAATCTTTTCGATGGTGGCCGCCATGTTATTAATGATTTGAGGCACTCTTTGAATGTCTGTGATCGCAATTTCGTGCGTTTCTACCCGTTCCGTTTCCAGTTGCATTTGTTTCAACGTGTCATCAATTTTGGACATGCGTTCGTGTGCCATTTCCGAGCCTTTCACAAAATGGCATTGATAATTATCGCCTTTTTGACAGCCCATCAGAATGATACCGTCATAGCCATTATTCAAGGCATCGGTGATCCAAATGGTGTTGACCGAGCCAAGGCAACGCACTGGCACAATACGCACATACGCGCTGTATTCAATCCGGTTCATGCCTGCCATATCTAGTGCAGGATAAGCGTCGTTTTCGCAAGCCAGTAGCAAGATACGCGGTTTCTCATCAAATTCATCAGGCACATCAACCGCTTTAAGAGCTTGCCCAACGCTATCCACTGAGTAATTGTCAAAAGAAATCACGCGCACTGGACAGGCCCCCATACAGGTGCCACAGCGCCGACAACGGGATTCATTAAATTGCGGATAACGTTGTTCATCTTCGTTAATCGCGCCAAAGGGACATTCGACGGTGCAACGTTTACATTGGGTACAGCCTTCTTTGCGAAAACGCGGAAAACTTAAATCCCCTGAACGGGGATGGGCGGCGCGTCCAAGTGCGGCATTTTCAATGGCCTGAATGGCTTTCAAGGCAGCACCTGTCGCGTCTTCCGTTGATTGCCCCATATCCATTGGGCGACGCACTGGCCCTGCGGAATAAATACCCGTGCGGCGCGTCTCATAAGGGAAACAGATAAAATGAGAATCGGTGAAGCCGTGTACCAATTGTGGCATGTCGCGGCCTTGGCGATAATCCAAATTTAAAACGGATTGTTTTTGAAGTGAGGCGACGACTTCTTCATTTTCTTCGTCTACAGTGACTGCAATATCGACACCTGAATGAGGCACCATGCCGGTTGCTAAGACGACTAAATCCGTTTCACAGCTATTTTCCTCATTCAAAATAAGGTCTTTAACTTTAACCGTTAAATTACCCCCATTAGAAACGACTTCGCTGGCGACACCTTTGGTGAAGGTGATCCCTTTATCTTGACCATTGCGATAAAAATCCTCGCCGCCGGCACCTGGCATACGCATTTCTGTGTACAGTACCATAGCATCGACATCAGGATTAGCGTCTTTAAAGTACATCGCTTGTTTGACGCTGGTCATGCAGCAATGCCCTGAACAATAGGACAAATGGCCCTCTTTTTCACTGCGTTGTCCAGCACATTGAATAAACACAACGCTTTTGACTTCTTTACCATCGGAGGGCCGTTTGATCGCACCGCCATTGGCTTGCTTGGCTAACGCTTCTAGGCCAAGTTGATCGACAACATCGGGCGATTTGCCGTAGGCAAATTCCGGTAACTGCGTCGCATCGTAAGGTTTAAAGCCACTGGCTTGAATGATTGAGCCAAAGTTTTCAGTGACAGTGCTACCGCCTTCAGTGGTAATCTCAGCACTAAAACGCCCAGGGGCACCACTGGTTTGCATCACTTTCGCGTTGAGATGCGTCGTGATTTTATCATTGCCTTCCACTTGCTTGATCAGATCCGCAATGCTGCTGTCTTGTGGATCGGCAAACGGGGCACGGTTAGGAATACGTTTATATAATTGTGCAGCCGTACCCCCTAAAGCATCCGATTTTTCGACAATCGTAGCCGAATAACCCGCTTTAGCAACTTCAATGGCAGCGTTTAAACCGGTAAAACCCCCACCAACGACAAGCACATTAGGTGTCCGCCCCTGTTCTGCGCTTTCGGCCGGCACATTCATAAATTTGACTTCGGCGCAAGCCATACGGATATAGTCATCGGCCATTTCTTGCGTCGTTTCTTGCGCGTCATCATTATCAGGCCGCACCCAAATCACGCCTTCGCGCAAATTAGCACGAGACAATGCAACGTCATCAAAGTTAAAGGCATCCGTTTTAGCACGTCTGGAACAGGCAGCAAGAACGATGTGATTGACTTCACCCGCATCAATATCAGCCTGAATCATCTTCACGCCATCACTATTACACAGAAAATCGTGCGATTTAGCAAAACCGACTTTACCTTCGCGCGTTGCCACTTTTTCCAATTGAGCGATATCGAGGCGTTCACCAATGCCACAGCCTTTACAAATATAAGCCCCTAATTTTTTATCTGCCATTTTGTTTAGCCTCCCTCCGTTGTGGCAACTTGATTAACGACTTGAATAGCCCGTAATGCACTCGCAGTAGCACTTTGCACAGCACGGTTCACATCCAAAGCATCAGTGGCGACACCGGCACCAAACATGCCCCCATTACTGGGATCATTTTCAATAAACCCATGTTCATTGACGGTCATTTTCACGCCCAACTGATTGAAATCAACACTCGGCTCCATCCCAATCGCCAAAACCACTAACTCATGCGGCGTGCTATAACGGTTATAGCCCTCCGTATCCACGCCATTCAAAATCGGATTACCCGTGGCTTTATCTAAAGTAATATTGGCCACCTTGGATTTGATGAAATTGACCGTACTATCAGCCTTGGCTTTATGGTATAGATCCTCAAAACGGTCAATGGCACGAATGTCTATATAATAAATAGTAGACTTGCCCTCATCCCCATATTGTTCGCGCACATAAGTACTTTGTTTCAACGAAGCGGTGCAGCAAATGCGTGAACAGTGTTTCAAGTAATTGCGATCACGCGAACCCGCGCATTGAATAAAGGCAATATCTTTAGCCTCTTTGCCATCAGACGGGCGCAAGATTTTACCCCCCGTCGGCCCCATCGGATCCATCAGACGTTCAAACTCAACGCTCGTAATGACATTGGGATTCCGATCATAAGCATAAGGCTGAATTTTGTTTGCATCATAAGGCTTCCAGCCCGTAGCCCAAATGATAGCACCCACATTAAGCGTCAGGTTTTCATCAGCCATATCGGTATCAATGGCTTCATATTGACAAGCGGCTTTCGCCTTATCCGCATCGGCCGTGCCGATGAGACGCGGATCGATGACATAACGTTGTGGATAGGCCATAAAAAAGGGTAAATAGGCCCCCTTACGTTTTTTCAAGCCGTAATGATATTCATCATCAAATTCAGTTTCGACGGCCGCAGTACAGGCCCCACAAGCGGTACAATTATCATTAACATAACGCGGAGAGTGCTTAATATTCACACTATAATTACCCGCATCGCCCGTCACACCACTGACTTCGGCCAGCGTCATAACGCGCACTCTTTTATTCGCTTTAATGCGACGCACATTAATTTCCATACCACAAGTGGGGTGGCACATTTTAGGAAAATATTTGTACAATTGAGACACACGCCCCCCAAGAGACGGATTTTTTTCAATTAAAATCACGTCCTTGCCACATTCCGCGGCCTCCAACGCAGCGGTCATCCCGCTAATTCCCCCGCCCACGACTAAAATAGTCTGGTTGGTTGCAACGACATCAGTCATGCGATTCCTCCACAATTTTTAAGACATCTAAGCTTGATATATTAGCATACTCTGAAATACTTTTAGATACCACGATACGATTTTTTTTATAGAAACGATATAGTATAACGAATTAGCCAATAAATGAATATTGTACGTCGTCTCGACGCAATACCTCGCGTCTTGATAATCGCGATATCACCTGTAGAGACGCGATGCCTCGCGTCTCAGAATCGCGATATCACCTGTTTCGACGCGATGCCTCGCGTCTCAAAATCGCGATATCACCTGTTTCGACACGATTAGCGCAAAGGTTGCCCCATTTCAAAAGACATGACAATTTATGCTTCAGTACTTAATTGATAATTAATAATTAATAATTGATAATTTGATTAATACTGCTCAATTCTCACAGCAGTTGCAATACCTTGTGATTGGCAAAAGGGCAGCGCCTGATTTTCGGTAAATCCCCCCAATGATAAGAAAGCGGGTAAAACCTTTTTATCAGGATAGTTTTCTTGATAAACCAAAACTTTCTCTTGAAAATCTTCAACCATTTTCATGCCCGTTTTAGCTTGCGTCTTTTTCACTTCAACCAACACCACTCGCCCACAACTTGACTCCGCGACGATATCGATTTCCATGTTCTTTCCATCTTCGCGTTGTATCAAAACCCGTTCTTTTACCGAAGTGATATTGAGCACCGTTGTATCTATTACGTTTTGGAAAAACAGCGACAGCGCGAAGCGTTTGCGCGAACGAAAGGCCATTGCTAACTGATGTTCAGCCATTTTACCCGATAAACTACTCAACTGGCCTCGTAACACCTTATTTTCAAGGGTTAAGGCCTCAACTTGATCCAAAAATTCTTGTTTGATATCCGGTACAAATCCCTTAATTTCTTTCTCAAAACGATGACGTATAATCAAATTCAGAGTGCCATCCGACAAGCCTTTATAATCAATATCAGTCTGGCCTTCAGCAATCAAATCAGCTTTAAACAACAACATTAATTTTTCTTGAACCTCATCGACAGTCAAAGGCAATTGTAATTCTTTTTTCAGTTCCTCAGGTGTCCACTCACGATCCGAATGTTTTGACAAAAATAACAAGAGGTTTTTAGCCTGTTTATCATTCACCCGTTTCAAGGTCGAAACTAAATACTCATGCCAAGTTCGAGACATTTCGGAACGTCTATTGGAAATCTGATAATGAACCGCGTCCACGACTTCTTCTTTGGTTTCCAGATTTTGGTTAGCGCGAATCACACAAGAAATAAAAAAGGGATCAGCCAGGCACAATTCGTTAAGAAGAATCGCACTTTCGTTCGTTATGCTGGCTTGATAAAATTCAGCATATTGGTAAACCGCTTGTAGGCCTTCATCAGATGTTAAATAGGGCGAAATGTAGAACTCTATGACTCGGCCTCCTTGTAAATACTCAGTCATGATATCCATCAGCCAACTCATATAAGAACCCGTAATCAACAGGGGCGCGATTTTCGATTCTGAAAGAGAATGATATGTACCCGCTAAGGTTTCATCAGGGTTTCCTTCGCCCTTTTCGTCTCGATAAATATATCGAGTAATATATTGAAATTCATCTAAAATCACTAAAAATCGCTTATTATGAGCAGAAGCATAGCTATGTGGCGCGGTACTAGCGAGTTCCCACATTAAATCGTGACTCCCCCCTACCGCTTTATTTTCAAGAAGCAAATTAACATCTACCACAAAATCTTCTATGGATTGGCTTCTGCCATATTCCCTTATTTGTTCTAAGGAAAGTCGTTTATCGACCCATTTTTTATTGCGTTCCAAGAATGAAATATACTGTGATGCAAATGTGCAGTAGTACTGAATCGCCAAATCTGGATACCAAGTTTTCTTTTCAGCAAATTCAAAATAAAAAGGAATCACAGCCCCATTTTCGCTCCACAATTGGTTAAACAAGCGTTGTACAATGGCCGTTTTTCCACTTTTTCGCCTTGCCATAATCGCCGTGGATTTTGAACCTCTTCTTGGAATAGTCGCAATCCAATTGTTAAAGTGGTGAAATTCGTTTTCACGCCCAACCAATAAATCAGGATCACCTATTTTTTCAGTTAAAGGGTATTGCATGTTATCAGTTATCAGTTATCAGTTATCAGTTATCAGTTATTGTGAACTTGCAAATTTGATATAAACGCTAAAGACGCTAAAGAAGCCTCAAAAGAAATTTTGCCTCTTGCGTCTCTTGCGTCTTTTGCGTCTCTTGCGTTATAAATCATTAGGTTCTGTTGACATTTCGCGATAAGTCATTGATTTATAAAAAAAGGGCTATTTTTATAAACCCTTTAAAAATAAAATTTTTATGGCAAATGTCAACAGAACCTAAATTAAAATCCGTTTATCGGCCCGTCATCCGTTGTACTCATTACCAGACTTTAAACCCGCCAGTTGCTCATGAAACTCTTTTTTCATATCTGGACTAAACCCCAGAATTTCGTGTTCAAAACGGTTTCGTAGAATCAAAGGCAGTGACGCTTCCGACAGGGCTTTGAAATCACTACCCGAAAGGCCTCTAATAATCAAATTCGCCTTTGACAACGCCACTAATCTCTCTTCAATCTCATCCAGAGAAAGCGGCATTTGTAACGCTTCTTTCAGTTCAGCCCCTGTCCAAGCGCGATCAGGATGTTGTGAGATATGGTACAACAGATTATCGATAGGTTTATCACACATCCGTCTCCAGATAGGTACGAAATACTCTTTCCAAGTACCTGACATTTCTGAACGCCTATTAGAAACCTGATAATAAACCGATTCCACCACCCCTTCTTGCGTTTTTAAATCCGAATCAGTGCGATTTTGAATCACAGTATAAATAAAAAAAGGATCAGCCTTGCATAAAACGTTAATCTGAACAGCGGTTTCATCAGTAATGCTCACATTGTAAAATTCAGCATATTTGTAAACCGCCTCAAGGCCTTCTTCAGGTGTCAAAGAGGAGGAAAACGGAATCTCTTTCACTTTGGGTAAATACTCACTCATGATATCCCTTTGCTTACTGATATAAGAACTGGTCAGGAACATCGGCGCGAGTTTTGAATCCGAAAGGGCATGATAACTACCCGCTAAGCTTTCAATTGGAGGGGTTTGACAATAGACATCAGCATGATAAAACGCCGTAATATATTGAAATTCATCTAAAATCACAAAAACCCGCTTATCATAATTAGCGGCAAAACGCTCAGGTGCGCTACTGGCGATTTCCCACATCGCCTCGTGATCACCCTCTGTTCCTCTATTATCAAGTAGAAAATCAATATCCTCCACAAACTCTGGAATGGCATGAGCGAGCCCATATTCTCGTATTTTTTTGAAGGAAAATGATTGTTCCACGTATTTTTCATCGCGTTCCAAGAAAGAGATATACTGCAAAGCAAAACTATTATAATAATCAAGCGCCAAATTGGGATAATAAATTTTATGTTCATCAAACTCAAAATAAAAAGGGATCACGTTGCCATTTTGGCTCCAGAACTGGTTAAACAAACGTTGTGCAATGGCGCTTTTACCACTTTTGCGCCTCGCCATAATGACTTTGGATTGTGACGATTGATTCTCAATATCATCAATCCAATTATTAAGCAAGCGAAACAGACTTTCACGGCCAACCAATAAATCAGGCGGGCCTATTTTTTCACTTAAAGGGTATTGCATAAAATTCGTTTATCCCCGTAATTCGTTGTACTCGTTAAAGGATATTGCATGTTGTCAGTTATCAGTTATCAGTTATCAGTTATCAGTTATCAGTTATCACTCAAAAGAAATCTTGCCTCTTGCGTCTCTTGCGTGCGTTATAAATCTAAAATTCGTTTATCGGCCCGTAATTTGTTGTACTATATCGTTGTTGTACTCTATCCCCATAAAGAGTTGTACTTGTTAAAGGATACTGCATATTAATCACTTATAACGGTTCACTGTTCACCGTTCACTTTTAACTTATCAAAACGTTTTGAGTTCTCAATTTTTTAGTATAAAATACAAAGCTGATGCAATCCTAAACAAGGAGAAAAATGTGACTTTCAAACCGCACCTATTACTGTGTTTGATGAGCGTCAGTCTCGTCACCCATGCTGATAACCGTGCCTTATTAGTCGGTATTGATGACTATGAACACATCAATAAGCTTATTGGTAGCAAGCAAGATGTCGAAAACATGAGGCAATTTATTCAGTCTGAGTGGGGTTATCAACCCGCGCAAATTCGCACCTTAACCGATGCCGAAGCGACTCAATCTAATATCTTATCGGTATTTGATAATTGGCTGATTCGCAACACTCGCCGTGGTGATAAAGTCTTATTCTATTACAGTGGACATGGCACCTACGTTAAAGACAACTGGAAAGGTGACGAAAGTGATGGTTATGATGAGGCCTTGTGTCCAGTCAATACAAGCTCTTCCAGAGAGAATTTGATTCTCGATGATGAGATTCATCAGCGTCTACAACAATTAAAGGGTCGTCAGGTGACGCTCATCATTGATGCGTGTCACTCTGGCACGATGACCAAAAGCGTCTCATTCGCTTCTGCTCTGACTGTCAAAATGCCTATTTTTAAAGACTTTTCACCCCGTCAAACCACAAAAAGTGCCTTTACACGAGAGACTTTTGTGAACACGCAACCCCATGTCGTGGCTTATAGTGCCGTGGCCCCTGACGAAGTGGCTTTAGTCGAAACCAATGTTTACCCACATGAGGGTGTCTTCACGCGCCGTTTTATTGAAGGCATTCGAGATAAATATGCTGACAGCAATGATGATGGCAAAGTCAGTCATCAAGAAGTGTTGGCCTACACGCGCCGTGAATCACAAGCCTATTGCGACAAGAACCGTTATCAATGCCAACAGGGATTAACGCCACAACTTGAAATAAAATCGGGTCGGTTAGATCAGGATATTCGGACTTGGGCAGCGATTACGGATGCCATGCCGCCAACATCTGAACTCATTGAACCTGAACCGCCTTTGAATGAAGATTTACAGCTTGAAATTTTGCCCGCCTATCCTCAACCCGGGCAACGCATGAGAGTACGGATAACCAGTAAGCGAAATGGTTATGTGTTATTATTTGATGCCAGTCGTTTGGGAGGGACACAGACATTAAAGCACCTATTTGATGAACGCTACAATCAGAAAATAATAGCAGACAAACCCTTAACGATACCGGATTCTCTATCAGGTCATGAAATGATTGCCAAATCACCCGGAGAAAGAGTCTTAGTTGCTTTGTTCGTGAATACCCCAGATGATTTAACGACATTAGAACAGGCGTTACCCGATGCGTTTGAGGAAGCGATATCAAAACCAGCTAACACCTATTCTTCCCAGCGAGCCTTGTCCGCTCAAAACCTGTCACAACAATTAACTCAACAATTGAATCAGCAGCTATGGCGGAAAGAGATAAGCCAAAATTGGTCAATTAGCAGCCAGGCTTATGAGATTCGCTAAGGTAGGGTGGGTAGAGCTTCGCTACACCCACCGGTTTCGACGAAAATTAAAATGTAGGGTGGGTAGAGCTTCGCTACACCCACCGGTTTCGACGAAATATGAGACATTATTCCGATTAAATTTAAGTGTTTTATAAAAATATAAATTTTAATTTGACAATGTCACATTGTAAGGTGGGTATTCGCTGCGCTGAGCAGAAGGCCATCTCAAACGGAGCTGAAACCGGTGGGTGTAGCGAAGCTCTACCCACCCTACAATCTGATAACTGATAACAAAGGAGGCCATTATGAAACCAATCGTCACTTATTTCGCAACCGTACTACTGATAAGCGGTTGTATAACCAATCCCTCAACGGATAACCCCCCCACGCAACCAGACAATACACTTGAGAGACAACCAGTGAAGACGGCGTCAATGACTTGTGGCAACTCTCAAACGCAAGTCAATCAGGCGCGACAAGCGAAAAATCTGCGTCAATTAAAGGCCTTATTACCCAAAGTCTCCTCATCTTGTTCGGAGGGTTATACAGATACGGTAAAACGCGAGTTGTCGGAAATTGCAGCAGCCAAAGCAAAGGTGAAGGTGCAACAAGGGCAATTGGAGGAAGGCGAAAAGCTGTTAAAAGAGTATGCCGAACTCAATATATGGGCAACGCAAGTGCTACGGGGGGATATTAGGGCCAAGCGTAAGCAATGGGAATTAGCCGCTGGTTTTTACAACCAAAGCTTGGATTTGCTAAATGATCCAAAAATCACGCCGCAAAGACCCTCCCGTAGTGAGATTGAAAGGGTATATCGGTTAGCGAATGAGACACAATTGTTATTAGGCAAGCTCCTCACGGTCAGAGGTTCAGGCAAGGCAAGTGGTAGCCTACGTGATGATTTGGGTATTGAGATCAGAGAGCGTCCCATTCCCGTGCAATTTAAATTTAACCAAACCGAGCTAACTACTAATGGTGAAGAGTCTGCGATACTGTTGGTTAAGTATTTAGAAGATGCCAAGCCTCGTCGTGTGACTTTAATTGGTCATACCGACCATCACGGTGAAGTGGATTACAATTGCGATTTATCAAAAAGACGGGCATTGGCCTTGAAAAAGCATCTTGTTGATGCCGGTATCCGCGCTCCCATTAAGATTATCGCTAAAGGCGAAAATAGGCCTTTAGAACTCTATGATCCAAGTGCCTACACTCAAAAGCAAATTGAGCAAATCAATCGGAGAGCAGAGTTTGCTATAGATCGTGAGGTATCGTATGATGGTGCCTGTTCATAAACGCCACGGAGGAAAACATTATGACAACCTCAAACGTGTACAAAGTGCTTAGGTGGGGTACATTACTCACCTCCTGTTTATTGTTTTTATCATGCGCTGCCCTCAAACCCGCTTCTCCTGAGGCACGCATCGCATTGGTAGTGGGTAATGCTGATTACAAAGTGGTTAGTCCACTCAATAATCCCGTCAACGATGCCAAGGGCATGTCTGAAGCCCTAAAAGAGTTAAAATTTGAGGTCATTTCTAAGGAAAATGCCAACAAAGAGACGATGGAAACGGCCATTAAGGAATTTGAAACTCGCTTAAAAGAAGAACATCAACAGGGTAAAAAAACGGTTGCCTTGTTTTACTATTCTGGGCATGGTGCCCAAGATGGCGATGAAAATTTTCTGTTGCCTGTCGCCCTCAACACTGCCCATGACACCCCCAATACGCTGTTAGAATCAGAAACCGTCGCCTTATCTTCGGTATTGGATAGTATGAAGGATGCCGAAACGACGATGAATATTGTTATTCTTGATGCGTGTCGTAATAAACCCGATAACTTGATGTTAGCAGATGCCAGTGGGAAGACTAAGAGTCTTGCTAAAGGGTTAGCTTGGGTAGACAATACGGCTTCACCTGATTCTACTGTTCCAGAAGGGACTTTGATCGCTTATGCGACTTCACCCAAAAAAGAGGCATACGATGATGGTGTAAAAAATAGTCCTTACACCAAATACTTGTTGGAACGCATTCATGAACGGGGCCTGTCGATTGAAGAACTGTTTAAACAGGTGCGTAAGAAAGTCATTAAAGAAACAGAGGAGAAGCAAACCCCTTGGGAATCGTCTTCACTGGAAGGGGAATTTTACTTTGCGGGAATTAAGCGGGTGTCCCCACCACCTGGATTTCAGTAAAAAGTAGTTTCAGTTCTTTGTTTTAGTCTGAGTGCGAATAGGCAAGATATTGGGACGAATTAACGGATTAGTGTAGGAATTGATTGGTTTGAGGATGTTTTTGTTCTAAAAAACATCCTCCCTGAAAATATCATATAGCAGATAGCCTAATCCCATAAATAGTAGAGCGATGCTTTGAAGCTATATACTGTTTCCTCAATAGAATCAATAAAATTAGTAATTATTACACCCTCTCGCTCTTTTTTTGTCAGAGACGCACCCATTGTATAGCTGTAAGCGTCCACAGAAAAACCATATCTCAACTTATTAGTAATTGTGCTATTCCAAGACAGTCCATATGTCAAACCTTGCGTTGAAGCTGGTGTAATTTCTTGTTGAGTAGAAATATAATCACTTTCTAACCAAGCGTAGCCTAGATTTAAACTAACAGCACTACTCTCACCGACGGGATGATTGTAAGAGATACCGAGAGTAGGCCCTTTGGTTTCAAATTGAATTTTCTCGTTTCTATAGTATATTCCCTCTCCCTCCCCCGATACAATATTTCTACGCGTACCATTAATGTCTGTTTTACCCAGTTTATAGCCGACTGAAGCCACTAAACTATTATCAATAATGAGTAAATTTCGCCATCCATAACTCAAATTAATCGCATAATCTCTGCGACTCAAATTAGTGTTATAGTCCAATATGGCATCATCAATTGCCTCAGGGAGTCCAAAGAAACTGTCTTTGCCTGATGCCGTTTGTTGGACATAACCATCTATAGAAACAAAGTGATCTTCTCCAAATGCGGCACTCAGTGTGCCCCCGATTCCAAGAAAGGGCATATTATCTTGCCACTTGACATCATCCGTATTCGGATACTTTTCTTGATATTTGAAGTACATCTCACCTATTGTTCCTCTCCCTGTCAGACTCCAATCCGCTTTGTTCAAAAAATCAAATAAGGGCTTATCAGGAGTCTCTGTCTCTTTTTCTGCCCCCTCGACTGTGGATGAAAGCAGTAATGACATCACAACAAATAATGATGGCATGACAGCATAAAAAAATAAACGCTTCACAATCTTTCGTTCTCCATTGTGCGATTTTCAAAAAAATGCCATGACATATAAAACCGTGACTGATTCTCACAGAAAACAAGTGAGAATCAGAAAACGCCTTGATATTATTTCGCCTTAAACTGAGCAGCGCAGGTTTTATCGCCGTCCATAGTGACAGTAATAGAATTGTCTGTACTCTTTTTACAATCAGCCCATTGCTGAAATTCAGAACCTGCGTCGGGTGTTGCAGTTAACTTGACAGGGCTATCACTGTCGTAGTTTGCTTTGCACTTAGGATCATCTATGCTGCTGCAATCAATCTCATCACTCTTGACAGTACCAGTCCCATCACCAGTTATTTTAACCGTTAGTTGATAAGACTTCGAGGCTGAATCTGATGAATCTGAACCTGTTTTCAATTCAAACTTCGCATTGCAAGTCTTATTCTTGTCCATCCTAACAGCAATAATAGGACTAGTTGTCTCAGTAAGATCAACAATACAACCATCTCTTCCCCACTCCACAAACGATGAATCAGCATCAGGTTTTGCCTTTAAAACCACGTATTCAGTATTAAGCGAGTAGTTATTGTCGCATTGAGTGGGGCAATTAATACCAGTAACCTTACTTATTACTGTACCTTTCCCATCCCCATCCTCATCTATACTTACTTCCAACTGATAGTTTTCGCCAAACTCAGCCTCGCAATTCTTTGCTTCGTCCATGATTACAGCAATAGTGGCAATTGTCCTTTCTTGAGTACTCAAAGTCTTAACACAATCGCCCTTCCATTGCATAAACGATGAAGCGCTCTTAGGCTTCGCTGTCAAAGCAACGACTGTTGATTTTGGAAATGCTTCTTCGCAAGGGGCATCATCGTTATTACAGTTAATACCATCAGGTTGACTGGTAACTGTACCTTCTCCATTTCCGCTTATGGTAAGCGTCAGAGGAAGCGTCTCAGAATCATCAGTGGGTGGTTTTTCTTCAGCTAGAAGATCAAATGTTGCTGTACAGGTTTTAGCACTGTTCATCTGTACATCAATCACTATGGTTGTACCATTACACTCCGCATCACCTGTCCATTCTGCAAAAATGGAGTCTGAGTTCAAAGGAGCGGCAACTAATCTAACATTGCTGTCCTTTTCGTAATTTTCAGCACAATCATCACCGCAAAAAATACCGGCAGGTGAACTAATTACCCCGCCTTGGCCTTTTCCCGCTGTTTCAATTTTTAATTCCGTTTTTTCAACAAGATGCTCATTGAGTGCTGCGAGATTAGAAACCAAGATCAGATCCGATATCCCAAGCAAAGCATCCATCTTAATGTCTTTTAAAAATATCAGATTGTTGTTGTCAAGCTCAACAGCTGGTAGATAAAGTTGACCATGATCTGATGAAAAACAAGTTTTGTTATCACAAAAGTCATTAGGAATATCAGTATTAGTCGTAACTAATTGAGTATAACAGCCTTCAGTAGCAGGGTTTTCCCTACAGGCATTTTTTCCCGCTTCTTTACCCGCATTTTTCGCGGCAGTCACCTCTTCAGGCTTGTGTAAACCACAACTAGCCGGGTTAGTTTGACAGCTTTGTATACCCGCATTTTTAGCCGCCTCTTCAGCGGCCGCAAGCTCTTGAGGCGTTTTTAAACTACAACTAGCGGGGTTAGTTTGACAGCTTTGTATGCCTACAGTTTTACCCGCATCTGTAGCGGCAGTAAGCTCTTGAGGTGTTTTTAAACCACAACTAGCGGGGTTATTTTGACAGCTTTGTATGCCCGCAGTTTTACCCGCATCTTCAGCGGCAGTAAGCTCTTGAGGTGTTTTTAAACCACAACTAGCGGGGTTATTTTGACATTCACGTTTGCCATCCTGTTTGCCCCTTTGATAATCCGCCTGACAACTTGGGCAGGTTGGACACGGCTTTTGGGCTGGACAGGTTTGACAGATTGGACACGCCTTTTGGGCTGGACAGGTTTGACACGTTGGACATGCCTTTTGGGCTGGACAGGTTTGACACGTTGGACAGGTTTGACACGTTGGGCATGTCTTTTCGGGGGGGCAAATCTGACACGTTGGACAGGTTGGTACAGCTGGACAGGTTTGACATGTCGCTTTACCTGCTTTAAAGCCCTCCTGCCAACAATCTGCGGATGCCGATGTACTTAAAAATGACAAAACAACAGCAAACACCGCATAAATGCTTGCCCTTGTCGTGATGAATTTCATAATAATAAATCCTCCATCAAGTTGCATATAAAAATCAAAGTTATTAAATGCTTTGCGATTTTCACAAGGCGACACAAAGCTCGGTGTACAGGAAAAAAAGTAGCTGATTGATTATGGTTATTAACAGCATCAATAACAATATTGTTGAATTTTTTGTCTTGTACTTAAATGCGTAGTTTAAAACGGGCATTAATTCATTGTTTTATAAAAACAAAAAAACGGTGTCATTATTTGACATTGATAACGGTTAAAACAAACGCCTGACAAAGCGGTTAATGTTACGACGCTAAATACGTTTGATATTAGATCAGATTTTTAGCTAAGTCAAAAAGAAATCATTTTTTTTGAGTAAACACAACCTTCTCAACTTTTCCCGTATCAGGCTGATAAAAAATCTTAGCGTTATAATCAGTTGCGGCACCATACAACCATTCTTCTTTTAAATGGGGCATAACGAATGGTAGCAAGCCTAATAGCCATGTTGCAGATTTGCCCATGGGTTTGGGCGTAATCTCAATATGCCCCCCCTTCTTGCTGACAACATTTAACCATTTACTTAAGCGTTCAGGCATTTGATTAATCGACACGGGGGCAAGCATGGATACCGTAATTTCCTCCGTTTCGGCCGACATAGAGGCCGACACATCTTGATCAAAAATATCAACATCAATAAAAGTGACCTTTTCTAGCTCTTCCTGCGTTTTTTGTGTAGACGCACAAGCACTGATGAGGCAAGCAGCTAAGCAATAAATGAATAGTCGTGTCATAATAATGTTTGTCAAATCAATTTGTTGGCCTTGAACATAAGCCATCTCAAGGTTTTGAGTTGAAAAAGGTGTTACAGACGTTCGTATAATCAGGAGTTCAATTGTATAATAGTTCAGTAATTTATATTGACTAATCAAGTACCTCACAACTCAAATCTTGATAGCATTTTAGTTTTTAATCTGTTCATTATAGACTAAATTTTGGGTACACCAAAAATCGCGTTAAACTCATCTTGCAATATAAATGAAAATCGTAGTACGATGATTTTGCTTTTTTTCTAGTGTTCACTATTCATTTTTTATTAGAACAAAAAGGGTGTATCGTTTTAATGAGTAATCACGTTGCGTTTTTTTGAAATTGTAATGCGACTCGCCGAGGTTTTGCAAACCTGCGCGTTTTTAATGAGTTTGTACGAAAAACGACAAACATTTATCTCAATAAGACAATGGAGAATCAAACAATGAGTCTATTTAAGTTTTTTGAGTATCAAGTGATTAGGTGGTTTACATTATTCACCTGTCTCTTTTTCTTATCATGTAGTGTAATGCAATCCTCGCCGACAACACAAGAGTCACGTATTGCATTGGTGATGGGCAATGCTGATTACAAAGTGGTTAATTCGCTTAAGAATCCCGTCAAGAATGCCCAAGCCATGTCTAAAGCCCTTAACCAATTAGGGTTTGAAGTGATCGCAGAATATAATGCCAACAAGCCCACAATGTCAGCTGCCCTATTGACATTTACAAAACGGTTAAAGGCCGAACGACAACGGGGCCAAGAAACAGTTGGGTTGTTTTACTATTCAGGGCATGGCGCACAAGATGGAAATGAGAATTTTTTGTTGCCCGTTTTCCTCAAAGCCTCTCCTGAAAATCCCAATCTCATACCTCAATCAGAAACCGTCTTGCTATCTGATGTTTTAAAGGGGATGAAGGAAGCTGATAACACTAGCAACATCATCATTCTTGATGCGTCTCGTAATAAACCTGATAACTTAATGTTATCAGATGGCAAAGGCACGACTCAGCCTATTGCTCAAGGATTAGCTTGGGTAAACAATACGGCTTCACCTGATTCCAGCGTTCCAGAAGGTACTTTGATTGCCTATGCGACTTCGCCCAAAAAAGTAGCATACGATAACAGTCCTTACACCAAATACTTGTTAGAGTACATTCATCAACCAGGCCTCTCGATTGAAGAGTTGTTTAAACAGGTGCGTAATAAAGTTATTCAAGCAACTGGGGGCAGACAAACACCTTGGGAATCGTCTTCACTGAAAGGGGATTTTTACTTTTCTGGAACAATAAAACAGCGAAAAATGTCTACAGGGTTTCAATAAGAATGGCGTAGCTAGGGATGGTGGACAAGCGGGCGGTAGGGTATGAGGTCGAAAATCTTGGCACCCGCTTACCCACCCTACGAGACATTGGAGAAAATTACCCTCAATTCAGGTTAATTAGGGAATAATTGATAATCAGTAGATCGAAAACAAATAAAAGCAAAATAAATTTTGCACTCCAATCAAACCGCAAAATAAATTTTGCGAAGAAAATCGGGCCTTCAAGATTGATCAATATGACCATTTTTTTAATGCGGTTTAGTTAAATTTATAACTCTATGAAAATAAATACAAATATTATGAAAACAAACTTGACTATGTACTATAGATGTTCATAAAAATCATTTCAACGTTGTGGCGAACACGCAGGAAAGGGCGAACACGCAAGGGCTGCCCCTACAAAACTCAGGATTAAAGGAGCAGACCATTGCGCTTGTGAAATTGACTTGAAAATCTATAGGTTTTTTGCAATAACCTAATTACCCATTACCCTGTTTCACTTCTTTGAGCTTTTTTTCAAGCTCTTCCATTTCAGAGGGAGATAAACCAGCGAGCCTTTCCTCAAGTTTAAGGCCTGTGGAGCGTTCTTCAGGTGTCAGGCCCTTTAGCCGTTCTTCAGGTGTCATACCTATGAAGCGTTCTTCAAGTGTCAGGCCCTTTAACCGTTCTTCGACTGGTATCGTTGAAAGAAGCTCTTTCAATTCGTCAGGGCTAAAAAGGTTAGCTCCCCACATGTCCCATATTTTTTTTATCTCTTGAGGATTTAAATTAAGTGCCATCTGATCATCCTCTTTTATTGAGAATTGTTGCCATAGCTCAATTATAAATAAACCATTTGAGCAGAGCATTGCGCTTGTGAAATTGATTTGAAAATCTATAGGTTTTTTGCAGTAATATAATTACCCATTACCTTGTTTCACTTCTTTGAGCTTTTTTTCAAGCTCTTCCATTTCAGAGGGAGATAAACCAGCGAGCCTTTCTTCGGGTTTCATGCCTTTTAGCCGTTCTTCATCTGTCAGGCCGATGAAGCGTTCTTCTATTTTCATGCCCTTTAGCCGTTCTTCAGCTGTCAGGCCTATGAAGCGTTCTTCTGTTTTCAAGCCCTTTAACCGTTCTTCAGGTGTCAGGCCTATGAAGCGTTCTTCTGTTTTCATGCCCTTTAACCGTTCTTCAGCTGTCAGGCCGATGAAGCGTTCTTCTATTTTCATGCCCTTTAGCCGTTCTTCAGGTGTCAGGCCGATGAAGCGTTCTTCTGTTTTCATGCCCTTTAACCGTTCTTCAGGTTTCAGGCCCTTTAACCGTTCTTCGACTGGTAGCTTTGAAAGAAGCTCTTTCAATTCGTCAGGGCTAAAAAGGTTAGCGCCCCACATTTCCCCTATTTTTTTTATCTCTTGAGGGTTTAAATTAAGTGCCATGTCATCATCCTCTTTTATTGAGATCAGTTGCCATAACTCAATTATAAACCATTTGAATGGCTTGGGTATGAATTTGAAACCTTCTTCGCTTAATAAGGTAAAGGCTTTCAATCGTTTCCGTTTTTTACTGGCTAAACACGTTACCCAAGCATTATGAAGTTCATCAGGTAATTCGTTAAGCGAAATCAGAGTAATATGCTTTAAAGTAATATTATCACTTTGATAAACGCCAGGTTGTACTCGGATTGTATAACCGTATTGCTCTCTATTCGCTTTTTGAGGTTGTATCGCACAAATCACAAAGGTTTGTATTTCTTCATCAGCTAATTCTTGTGATTGTTTGTAAAAATACTCATAAGCACCGGCTTGAATAAAGGTTTCTTTTGAGAGAGATTCAGTGGCTTTAAATTCAATTAAAATATGAGCAGCTTGACTGTCTCTAATCCCATCAGGTAATCGTTCCCTTTGTGCTTTTGTCCAAAACCGGTGTTCTCGTCTTAATAAGACAATATCAGCCTCTGGTGCCTTAATCATCACTTTAACATCGGTTGAAACGCTGATCTTCAATGGGGTTAATAGGTCTGTAAAAATTCGACCCAAAATTTGATGCCAAAGTGTCTTTTTGCGACTTTCTTCTTCATTATTCATTAGGTTTATGATGACTCTTGTGCTTAGCACAACGGATTATCGGAATAAACGAATTAGACTCCACGCGGTAATCACACCACTTTTATGTCGGGTGGGTTTTGTATTTTTGTTGCCCACCCTCTTCATTAAAAAGTTTCCAGCTG
>Ga0316201_10000720_pt1 | contig 20130 bp, 13 predicted proteins | sample CS6wburrow_MG_FD_204516 | JGI IMG/M metagenome (GOLD analysis project Ga0316201, IMG submission 204516) | Coastal sediment microbial communities from Delaware Bay, Delaware, United States - CS-6 worm burrow | ecosystem: Environmental > Aquatic > Marine > Coastal > Sediment | place: USA... | reverse complement strand
GACCCGATGGCGCTGGCTGACCAGATACGAGATATAGTCAATAGAGACAGCTAATGTCTACAGCAAAGCTTAAAAAGCTGAAAAAGCTACGCGAAAAGTATATTGCCGAGTTGCCAGCAAAGTTGATAGCTTTGAATGACAGCTGGCGAACGGTGGTGACCGATCATAACAAGGCCGCAATAAGTACAATGCGTCAACTGGCGCATAATCTCGCCGGCTCCGCCGGAACTTTTGGCTTCCAGTCGATTAGCGTGGAAGCGAAACAGCTTGAGGATATCCTGGATCGGCTGAATGGGGACATGCTGCCTGGCAGGATAGATAAAAAAGCAATAACACAGATATTGCATCGTATTGCCAGCCTCTCGGCTCTGGGTCCGGAGGAGACCGAAACAAGCGTCGTTGTCGAGCATGATCCAGTGGTTGACGAACCGGAAACCGGAAGAGTGATATACGTGATCGATGATGATGCTCTGGTCGCGACTGAAATCGCAAACCAGCTGAAATCCTACGGTTACGAAGTTGAGACGTTTACTACCACCGCTCGTGCGATGGACGCGATCACAAAGCGTACACCAGCTGCGATGATAGTGGACGTACAGATGCCGGAAGGCGAGCTTGCGGGACCCGAATTCGCACAATGGTATAACCAGTTCAGCAACGCGAGTGTTCCTTCGATCTTTGTGTCTGCGCGAGATGACTGGCAGGCACGGCTGGGCGCGGTCAGGGCAAACGGGAGCGCCTACCTGATCAAGCCGCTGGATTTCAACGAACTGCTCGAGCGCCTCGTCCTGGTGACCGAAAAACAGATCCCTGACCCATTCAGGGTGCTGATTGTAGAAGACATGGAGGTACTGGCGGAACACTACTCGGCGGTATTGAGCGACGCCAACATGGAAGTTAACGTCGTGTCGGACATTGAGAACCTGCTCCAGACGTTGAGTGATTTCAGACCCGAACTGGTTCTCATGGACATCTGCATGCCCCAGTGTTCCGGTCTGGAAGCCGCGAAGATTATACGGCAAAAAGACGAACTCCTCGGTGTGCCAATTGTATTTCTGTCGACTGAAACCGACCCATCGCATCATATTTCCGCAATGGAGCTCGGTGGCGATGACTTTCTTCAAAAACCGATTCGCGACCATGATCTCGTGACTGCAGTAAGGACGCGTACCGAACGATTTCGTCGCTTGCGCAACCAGATGCACAGCGATGGCCTGACCGGGCTGTTAAACCACGTCACCATCAAGGACCGGCTGGCAACAGAGGTCTCTCGAGCGCAGCGCTGGGGAGTGCCGCTCTGTTTTGCGATGCTCGACATCGACAATTTCAAGCAGGTGAATGACACCTATGGACACCCGGTCGGTGATCGTGTGATCAAGAGTGTTGCACGCATCCTAAGCAGACGTTTGCGAAAATCGGATCATGTCGGTCGATACGGTGGTGAGGAATTCGCCGTTGTTCTGCCGGAAACCGAGCTCGCGGCTGCCAGCAAGGTACTCGATGAAGTGCGTGAAAATTTTTCGAGGATCGTGCAACAGACGGATGGAATCCAGTTCACTAGTACGATTAGTATCGGTGTCGCGCAATTGCTACCCAGCGACAGCTTCGATTGCCTTATCAACGCTGCAGACGAAGCTCTTTACGAAGCCAAGAACACCGGTAAAAACCGGGTATGCACCCAACTTGCCAAAACATCCAAAAGCCGCCTGACCGGCACCACGAGCCGATAAAATGGGTCAGCAATCAACAGCTTTTTAATAGCAACAATTGTTATCTGAAACGGTTTTAGCCCATCTACTTATAGAGGAGAAGCGGGAAGTGCATACATGGGGGGGTAGCAACTCCACTGAAAAGCTGAATACATAATACGCGTCTGATACCTGTAACAATATCTGATTGTTCAACAGGAGGAGTCCAAATACAAAGCGGACATTATTTGTTCACATGGGATAAAATGGTTTACCCTGATACTTAAATCAATATGAGGTTATTATGGCTGATATACAGGAACTTAGGGCTGCACCACGCATCGACTGTTACTCTCGCTCTATGTCAGATGATAATGTTGAGTGCGGCCTGGTGATCGATATAAGTGAAACTGGTGCTGGCCTGACGATACCAAAAAACACTCCTTTATTTAAGGACGCGGATCCTGAGCAGGCAGCTGATAGTTATGGTTGTCTCAATCTGAATATCTTCCATCCTGATTTCTCATTAGAAAACAGTTTAAATATAAACGCGAATATAGCCTGGATAGATCATGAGTACTCGAAGGATCGCCTGAAACTTGGTGTTCATTTCTCTGAAATGGATGATAGTGAATCAGGCCTTGTTAGTAATTTTATCGATTGGATACAAAAGAAAGAAAATTACTTTTTACGATGTGAACTAGAGAAATGCTAATAATAGAAGTGGATAAGGATAAATGGGACGCTACCCATTATGTTGGACCAGTCAACGTATGCATGCTGGATTTACCTGATAACACATAAACATTGCAAAGGAGTTGCGATGCCACGGTTAGCAAGGATAGTATTCGTCAGTGTGCCTCCCCACATCACCCAAAGAGGCAGTCGACGTGAAGACGTTTTTATACTGGGATATGTTTCCGAATCCGGATTTCGAGATTGTGAAGCTCTATATACCCGTTGCATTCGAATTGCAGAGCATCAGCATTGCTACACAGTCCACCGTGGTACCCACCCCGGCAAGTCTGTGGTTGTTTGGTAGCTGATTGCTCGGGCTGGCAGGCATAGCCAGGCGGAAAATGGCGGCTTAGTTCGTATTCAGCCGGAACCGTTTTTATTTGTTGAAGATACAGCTGGCAAGGAGGCCGATGTCTTGGTTTTGATCTGTTGATTATTCAAAATGGCACAATTCGTGATGAAATTCATTTCGAATGACTTGCAAACGACCTGAATGTAGAAAGGATCTTTACCAATATCTACAAAGGCGCTACTTTTAACGACACTGGGGATCGTGCTTTGGTTTGCATATCGGAATTCGATATGAACGAATGGAACAACCTTATGAAATAAGTTAGTTACACGATTGCATTCTGTGGCTTGTCAATGGAACGCAGGTTCACGAATTGATAGTTACAGTTGATAACAATCCCAGCGAGGTGCGCCTGAATATCTGGGCGCCCGATGCAGGTTTCACGGCGCACAATGGCACACTGCAACCGACGAATCTGGCAGGCAACCAGCAATACAAATTGGAGATTGATTATGTACGGGTATCATCAGTTCCACTGCCACCTGCATTTAGGTTATTTTCCAGCGCGTTGGCACTGTTAACATGGCTAGGCCGCCGACGCTCTTAGGGTAGTAGGATGACCTCAGTCATGCTGCCATTTCACGCTGTATTAAGCAGCTCATTTCTCCTTATTGTTTTCTTTGCCTTACTCTTGATGCTGTTGTCCGCGGTCGCATGGGCTAAAGCCATCCCGGTCCAGGTGCGACCGAGCGAGCAGGGCTGGCAGTTATTACGCGCTGGTAAGCCATACTTCATCCGTGGCGCGGGAGGGCCGCCCCACTGGAGCTGTTAGCGGCCGCGGGGGCGAATTCAGTCCGCACGCCGATGCCGTTTGCTGTTTACGAAGATGGCTTCGAAGGTATGCCCTGGGTGCCCTCGGGATGGATGGGTTCACACGAATCGCTGAGCCTCGATGGTGAGTATGCCGAGAATCCGTACGCGGGCACGACCTGTATCAAGCTGCGTTACACCGGCAAGGGCGGTTGGGTCGGTGTCGCCTGGCAGCACCCCGCCAATAACTGGGGCGATCTGGAAGGTGGCTATGATCTTACCGGCGCGACGCAACTGGAGTTGTGGGCCCGGGGTGCCTACGGTGGTGAGCGCATCAACATCGGGGTCGGGCTGCCCGATAAGGATAAGGCCCATCCCGATTCGGACAAGACGACTGTTGAGGATATCGTGCTCAAGTCGGAATGCCAGCGCTACCATATACCTTTGAAGCAGATGAACCTGTCGAGCATCAAGACGGGCTTTGTGATTACCATCAGCGGGCAGCCCACATCTGTTACCGTTTACCTGAGCAGCATCTGCTTTGTCCGCTGAGTGCCATGCACAATGAAGATCCACAACAATCCCTGATAATGGTTAGTATGGATCCATTGAGTACAAGCGGTTGAAAGGCCTTATGTTCGATCAAATTGCTCCCAGCGACCTGTTTGTTATTGGAATTTATTTTGCGGTTGTGTTTGGGATTGCAATCTGGGCCATCATTTCGGGCAAACGTGAAGCAGCGGCTGAAGCCGGCAAGCGTGACTCGGCAGGTTACTTTCTTGGCGGGCGCAATGCCGGCTGGTTTGTCATCGGCGCTTCGCTGTTTGCTTCCAATATCGGGTCCGAAAACCTGGTCGGCCTCGCTGGCCAGGGGGGCTTCGGGTGATTTTCCGGCGGCCCAGTTCGAGATCCTGGCTTCCATCATCCTGCTGATTCTGGGCTGGGTTTTCGTGCCGTTCTATATCCGCAGCGGCGTGTTTACCATGCCCGAATTCCTCGAAAGGCGTTACAACAGCTGGGCGCGCGGCTACCTGTCGTGGGTCTCGATTCTCGCTTACGTGCTCACCAAGATATCGGTCACGATTGTCGCCGGCGGAATCGTGTTCACCACGCTGCTCGGAATCGACTTCTGGACCGGCGCGATACTGATTGTCGTATCCACGGGTTTGTACACTGTGCTGGGCGGGCTCAGAGCGGTGATCTACACCGACATGATCCAGATGTTTGTGTTGATTGGCGGATCCGTGGCCATGACCGTGTTTGGTCTGGCAGAGCTGGGTGGTTGGAATGAAATGGTGGCGCGTACCGAGCCGTTATATCTCAACCTGTGGCGGCCGATGAGCGATGCTGAATTTCCATGGACCGGAATCATTTTTGGCGCACCGATACTCGGCATCTGGTACTGGTGCACTGACCAGTTTATCGTGCAGCGCGTGCTTGCTGCCAGAAACATCACCGAGGCACGCAAAGGCGCTATTTTTGCCGGTTTCCTCAAGCTGTTGCCGCTGTTCATTTTCCTGATACCGGGTGTGATCGCCTACGCCTTGTCACAGGGGCCGGATGCCATCATTGAGTTTCCACTGGATCAGGATGGTCAGCCTGAGTACGATGCGGCATTGCCCGCGCTGGTGCTCGGTATTCTCCCTGCAGGTCTCAAAGGCCTGGTTATCGCCGGGCTGCTGGCCGCATTGATGAGCTCGTTGTCATCGGTATTCAACTCCTGCTCAACCCTGTTCACCATCGACATTTATAAAAAGTACTTTCCGCAATCGTCTGAAACCAGTCTGGTGCGCGTAGGACAGATCGCAACGATTGTACTGGTCGTATTCGGCCTGATCTGGATTCCGGTGATGCAAGCCATGAACGACGGTGGTCTTTTTCAATATCTGCAAAGTGTGCAGGCTTACATTTCTCCGCCAATCGCGGCCGTGTTCCTGCTCGGCATATTCAGCAGGTGCCTGAATGCATACGGTGCAATGGCTGCGCTGATAACCGGCTTCGGCCTGGGTATTTTACGTCTTGCGCTGGAAGCCTCGGGTGTGACGACAACAGGCAGCGCGTTGCTGGATCTTTATATCAATTCCAACTTCCTGCACTTTGCGATATTCCTGTTTCTGGTGTGCAGTGCAGTACTGGTTTTTGCCAGTCTTAGCAGTCCGCCCCAACCGCTAGATCAAATAAAAGACCTGACCTGGTCTATAAGCGAATACAGAAGAGAAGGTGCAATAGTCAAACCGGGCCTGGTCGTGTTGTCTGTACTGCTGTTACTTTGTATTGCCGGGCTGTGGCTATGGTTTTCCTGATATCAGATAACACCAATGAATGCTTTATTAATATGTTGTGCATACAGGAGGTGGGCAAGGGTGCCTGGTAGCTGTTATGGTGCAACAAGGTATAAATACAGCTTTGCTGTGAAATGTAAACTGAAAGGATCCTATGAGTGAACCAGATATGGCACTGACGTTTAAAGAAAAACTGGGATATGGATTGGGTGATACGGCGTCCAATTTCTTCTTCCAGTTTTTCAACATCTTTCTTCTGTACTATTACACGGATATTTTCGGTCTCGATCCCGCGGCTGTCGGGGTGATGTTTATCGCGACCAAAGTGGTCGATGCCATCAGTGATCCGTTAATGGGCATCATTGCGGACCGCACAAATTCACGCTGGGGAAAATTCCGTCCCTACCTGTTATGGGTGGCAATTCCATACGGGATACTCGGTTACGCCATGTTTGCCAATCCGGATTTGTCGCAAAACGGAAAGCTGATCTATGCCTACGTCACTTACACCTTGATGATGCTGGCCTATACCGCCATCAATATCCCTTACTCAGCGCTGATGGGCGTGATATCGCCGAGTTCCCTCGAGCGAACCTCAGTCTCCAGTTACCGTTTTATCTGTGCATTCAGCGCAGCCTGGTTAATTGGTACCTTTGTCACCCCATTGAAAAACAACCTGGGTGGGGGCAATGAAGCCGAAGGTTTTCGCCTGACCATGATGTTGTTTGCAGGCCTCTCCATTGCATTGTTCTGGGTGGCTTTTGCAACCACGCGCGAACGCGTGAAACCGATGCAAAATAAATCCGACCTCAAGCTGGACTTCAAGGCGATGCTAGGCAACGGCCCATGGATTGCGTTGTTTCTAGCCGCCATTTTCACACTGATGAACGTAGCGGTGCGCAATGGCGCCATCATGTATTACTTCAAGTATTACGTCGGTGATGATGGCACAGCCATTTTCATGATTTTCGACAAGACGGCTGTATTCATGTCATTGGGCTTGTTTGCCATGGTCGGTGGCATTGCCTGCACCAGGCTGCTGGCCGCCCGCTTTGGTAAGCGAAAACTGATGATTGTACTGACGCTGCTCAATGCACTCTCAATGGCCGTGTTTTTTATCATTCCGCCTGATCAATACTGGTTGATGGTAGTCGTTAACATGATCGGTACATTCATCGTAGGTCCGACCCCGGCACTGGTATGGGCCATGTATGCTGACACGGCTGATTACGGCGAGTGGAAGTCCGGCAGACGCACGACCGGCCTGGTATTTTCCGCCTTGCAGTTTGCCCAGAAGCTGGGCCTGGCCGTGGGGGCAGGTCTTTCCGGTATTATTCTTTCACTGTTCGGCTTTGTTGCAAACGACGTTCAGAGTGAAACGTCTATTTACGGTATACGGCTGATGTTCAGTATTTTTCCCGCGCTATTGGCAACTTTGAGTGCCGCGGTGATTTATTTTTATCCCTTGAGTGATGAGAAGGTCGCGGTAATCGAAGCGGAACTGAAACAGCGTCACCATGCAGATATAGATATAGATACAGATGCAGAAGCGAAGCCGGCCTAACTGGTTACATAGTATAAAGGTGCGAAGTCACGGTGAGCCATCATGCTGTTGGCCTCCCGGGCCCCATTTACTTGACGAAATGAAGACTATAACATCAAGCTCGTTTATTGCCCTTAATGGTGTGGTTTAATGCAAACCGATAATCCTGCTCTGATCGCCGATATAGGCGGTACGAATGCCCGCTTTGCACTTGTCGATGGTCCAGGCTGCACGCCATTGAATGCGCGCACACTGCCCTGCGCTGATTTTCCTACGCTTGTCGATGCCGCCCAAAGCTACCTTGATGCGTTGGGTGGTTCAAAGCCCAGACATGCCGTTATCGCGATCGCCACCAACGTTTCCAGCGACCGGGTCAAGATGACGAATCATGTATGGGATTTCTCGGTCACAGCAACGCGTGAATCGCTCGGCCTGGATTCCCTGAAAGTCATCAATGATTACTCTGCGCTTGCCCTGGCGCTGCCGCACCTGCAGGCTGATGAATGTGTGCAGGTGGGCGGTGGACAGAGCTGTAAAGGTCAACCGATGGCGGTACTCGGACCAGGTACCGGGCTTGGTGTCTCAGGTTTGATTACTGCCGGCGATCATGCGATACCGCTACAGGGTGAGGGTGGACATGCTTCTTATGGCCCGTTGACCGAACGTGAAGCCGGCGTCATCGAGATCATTCGACGTCAGTTCGATCACGTATCCGTTGAACGCCTGGTCTCCGGTCCGGGAATAGCCCTGATCTATGAGGCCATTGCAGAACTCGATGGTCTTGAAATTGAAGCCTGCAGTCCGGGTGAAATCACTGATATGGCTGTTCGACAGGCCAGTCCTATTGCGCAAGAGGCGGTGGCGATGTTTTGCGGGATACTCGGTACAACAGCCGGCAACCTGGCGCTGACGCTTGGTGCCAGAGGAGGTATCTATATCGGTGGTGGTATTGTGCACAAACTGGGTGAATACTTTGTTGATTCACCTTTCAGACAGCGGTTTGAACAGCACGGCCGATTCAGGCGGTATCTGTCGAATATTCCGAGCTATGTAATAAATTCGGATTACCCGGCATTGCACGGCGCCGCGGCTGCATTGGCATCGGATTATCAATACCTCGGTGTTACCAGTTTTGATGCCGCTTATCGTGTTATTCAACAGGGTGTCACAGATTGACTGCAGCAAGCAAACACCTTGTGTACAACAAGCGTTGATGCTCAACAGATCAAACCCGATAACAGCTTGGTGGGTGCTACCACTATGAAAGCTAATGCACTGATTCTGGAATACGGCAATGCGATTTGCTATTCCGGTTATCGGGAAGGGCAGTCGCCGATCGACCGAATATACCCCAGTTATGAACAGATCAAAGAAGATCTGTGTATTCTGGACAACAACTGGCAGTACATACGGCTGTATGACTGTAGCCCACATGCGGAAATCGTGCTTGAGGTTATCCGCACAGAAGATCTGGACCTGAAGGTTATGTTGGGCGCGGATATGGCAGCGGAAGTCAGCAATCCCAGCTGCCCATGGGGAGGTCACTACAGTGATCAGGCCCTGATTGCAAACAGGCAGGCAAACAGCAATGAAATTGAACGCCTGATTACACTGGCGAATCGCTATTCGGAAATCGTTTTCTCCGTATCGGTGGGCAATGAAGCGACCGTAGAATGGACTGATCACCTGGTGCCTGTTGAAAATCTGATTGCATATGTGCACAGAATCAAGGCGGCCATCAGGCAGCCGGTGACTTTTTGTGAAAACTACGTGCCATGGACCGGCAAGCTGGAGCCGCTGGCGATTGAGCTGGACTTTATTTCCCTGCATACCTATCCGGTGTGGGAGTATCAAACCATCGAGGGTGCGTTACAGTACACCGAGCAGAATTATTACAGCGTAGCCGATCATTATCCGGGGAAGCAGGTGGTGATAACTGAAGCCGGCTGGACAACAAAATCCAATGGCCATGGTATCGAACCCTGGAATGCCTCGCAGGAGTTTCAGGCTGCGTATTATAGTGATCTGGTCGACTGGAGCAGGGCTGCAGGGGTTCTGACTTTTGTGTTCGAAGCTTTCGATGAGCCATGGAAAGGATCTACTGACCCGCATGAACCGGAAAAACACTGGGGTATCTTTACGGTTGATCGCACACCAAAACTGGTTATGCAGGAGCTCTATGCGCATCTCCAGCCGCGCAGAGAATAAACACAGCAAAGCTGGTGACGGCCAGGCCTTGTTTCAGTTATAAAATTTTGTAGATTTTACTCTGACAGAGAACAGCTTGAATAATTATATTTTCAGGCAGCGGTGGTTGTCTTTTTTCTCTGGGCGCAGGAGCGCCGGATTACGAGTTGAGCGGGCAGTGCAACGTGCCTGTTATCCAGTTTTTCACCTCTGATCAGGCTGTTCAGCATTATAAACGATTGTTTGGCTATCATTTTTATTGGCGCTGACACCGTCGTCAACGGCGGTATTATCTGTGCAGCCATATTGATGTCGTCGAATCCGATGACACTGATATCGTCAGGAACATTTAATCCAGTCTCACTGATTTTCTTCATCACCCCGATTGCCATCGAGTCGTTGGCGCACATGATTGCCGTAGGGGGCTTATCCAGCGATAAAAAGTAATTCGCACCCTCAATCCCTGATTTAAATGAATAATTTCCTTTAAAGACCAAATCTTCGCTTTCATCGAGGCCGTGATTGTTCAGAGCGCTTTTATAGCCCATGTACCTGTTTTTACCTACATCCGAATCTTCCAGTCCTGTCATGAAACCTATTCGATTATGACCGATTGAATACAGGTAGTCCATTGAATCGACTACAGCATTGAAGTTATCGATGATTACAGATGGGATGGTTTTGTCAGAATGGCTGTTGTCGATCACGACAACGGGTACTATTTTATTTATCTGCTTAATGATGTGTTCTATGCGCGGGAAGCAGCTGGCGATAACGCCATCTATTTGTCGTACTTTAACTTTTACGTTAGCTTTATTAATGTCAGAAAAATAGATCAGGGAATAGCCGTTGTTAGCAGCCTCTTTTTCAAGAGCATTGAAAATGAGTGAATAGTAAGGGCTTGTTAAGCCGTCTTTGATAGTGCTGTCTAGAAAGTAGCCGATATTGAGTGTCTTCTTTCTACTTGTCTTTTTATCCGCTACGAATGTCCCTTTCATCGGGATCCTGTAAAGAATGCCTGCAGCGACAAGGTTATCGACTGCTTTTCGTATTGTCATGTATGAAAAGCCAAATTCTTTAGCAAGCAGGCGTTCGCCGGGAAGTTTATTTACTATTTCTCCCTTTTTAATGGCTTGTTTGATTTTGTCTTCTACATAAACATATTTTGGTACGGATTTTCCCATGGGCGTTCATTGTCCCTTAAGCTGCCAGTGATTGATGTGATCAACTGCACCGATGTAAGCCTGCAATTCACGTAATGGAAATTATGTGAATTACCGGGTAAAGGTTGCGTGTATTGCCCACTAACATCTAAAGCTCTACATGGACCTTGATCTGCATCAGCATCTTAACAGCTGGACCAGCTCGCTATCCAGATTTCATGGGCGGCGGTGGCGCAGGGCAATATGTGTCACTTTTGCTGCGGACACTTCGTATCATTTTCACCGCTGTCAAAACCTGATCAATCAGGGTGTTTTGTAGTCTCCGTGCAAAAAAAGGCTTGACTTCATGAGTACGGATCGATAATACTGCTATATAGCAGATTTGTCTAGCTTAATATAATTTGATAAATGATGTAAAAAAGCAACCTGCCATATGAAACGAAACATCTTCACAGGAGTGTCTGCTGAGCATCATCTAGTCAGGAACCTGGAGGTTTGGCAATGCTGTACAAAAGGTTTGCGTCTCAATTTCGTCTATTAACGATCATCCTCTTCTCTTTGGTCGTTACCGGTTGTGGTGACGGCGATGGTCCCACGCCGGTTGTTGATCCAACACCACCGGCAGCAGAATCCTACACACTTGTCTGGTCCGATGAATTCAATGTCGATGGCCCGCCAGATGTCCGTACCTGGACCATGGAGACCGGTTACGGGCCCGATAATGACGGATGGGGTAACAAAGAGTGGCAGCTCTACACCGACGATACTACGTCAGCGAACAACAACGTCCGCGTCGAGAACGGTGATCTGATCATTACCGCGCGTTGCAGCGGCACACAGGCAGAGTGTGCAAACGGCGCAACAGCAGACAAGACCGGTATCATCACATCAGCGCGTCTCATCAGCCAGAACAAGTTGGATGTCAAGTACGGTAACATCCAGGCGCGCATCAAGACTCCGCCCGGCAAGGGAATGTGGCCAGCTTTCTGGATGCTGGGCACGATCATATCTGATCTCAACTGGCCGGCCGCCGGTGAGATCGACATCATGGAGATGCACCAGTTCTTCTCCAACGACAGGACCACGCACTTCACTGTCCATTTTTGCGACGAAACCTTGTTGCCCGATGAAAGCGACAACAATAACTGTTTCGGCGATGGCGGCCGCGTATTCGACTCGCGTTTCCTCGAGTTTGACCTGCCGCTAACGACTGATTATCACATCTTCGAACTGGACTGGGACCAGGAACGCGTCATCGGCAAGATCGACGGCATAACCTATTACTCGCGCCCGATCGATCCCGAGACCGAAGAGGAGTTCCTGCGCAGCTTCTTCCTGATACTGAACGTGGCTGTCGGCGGTGACCTCGGCGGGCCGCCGTCTCCAGACGTAGACTGGACCAGGCAGGAGATGAAGATCGACTGGGTCAGGGTCTACAAGAAAGACATCGCCAGTTCTGGTCTTCTCGAGGTCGTTCCCGAGGATCCGACCGAGCCGCTACCTTTCGTGCGCACCATCAACAGTGCAGAGTTCGGTGGTGACAGCGTGGTTACAGATCTCGCCAGCACCGCCGTCACACCGCTGTTCGGTGACACTGTAGTCGAGCTCGACTACCGGACTGCCAACACTTCCTTCTCCGGCGCCGCATTCAATTTCAAGAACGTGGATCTGCGAAACTTCACCACCTTTGAATTCAGCCTCGACAGGTCGCAATTCTCATCCCTGGCCGATATCGGTATTGAGATCTCCGATGAGCGGAACGCCGGCGGCAACCCGGTGGGTGTAGTTAATGTGCCGCTGACCAAATACATGCCTGTTCGTAGCGAAGGCAACTGGGACACCTACAAGATCCCGATGGCGGACTTCAACGGCGTCGACCTGGAAAATGTGAACAATGTCGGCTTCTGGAACCCGGTTGATGCTTCCTCCCCACCGCGACTGGTAGCAGGCAAGCTTTACCTTGATGGCATACAGTTCAAGCGAGACGAATGCACAACCGCGCCCACGGTCGCCTTTGACCTGGATAATTACAATCCTGACACCCTGGTTGATGTGGAAAGCTCTGTCGCAGCGGTGACCGTGAATGACGTCTGTAACGCCAGCAGAACGGCGGTGGTCAAGGTGGAGACCGATACCGGTGACATCGGCGTCGGTGTCAACATCGATGCCACAGGTACCGGTACGACCAGGTTCAACCTCGCAAAACCGGATTCGGTGTGTTCGACGGATGACAGGCGTCAGATCGCCAAGCTGTCAGCTGATTCGAATCCGATGACAGCGACCTACTCGAGAACCGACTTCCTGCCCGACGGTGGCTCACAGGTGATCACGGTAACCGATGTTGCGGGAATCGATTTCGGTGGCCCCGGTACATCCCTGGTAGGGGACAAGTATTATCTGTACGCGACCGATCCTGGTCAGCAGCTGACATGGTTCGTTGACGTTGACTACATACTTTCGCCTTTCGGTTCGGACGCGACCTTCGATCTCGCTGCTTCAGACACCACCTTTGATCCGGTGACGGCCTTAACTGCCGGATTCGGTTACAGTATATGGAATGTTCAGTATGTCTTCCTGGGTGGGGTTATAAACAGCAACTTTGACGGCTTTGCTGCAGGCAAGGATACCCTCAATTTCAAAGTTAAGGACGTGCCCAACAATGTAATTCGTGTCGGCTTTAATGGTACAAATCCCAGTTTCCTGGATATCAACCTTACCACGTCTGGGTTCGCAACAGCTCTCACTGATGGCTGGTACGAGGTAAGGGTGCCGCTTTCCCAGTGGACTGGTTTTGAAAATTCCGATTATCTGCTGTTCGAAGGAGCAGGGCCTACTGATCAATTTACCTTCCTTCTGACCGATATATTCCTGCAGGATGCTGCGGGTAATCTTCCCGCGGAATGTATAGTTCCACCGGTCGAAGAAAGCGATACTATCGGCGTGTACTCCGAGACCAATACCGATCCGGTGATCACATACAATCGCATCATCAATTCGGTAGAGTTCGGTGGTAATCCGACCGTCTCCGACGAGAACAGTACTAATGTGACTCCATTTGATGGCAGTGTCTCACTGCTGGCTGATTTCCAGGATGATGCTGATCCCGGAACGACCTTCGGTGGTGCCATATTCGACATCGTTGGCGTAGCCCCCGCAGACGTCAGTGCATATGTCACCCTCAAGTTCGCTATCAATACCACAGGCGTGCCTACATTTGCCGACCTGGTGATCCAGCCCGAAGATGGCAGCGCTCCAGTCGATAGCGTCTTTCTGTCGGACTACCCGGCGGTTAGCATCAGCGGTGACTGGTCGGTGCACGAGATTCCGTTGAGTGCCTTCCCCAACGAGGATTTTTCGAACCTGACGCTGCTCGGTTTCTGGAACATGTCGTCTACAACGGGAGACCCAACTGCGTTGACCTATGGACCGCTGTACCTCGACGACATCCACTTCAGCAAGCTGCCACTCTCGATCGGTCTTTATTCCGAGACCAAGATAAATCCGGTAATTACCTACAGTGGTATCATTAACGCTGCGGACTTCGGTGGCAACCAGACTATCGCTGATGAAAACAGCACAGCCGTAACACCATTCGAAGGTAGCGTTTCACTGGAAATCGACTTCCAGGATGACAGTAATCCCGCTACGAGCTTCGGTGGGGCCATCTTCGACGTCGGCGGTGGTGATATATCGGGCTATAACACCCTCAGGTTCGCCATCGACACCTCTCAGATGGGTTCATTCGCTGATCTCGTGATCCAGCCTGAAGACGGTAGCGTTCCTGTCGAATCTGTCTTCCTGTCGGCCTATCCGCCGGTCAGCACCAGTGGTGACTGGTCAATCCATGAGATTCCGTTGAGTGCATTCCCCAACCTGGACAAGTCCAACCTGACGCTGCTCGGATTCTGGAATGCCTCTTCTTCGGTCGGATCAGTGACTCTGACCTACGGAAAGATATACCTGGACGATATCCGTTTCTATGAATAGCTAGCGACGACAACTCGCGGCAACGGATCCGTGGGTTGTTTCATCTGCGACCTGTCACAGATGGAATACAACAGTCCGGCCGCCTCGTTCCCCGGATGGATAAGAATGATGGCGATAACGTGAGAAAAATGAAATGACAGCGACAGCCGTAGATGCAGAACAATCGACAGCGCATCAGCATTATGCGACTGCTCCCGAAGATCGCATTTCTCTGCCGCACAAGGTCATCTATGGATTTGGCGCCTTTGTCAATAACCTGCTCGCAGCTGCCGTTGGCGGCATGACCATCGTACTCAACCTGGGGTTGGGAATGAATCCCGCCCTTGTCGGCCTGCTCGGTGCCATTCCCCGCCTGACAGACGCCATCACTGACCCTTTGATGGGTTTCATCTCGGACCATACACGAACCCGATGGGGCAGGAGGCGGCCGTATATCTTCGTGGGTGCAATCATCGCGGGTGTGGTGTTTGCCCTGTTATGGCAGTTACCTGAGGGAAAAAGCGAGAGCTTTTATTTCTGGTACTTTTTACTCGTCTCATTCGTCTTTTATCTGGGTTATACCATCTTCGCTACACCGTGGGTGGCTCTAGGCTATGAACTAACGCCTGACTACCATGAACGGACCCGTCTCATGGGGGTGCAGAATTTCATGGGGCAGCTGGCCTACGTGATTTCTCCATGGTTCCTGTTGATGATGCAGGCTGACTATTTCGACAATATGGTTGAAGGGGCGGCCTATCTTGCAATCGCTGTCGCCGTTTTGACGATTGCTGTAGGTATTCTACCGGCGATCTACCTGCGCGAACGGTTCAACCAGCCTGTACCGCAACAAGACTCTGTCGAAGTGCAAAGACAACCGGAGCCGCTAGGAGAAGCTATCAAGAAGAATGTCTTGCGATTCATCAATGGTTTCCTGATAACCCTGAAAGTCGGGCCCTTCCTGAAACTGTGCGCGGCGACATTCCTGGTTTTCAACGGATTCATGCTGATTTCATCTTTTCAGTCGTATGTAATTATCTACTACGTGTTCGGTGGAGATACGGAACTTGGTGGTGAGTATGTCGGCTGGTCTGGCAGTGTTGGCGCGGTGTCGACATTCCTGGTCATTATTCTGGTGACCTGGCTGTCAACCAGAATCGGTAAAAGACGATCTTTCTATGTCGCTATCAGTATTTCCATGGTTGGCTATGCCCTGAAATGGGTCTGCTATAACCCCGAATATCCCTGGCTGCTGTTACTGCCTGCACCACTGATGGCATTTGGACTGGGGGCATTGTTTACGTTGATGGGTTCGATGATTGCCGACGTCTGTGATCTTGATGAGCTGGAGACCGGAGAGAGACGTGAAGGTATGTTCGGCTCGATTTACTGGTGGGTGGTGAAACTCGGTATGGCGCTGGCGCTGGCCGGTGGCGGCTTCTTGCTCAATGCGACCGGTTTCGATGTGGAGCTGAACGGGAATCAAACCGAGCGTGCTGTTTTTCTGATGCGCCTGTTTGATGTTCTTATTCCATTGGTAAGCTCCGCTGTGGCGATATGGGCTGTGTACACTTTTCCGATTACAGAGGAAAAGGCACACGAAATCAGGATGCAGCTCGAGCAGCGCCGTGGCGAGCCGGGAGTCAACGGACGACCAGACCAGAGTGAAAAGTGATCGTTGAAATGGCTTGTTCTGAATCGATTGCTGACATAGCCAGGTTAGGAACAAACGCCTGCCCTGTGATTGATATGCCTGATATACATTATAACCTGGCTGCGACGTCTGAAATTCTGTTGACTTCAGAGAAAGGTGACAGGCTTGCCAGCAAAGATAATGCTGCTTTTGTCAACGGCAAGCCAAACGAAAATATCATTCAGGTAAGACCTGATGTCATCAAGCAGACGCTTCATGGCATCGGCACCTCGTTTACTGAAGCGTCGGCATTTGTGCTCGCTCACCTCGACAAAGAAAAACGGCATGAGGTGATGAGCCGCATTTTTGGTGAACAGGGGGCCAACTTTACATTGGCCCGGACCGTTATCGGTGCGACTGATTTTTCTGTAGAAGGGAAATTTTCTTACAATGACGTTGACGATGACAAGGAACTCGAGCACTTCTCCATAGCACACGATTCAGACGGCTTCAGCAATAAAACGTATCCAGGAATCAAGGATACCGAATTCGATCTGTTGCCGATGATCAAACAGGCGCTTTCGATCAAAAAGCAGCAGAACCATTCTGAACTGAAAATTATTGCGTCCGCCTGGACAGCGCCCGCCTGGATGAAAGACATAGGCGACTGGTACCAGTCTCCCGGCGAGACCAACAATTTCAAGGGAACCGGCGGTGTTCTAAAAAAAGGGTATGAAAAATACTATACAAGCTACCTGATCAAGTACCTCGAACATTATCAGAACCAGGGTGTAAAGATCTGGGGCATTACACCTGTGAATGAACCGTATGGCAACAACGGGCAGTGGGAAAGTATGCATTTTTCCGCCGAATCGCAGAATGAGTTTATCAAGCATCATCTCGGCCCCGCTTTACATGAAAGTAATAACGCTGATGTGAAACTGCTGGTGTACGACCATAACAGAGGTGATTTGGAGCATTTCGTACAGCTGCTTTATAAAGATGATGAAACATCAAGGTACGTCCATGGCGCGTCCGTTCACTGGTATGAGAGCACATTCAAGGTATACGAAGATGTTTTTGAACGGGTACATAGTTCCTTTCCGCAGTGTGAAATTATCCACACCGAAGGCACGATTGATGACCTCGGTAAAGACGCGCCGCCGGGAGTAACCGATCCTGTACGATTTAAGGAATCAGGCTGGTTCGATAATGACTCTTTCTGGTGGAACGACAATGCAACTGACTGGGCATATTCTGCAACCTGGGCAGGCGTGAATGCCGAGGATCATCCTGTATATACACCGGTACATCGCTATGCAAGAGACATTATTGGCTGTCTGAACCACTGGGTGTCGGGCTGGATAGACTGGAATATCGTTTTAGACAAGGACGGTGGCCCGAATCACGTTGGTAATTTTTGTGGCGCACCAATAATGATAGATACTTCTACAGGTTACGTGTATTACACACCTGTTTTTCATGTGCTTTCACAGTTCAGCAGAACGATTCGTTCCGGTGATAAAGCAGTTCAGGTGAACACATATCTGGATGAATTAGAGAATGACGCCATTCATGTCAGCGCATCGCTCAATCACCAACAGTTACTGAGTGTACAGGTTTTAAATACAACAAAAAAACCGGTTGAATATCATTTGCAGATCGGCAGTCAATTTGCCGCTGTCACCATTACGGCAAATGCATTACAGACTGTAAGGGTGCAATTGTAATGGGAAAGATGAATTCTATCGGGTAGGTGATTTGCAGGTCGAATCACTGCCTTAACAGGCATATCCGTGCGTAGAAATAGCACATAGGAATAATTGGAGCTTATGAATCAGAAAAGCATGATAAGTTGTTGATAATGCAGCTTATTAATCTTGAATATATGAAATATATAGTTAATTGGATTATTCATTGACAAGCCCTGGTGTTTTATGCAAACTGCTATATAGCACCTATATAAATGCTTGAAACAGATGCTTATTCGATGGTTAACGATGACCGGCATTTCGAGTACGCAAACCAAAATGGTAGAGGTGGGGTAATGGCGAAATCAGTAAAGATTAGATCGATAAGGAAATTCACAGGTATTTTTCTAGCTGTACTCGTTATCTCTTTTCCAATAAATGTTAATGCCCAGACTCCCCAAAAGGTTACAACATACAGAGACGATAACGGATGGAAGTTGCTGGTAGACGGCCAGGATTTTTATGTCAAAGGTGTCGTCTGGGGCTACTCTCCAAGAGGCGAGAATTTCACCTATAACCTCTGGGGCCAGTCAGAAGATTTCATCAAGAAAGTGCTCGAGCATGATTTTGGTCTTATGAAGAAAGCCGGGGTCAACGCGATTCGAGCATTCAGTACGATTCCCCCCAAATGGGTCAGCTACATATACGAAGAATACGGCATCATGACGGCGGTCAACCCGTTGATGGGGCGCTACGGTGCGACGATCGATGGCGTTTGGAAACCTCAAACTGATTATTCCGACCCGAGAACACGAGAGGTCCTGAAAGAAGAGGTTCTGGAGATCGTCGAAAGATTTAAAAACACGCCCGGTGTACTCATGTTTGCTCTCGGAAACGAAAGCAACTACGGACTTGAATGGTCGGCCGACTTTGAGATCGAGAACCTGCCCGAAGGCGAAAGGCAGACAGAAAAAGCCAGGTATCTGTACAGCCTGTACAACGAAATTATCACGGCAGCGAAGGCCGTCGATGCCTCTCGCCCGTACACTATCGTAAATGGCGATACCCAGTATATCGATCTGATCAAGGAATATGTGACGGAGCTCGACGTGCTTGGAACGAACATTTATCGCGGTATCAGCTTTGGCGCGCTCTGGAAAGATGTTGACGAAAAGCTGGATCTTCCCATTCTGTTTTTTGAATTCGGCGCCGATGCATTCAATGCCAAGAACTTTGCTGAAGACCAGCCGGCACAGGCCAGTTTTCTGAGGGGTCAGTGGCAGGAGATGTACAGTCAGAGTCATGGTAATGGCCGGTTCGGCAATTCAATTGGCGGTTTCGTTTTCGAATGGCGTGACGAATGGTGGAAGTACAAGCAGACCGAAAATCTGAACAAGCATGACCGTACGGCCTCATGGGCTAATGGTGGATACACCTACGACCATGTAGAAGGGCAGAACAACATGAATGAGGAATGGTGGGGTATTATGCGCCTGGGAACAGCAAACGCTGACGGTGTTTACGAGGCCGTACCACGCATGGCCTACGATGTGCTGACGGATGTGTGGCGTATCGACCCCTACAAATACAAGACTGAGGCAATAAATACGGAGATTCAGAATATCGATATGGATTTTTATGCCGTGAGATCAGATGTGCGCGTACTCAAAAGTGAAAGCAAGGAGAAGAAGAAATTCGAGCTCACGGGAGGCAGCCTTGAAGTGGAGTTTGTTGCGAACGGTTTCTCAAATGATATCAAGGAGGAAGGTGAGGACGGTGTTGAAAACACAAACGGTCAGATGGTGTTCGTCGACTTTGCGTTCAATCCGACTGAAAAGATCTCCGGCCAGTTTTCCATAAACGTTCTCGGCAACGTGGCGGACAAGATCATGGAGATTTCGTATGGTCGACGTGGGCTGCCCGTCGTGGTTGACGGTCAGACCGTCGAATTCGCCGAACTTCTCCCTGAAGGCGAAATCGTGTTTAACGATCGAGAGCGCGTAGAGATCTATGATTATGACGGGACTTACACCGCCGAAAAGTATGATTTAACGACTTTCTACCACGTACCGCGTTTTCACTGGGGCTATGAAGGCGATTTCTTCGGTCTGCTAAGAGAAACGACGGACATGAAGGG
>Ga0316201_10000719_pt1 | contig 20135 bp, 16 predicted proteins | sample CS6wburrow_MG_FD_204516 | JGI IMG/M metagenome (GOLD analysis project Ga0316201, IMG submission 204516) | Coastal sediment microbial communities from Delaware Bay, Delaware, United States - CS-6 worm burrow | ecosystem: Environmental > Aquatic > Marine > Coastal > Sediment | place: USA... | reverse complement strand
GGACAAAGTCGATTTCGTCGTTATCGACAAGAAATCCCAGAAAGACATCACTCACGGCATATTGCTGCAGGTGATCAGCGAGCAGGAACAGGGCGGCGACCCTATCTTCAGTACCGAATTCCTGTCCCAGATAATCCGATCCTACGGCGGCAACATGCACCAGTTTGTCGGCAACTACATGGAGCAGAGTCTGAAGCTGTTCATGAACCAGCAGCAGCAGTTCCGTGACCGCGTCAAGGGCGTTGTCGGCGTCGATCCGGTGGGTATGGTGGCAAACGTCGCCATGAAGAACTTCTCGCGCTGGAAGTCGGCACAGGAAGAAATCCTGCGCACGCTGACGGGGTCGGGAAGCGGCACCGGCAAGCACAAGAGCAAGAGCGACGAGGCCGACGACGATGAGCCTGCACGACGCGCCTGAGTGGCAACGGCCTTCCAGGCCGGTATAAAAAAAGGGCGATCCGGTTGGATCGCCCTTTTTTGTTTGCTGTCGTGTTGTCGGCGTTACGCGATGTCGCGCATGCTCAGACGAATACGACCCTGGCGATCGACCTCCAGGACTTTGACCTTGATCACATCGCCCTCGGACAGCTTGTCGCTGACCTTTTCGACGCGATCTTCGGAGATCTGCGAGATATGCACGAGCCCATCCTTGCCGGGCAGAATCGTGACAAACGCGCCAAAGTCCATCAGGCGTGCGACGCGGCCCTCGTAGATCTGGCCGACTTCGACCTCGGCCGTAATCAGTTCGACCCGGCTCAACGCTTCGCGACCGGACGCAGCGTCCACCGACGCAATGCGCACGGTACCGTCGTTGTCGATATCGATCGTGGCGCCGGTTTCTTCGGTAATGGAACGAATCACCGCGCCTCCCTTGCCGATGACGTCGCGGATCTTCTCCGGGTCGATCTTGATCGTGATGATGGTTGGCGCCCAGTCGGACATCTCTTCACGCGGCTCTTCGATGATCTTGTTCATTTCGCCGAGGATGTGCAGGCGCGCGTCACGTGCCTGGTCGAGTGCCTTGCTCATGATCTCGCGCGTGATGCCCTGGATCTTGATATCCATCTGCAGCGCGGTAATGCCACCGCTTGTGCCGGCGACCTTGAAATCCATGTCGCCGAGGTGATCTTCGTCGCCGAGAATATCGGTGAGCACCTGGAAGCGATCGTCTTCTTTGACCAGGCCCATCGCCACGCCGGCGACCGCGTCGGTAATCGGCACGCCGGCATCCATCAGCGCCAGCGACGTACCGCACACCGAGGCCATGGAACTGGAGCCGTTTGACTCGGTGATCTCAGACACGACGCGGATCACGTAGGGGAACGTCTCCATGTCGGGCATGACGGCGGCCATGCCGCGCTTGGCCAGCTTGCCGTGACCGATTTCGCGCCGTTTCGGGCCGGACATGAAGCCGGTCTCGCCGACGCAGTACGGCGGGAAGTTGTAATGCAGCATAAACGGCTCGCGGTACTCACCTTCGAGCGCATCGACGATCTGCGCATCGCGGGCCGTACCCAGCGTGGTGACGACAATCGCCTGGGTCTCGCCGCGAGTGAACAGCGCGGAGCCGTGTGTGCGCGGCAGCACGCCCACCTGCACGTCGATCGGCCGCACCGTGGCGGTGTCGCGACCGTCGATGCGTGGCTTGCCATCGAGCACGCGGCGGCGCACGAACTGGCTTTCGGCCTTGCTAAAGGCTTGCTTCACGGCGTCTTTTTCAAAGCGAGGCTCATCACCACCGGCAAGCGCAGCCATGACCGCATCGCGCAGCGCGCCAATTTTCTCGTAGCGCGCCGTTTTTTCCATGATCTGGTAGGCATCGGCAAGATGATCGCCGATCTCCTTGGCAACCGCGTCGTTCAGCTCCGGGTCGGCCGGCACCGGCTCCCAGTTCCAGGACTCGTTGCCGACTTCGGCGACCAGCTCGTTGATGGCGGCGATCGCCGACTGCATCTGTTCGTGGCCGTACATGACCGCGCCAAGCATGATCTCTTCGGACAGGCGGTTGGCCTCCGATTCAACCATCAGCACCGCGTCGGCGGTACCGGCGACAATCAGGTCGAGGCGCGAATTGACCAGTTCCGCAGCGGTCGGATTCAACGCGTATTCGTTGTCGATGTAACCGACCCGCGCGGCCGCAATCGGGCCGGCGAATGGCATACCCGAGATAGACAGTGCGGCGGACGCACCGATCAGGGCTGGTATATCGGCATTTACTTCCGGATCGACCGAGATCACCGTCGCGATGACCTGCACGTCGTTGTTGAACCCTTTCGGGAACAACGGACGGATCGGGCGATCGATAAGGCGGCTGGTCAGTGTTTCTTTCTCACTGGGTCGCCCCTCGCGCTTAAAAAAACCGCCGGGTATTTTGCCGGCGGCGTAGGTTTTTTCCTGGTAGTTGACCGTGAGCGGAAAAAACGGTCGATCAGGTTGTGCTTCGCGTTTGCCAACTGCGGTGACGAGTACGCGTGTGTCGCCCATCGACACCACAACGGCGCCGTTTGCCTGCCTGGCGATACCGCCCGTTTCGAGCGTGACGGTGTGTTTGCCATAGGCAAACGATTTCTGGATCTTGTTGAACATGTGTTTTATTGGACCTGTTTATCTGGTGACAAAGATAACGAAACGAACGGGACTATCGACGCAGCCCCAATTTCTTGATCAGATCCTGGTAGCGCCGTAAATCCTTGCGCTTCAAATAATCCAACAGTTTGCGACGCTGGTTCACCATCTTCAGCAATCCGCGGCGCGAGTGATGATCTTTCTTATGTTTGGCGAAATGATCCGTCAGCCCGGTGATCCTGGCGGACAACAGTGCAACCTGCACCTCGGCCGACCCGGTGTCGCCGCCGACGCGGCCGTTGCCTTCAACGATTTCGCTCTTTTCAAGTGTCGTAAGTGGCATTCTCTTGCTCTCTTAAATTTACATCTGCAGATAAATCATGCAGGAACATCTGAGTAGCCCACTGCTGCGCGTTGCGCCAATGGGTTGGTCAGAGGCCCCTGCCCGAAAATAATCGCGAATTGTACCCCTTCGTGCCGTGCCGCACCAGTCATCACACCGTTTAGCGAAACAGTCGCCTGGGCGCCACACGGCCGTCCTGCAATACCTCGCCCAGGCCGAGGAAATCGCCCGTCTGGCCGTACAGCCGGACCTGGCCGGCGGCGGGCGCACCAACCGTCGTAACTGCCTGTCCGTTGAGGAGGAAAAACGCCGATTCGCGCCCCAGGGTGACCGCCGGCCACTGCATCAGGGCCCCGTCGACCGGGCACAGGCGCTCGTCCAGCGCCTCCATGCCCTGCTCCGCGATCTCTTCCAACTCGTCCAGCCGATGCATGCCCGTGCTGTCGAACGCGCCCACACGCGTGCGCCGCAGGGCCGCGACGTGGGCCAGGCTGCCCGTGAGCTTGGCCAGATCCTCGACCAGCGTGCGCACATAGGTGCCCTTGGAGCAGCGCACTGTGAACGACATATCCGGGCCGTCCACGGCGGTGCGCTCAAATGCGTAGATGGTGACCGGCCGCGGCGGCCGCTCGACTTCGATACCCTCGCGGGCCAGAGTATAAAGGCGTCGACCCTTGTGTTTGAGCGCCGAGTACATCGGCGGCACCTGCTCAATGTCGCCCGTCAGCGCCAGCGCGGCCGCATCCACGGCCGCGGTGGACGGCAGGCTGTCCGTGGTCTCCTGCACTTCGCCCTGGGAATCACCCGTGGTGGTCTGGGCGCCGAATCGGGCGGTGACCTCGTAGGATTTGTCGGCGTCGAGCAGGAACGCGGATACTTTCGTCGCGTGGCCGAAACACAGCGGCAATAGCCCGGTCGCCAGCGGGTCAAGGCTGCCGGTATGACCTGCCTTGCGTGCGTCGAACAGCCGTTTCACCCGCTGCAGCGCCTGGTTGGACGTCAGGCCGGAGGGTTTGTCCAGGAGCAGGATGCCGGTAATGTCACGCCCGCGTGATCGCCGGCCCATTCAGTCCTCGTCGCCGACCGGATCGGCTGTGTCGTCGGCGTGGCCCGCGCGATCCTGCGAGCGCGCCTGTTCGATCAGCGCGGTCAGGCGCTCGCCCCGATCGAGCGATTCGTCGTACACGAAGCGCAACTGGGGCGTCGTGCGCAGACGTACCTGGTGGGCCACTTCGCGCCGCAGGTAGCCGGCCGACGCGATCAACGCCTCTGCGGCGGCCGTCTTGTGGGCCTCGTCGGGCGCGGTGTAGAAGACCTTGGCGACACCCAGATCACGTGACACATCGACATGCGTGACGGTCACCTGCTGCAGCCGCTCGTCACGCGCTTCGCGCCCGAGCAATTCGGCCAGCACCCGATGAATCTGCTGCGCAACGCGACTGGAACGGTGAAAATCACGAGGCATATTGGGAACCGCCGGCGTCGCCTTACAGCGTGCGCGCAATCTCGACGCGTTCGAAACACTCGATCTGGTCACCGACTTTCACGTCGCTGTAGTTTTTCACGCCGATACCGCATTCGGTGCCGGCGCGCACTTCATTGACGTCGTCCTTGAAGCGGCGCAGCGATTCGAGTTCGCCTTCGTAAATCACCACGTTGTCGCGCAGCACACGAATTGGCAGGTTTCGCTGCACGTAGCCCTCGGACACCATACAGCCGGCAATATCGCCAAACTTCGGCGAACTGAACACTTCGCGAACTTCCGCGAGCCCAACGATGGTCTCTTTGATTTCCGGCTTGAGGTAGCCGCTGATGGCCTTCTTGACCTGGTCGATCGCTTCGTAAATGACGCTGAAATAGTGCAGATCAACGCCATTTTCCTTGATTGCCGTGCGCGCGGCCGCGTCGGCGCGCACGTTGAAACCAAGCACAATCGCGTCGGACGCGACCGCCAGATTGACGTCGTTCTCGGTAATGCCGCCAACCGAGCTCTGCACGACTTTAACCTGGACGTCTTCCATCGACAGCTTGACCAGCGCTTCACGCAGCGCCTCCGCGCTGCCCTGGACGTCGGCCTTGATCAGCAGATTGACGTTGTCGCGTTCGCCGCGCTCCATCTGCGAAAATACGTCGTCCATGCTGGTAACGCGCTCGGCCATCTTTCGTTCGCGCGACTTGCTCTGGCGATGCTCGGCGACTTCGCGCGCCTTGCGTTCACTTTCGAGCGTGACCATGTCGTCGCCCGCCGCCGGCGTACCGGACAGGCCAAGCACAACGACGGGCGTGGACGGCCCGGCGCTTTCGATCGACTCGCCCTTCTCGTCAAATATCGCGCGAATGCGGCCAAACTCCTGCCCGGCGAGCATGATGTCACCCACCGACAATTTGCCGCGCGCAACCAGCACCGTGGCCACGGCACCGCGGCCTTTCTCCAGCGCCGATTCGAGCACCACACCGGCGGCCGGACCTTCGTCCGTGGCCGTCAGCTCCAGCACTTCGGCCTGCAGCAGCACCGCGTCGAGCAGGTCGTCGACGCCGTCGCCGGTCATGGCGGACACCGGCACGATCTGGGTGTCGCCACCCCAATCTTCCGGAATCACGTCGTTGGCCGACAGTTCGTTTTTCACTCGATCGAGATCGGCATTTGGCCGGTCCATCTTGTTAACAGCCACAATCATCGGCACGCCCGCGGCCTTGGAGTGCGCGATCGCCTCCTTGGTCTGGGGCATGACGCCATCGTCGGCAGCCACAACCAGGATCACGATGTCAGTCGCCTCGGCGCCACGCGCACGCATGGCCGTGAAGGCCTCATGGCCCGGCGTATCGAGGAATGCAATCGTGCCCTTATCGGTCGTGACGCGATAGGCACCGATGTGCTGCGTGATACCACCGGCTTCACCGGAGGCGACACGGCTCTTGCGGATGTAGTCCAGTAGCGAGGTCTTGCCGTGATCGACATGGCCCATGACGGTAACGACCGGCGCCCGCGGTTTCTCCTCGCCTGTCGCCTCGACTGCAACCACCAGCGCGTCTTCCAGTTCGTTCTCGTTGAGCAGTTTGACCTTGTGGCCCATCTCCTCGACGACGATCTGCGCGATCTCCTGATCGATCATCTGGTTGATGGTCACCATGTAGCCCATCTTCATCATCGTCTTGATGACTTCATTCGCCTTAATGGCCAGCTTCTGCGCCAGGTCGGCCACCGTAATGGTGTCGCCAAGCGCCACTTCGCGCTCCACCGGCGCCGTGGGCCGCTCGAAGCCGTGCAGGCCATCGCTGGACACGGACACGTGACGACGCACGGGCTTTTTCTTGCGCCGCCGCCCGCTCTTGTCCGGTGCAACGTGCAGTTCCTTGCGTGCGTACTTGGGGCTTGCGCGGCGCTCGCTCTCTTTTTTTCGAGCGACCGTCGCTGCCTGTGCCTTGCGCCGTTGTTCCTCAGCGTCTTTGCGTGCCTGTGCTTCAGCCAGTTTACGCGCCGTCTCTTCGGCCTCAAGGCGCTCTTTCTCTTCCTGCTTCTGGCGGGACGCCTGCTCGGCAGCGAGACGTTTTTCGTCCAGCGCCGCCTTCTCGGCCTCAAGCTTGAGCCGCTCGCTGTCGCGCTCGCGATCGAGCTCATCCTGGGCTTGCTTGGCTTCTTCCTCGAGAACGCCGCGGTTGAGGTACGTACGTTTCTTGCGTACCTCGACGTTGACAGTGCGCGAACGCCCCTGCCCACCGGCCAGGCGCAGTTCGCTCTGCTGCTTGCGCACAAGCGTCACTTTTCGCGGCACCGCGGCCGGCTTCGATGCCAAACCACGTGCCTGTTGCAGATGACTCAGCAACTCCATCTTGGCGTCTTCGCTAATCGTGCCCTGGGCACCATCCACAGCAATGCCCGCCTCGTCGAGCTGGGTCAGCAGCTTGTCGACAGGAACCTTTAGAACATCAGCAAATTGTGCGACGGTTACATCAGCCATTTCCCACCCCGTTTACGACGCCTTTTCTTGAGCCGGCTCTGCGTCCGCCTCGTCTTCTTCAAACCAGTGCGCGCGCGCCGCCATGATCAGCTTCGCAGCGCGCTCCTCGTCCAGCGATTCAACATCCTCGAGATCGACCACTGCCTGTTCGGCCAGGTCTTCGCGCGTTACGACGCCCCGACTTGCCAGAACATAGGCCAGATCTCTGTCCATGCCGTCCAACTCAAGCAGATCGTCGGCCGGCACGACATCGCTGATTTTCTCTTCCTGCACGATCGCCTGCGTCAGCAGCACGTCGCGCGCACGGCTGCGCAGCTCCTGCACGATGCTTTCTTCGAATTCCTCGATGGCCACCAGTTCGCCGGTCGGGACAAAGGCCACTTCTTCGATGCTGGAGAAGCCTTCTTGCACGAGAATGGTCGCAACCTCCTCATCGACGTCGAGCTGCTTGGTGAATAGCTCCACCAGCGCCTGGGCCTCGGACTCGCTCTTGGCTTCGGCGTCGGCCTCGTCCATCACGTTGAGCTCCCACCCGCTGAGCTCACTGGCCAGGCGGATGTTCTGTCCGCCCTTGCCAATCGCCAGCGACAGGCGGTCTTCTTCGACCGCGATATCCATGCTGTGGGCGTCTTCGTCGACAACGATGCCGACCACTTCCGCCGGCGACATTGCGTTGATGACAAACTGCGCCGGATTGTCGTCCCACAGGATGATATCGACGCGTTCGCCGGACAGCTCGTTGGACACGGCCTGTACGCGCGAACCGCGCATGCCGACACAGGCGCCGACCGGATCGATGCGCTTGTCGTTGCTGCGCACCGCGATCTTGGCGCGATTGCCAGGGTCGCGCGCGGCGCCGAGAATATCGATAAGCCCCTGGCCGACTTCCGGCACCTCGATGCGAAACAGCTCGATCAGGAAGGCTGGTGACGTCCGCGTCATGAACAACTGCGGACCGCGCGGCTCTGAACGCACCTCGCGCAACATTGCTTTTACACGGTCTTGCGTGCGGATCGCTTCACGCGGAATCAGATTCTCGCGCGGGATAAAGCCTTCCGCGTTACCGCCCAGATCGATGTAGGCGCCGTTACGGTCGACACGCTTGACGATGCCGCTGAGCAATTCGCCCTCGCGGTCCTTGTACTGCTCAACCATTTTCGCGCGTTCTGCTTCGCGCACACGCTGGACGATGACCTGCTTCGCTGTCTGCGCGGCGATGCGGCCGAACTCAACCGAGTCCATCGGTTCTTCGACATATTCGCCCGGTTGCACGTCGGGGTTGTATTCCACCGCGTCAATCATCCGTAGCTCGCGGTCCGGTGTTTCGAGCTCAGTCGAATCGTCGGCAAACACGAGCCAGCGGCGAAACGTTTCGTATTCGCCGGTCTCGCGATCAATTTCCACGCGCACATCGATATCGTCGCCGTGTCGCTTGCGCGTCGCCGACGCAAGCGCCAGTTCGATCGCCTCGAATATAATCTCGCGATCGACGCCCTTCTCGTTCGAGACCGCATCGGCTACCAACAAAATTTCTTTGTTCATCTGAACATCCGTCGCTCAAAGTAAATCCGCGTAATCCGGCACCAGGCGCGCTTTCTCTATCTGCGCCAGTGCCACGGTGACGGGGGTTTCGCCCACCGTTACCTCAATCTTGTCATCGTCCACGCCCGTCAGGACGCCACGCAACTTGCGCCGACCGTCTATCGGCCTGCGCAGAATCATACTCACCTCGTTGCCGGCAAAGGCCGCAAAATGCGCCTGCGTCCGCAACACCCGGTTCAGTCCCGGCGACGAGACTTCCAGGTTGTAGTGCCCGCTTATCGGGTCTTCGACATCCAGCAGCGCGCTCGCCTGACGGCTGACCTTCTCGCAAGCTTCGATGTCGATGCCGTCCGGGCTGTCGATGTACAGTCGCAACGTGCCCCCACCGGGCGCCGTATGAAACTCGGCATCGACCAACTCGTAACCCAGGTCCTCGACACTGGGTGCGAGCATTTCACGAATTTTATCGTCTCGCGCCGCCAAAATCGTTCGTCCAATACTCCGCGCCCGAGCGCCCGGGCGGCACAAAAAAAGGGCCCCAAGGCCCCCATTCTCCGCCCGTCTCCCGGCGCAGCTTGTCATCCTTTCGCAGTGCGATCAGCCTCAAATCGCAGGGCGAAAAAACCGAAAAAGCCCCTCGCGGGGGCTTTTCCTACCAAAGTGGTAGCGGGGGCAGGATTCGAACCTGCGACCTTCGGGTTATGAGCCCGACGAGCTGCCAGACTGCTCCACCCCGCATCCGCAGTCGCGAACTATACAAACGAGTTCGATCTTTTGCAAGTGCAGCATCCGGGACGGCCCCGGATCCGGTTACAGACCCAGCGCGCGGCGGCAAAGATCGATGAGGCTGGAGGGGAAGATTCCCAGGACCAGGACCGCCAGACCATTGACGCCCAGCACCAGGCGCATGCTGCGGCCCGCCGTAATCGGCGTGTGATCCTGGGGTTCGTCGAAATACATGGTCTTGACCACCCGCAGATAGAAGAATGCAGCCACGACCGACATCAAAACTGCGAGCAATGCGAGCCCGGTGAAGCCCGCGGCCAATGCCGAGCGAATAACCGACAGCTTGGCGATGAAGCCAATGAACGGCGGCACGCCGGTCATCGAGAACATCAGCATGAGCATGATCAGCGCGTACCACGGGCTGCGCTGGTTCAGACCGCTGAAGCTGGCAATCTCGTCCGCTTCGTAACCCTGGCGCCCGAGCAGGATGATCATCCCGAACGCCCCGCTCGCCATGATGCAATAGGCCATCACGTAATACATCGACGCTTCGATGCCGGCCGGACCCAGCGTAAGAAAGCCGAGCAGGATGAAGCCGACGTGGGAGATCGCCGAGTACGCCAGCATGCGCTTGAGGTTCGTCTGCGCAATGGCCACCACAATGCCCACGACCAGAGATAGCGCCGCCAGCACTGCGATCATGTCGCGCCACGTGGGTTGCAGCTCCTGCATGCCCTCGGCCAGCACGCGGGCGATCAGAGCGAACGCGCCGATCTTGGAGACAGTGCCGATCAGCAACGTGACGGACGTTGGCGCCCCGTGATAGACGTCAGGGACCCACATGTGGAACGGCACGGCGCCGAGCTTGAAGGTCACCCCAACCAGGATAAACGCAAGGCCAAGCATCAGCGCGACGTTGGTGCGCGCGTCCGGCCCCTCGGCCGCGAGCGCCGAGGTCAGTGCGCCAAGGTCCAGCGTACCGGTGGCGCCATAAAAAATCGATATGCCGTAGAGCAACGTGCCGGACGCAATTGAGCCGAGCACGAAGTACTTCATGGCCGCCTCGGAGGCGACCGGCGAATCGCGGTCGAACGCCACCAGCGCATAAAGCGACAGGCTCAGCAATTCGAGGCCCAGGTACACGCTCAGCATATGATGCGCGCTGGCCATCACCATGATGCCCAGCAGTGCGAACAACGCGAGCACGTAGTACTCGCCGCGCGCAAGCAGCCGGTCGCGCAGGTATTGACGCGAATACACCAGCGCCACGGCGGTCATGACGTAGGAAAACAACTTCAACGCGTGCGCCATACCGTCGTTGACAAACATGCCGCTGAAGCCCACAGCATCGTGCGTACCCACCGAGAAAGCCGTGATGGCCGCCGCGCCGGCGATGCTCAGTAGCGACAGCCAGTACGTCACCGTACGCTCGTCGTCGTGCACGAACAGGTCGACGATCAACACGACACAGGTCATCGTCAGGAGGAAAATCTCGGCGGCGGCCAGGCCAAACTGTGGCAGTTCAAAATTCATGGGGCTTCTTCACAGTTTCGACAGCGAAATATGTTCGAGCAATTGTTCAACCGAGGCATGCATGACATCAAACAAGGGTGCCGGCCACACGCCCAGTACCAGCACCGACAGCGCGAGAACCGCAAGCATGAACATCTCGCGCCGATTGACATCGGTGAGTGCGGCAACGTTGTCGTTGGCGACTTCACCATAGAGTACGCGCTTGACCAGCCACAGCGTGTACGCGGCGCCAAAAATCAGGGTTAGCGCCGACAGGAAGGCGTACCAGAAATTGGCCTGGAAGCTGGCCAGGATCACCATAAACTCGCCGACAAAGCCCGATGTGCCGGGCAGGCCCGCGTTGGACAGCGCAAAAAAGACCATCAGCGCGGCAAATATCGGCATGGTGTTGGCGACACCGCCGTAGCTGGCGATCTCGCGGCTGTGCATGCGGTCGTAAAGCACGCCAATGCACAAAAACAGCGCGCCTGAAATCAGGCCGTGGGAGATCATCTGCACCATGCCGCCCTCGACGGCGAGCGCGGAGGCGCTGGTGTTGCCCTGGCTTAGCAGCGCCATGGGCAGGAAGAAGCCCAGCGTGACGTAACCCATGTGGGCGATCGAGGAATACGCGATCAGCTTTTTCATGTCTTTTTGCGCCAGCGCGACCAGGCCGATGTAGACCACCGCGACCAGCGACAGGCCGATTAGCAGCCAGTCCAGTGTGCGACTGGCGTCGGGCGTAATGGGCAGGCTCAGGCGGACAAAACCGTAGCCGCCCATCTTCAGCATGATCGCCGCCAGCACCACGGAGCCGCCGGTCGGTGCTTCCACGTGCGCATCGGGCAACCAGGTATGCACCGGCCACATCGGCACCTTGACCGCAAAGGCCAGCAGAAACGCGATAAATATATAGAGCTGCTCGTTCATGGTCAGCGGCGTAACGTGGAAATCGAGCAGGTTGAAGCTACCCGTTTGCACGTACAGGTAGATCAGCGCCGCAAGCATGACCACAGAGCCCAGGAAGGTGTACAGGAAGAACTTCAGTGTGGCGTAGACGCGCCTCGGTCCGCCCCACACGCCGATGATGATGAACATGGGAATCAGCATCGCTTCCCAGAACACGTAAAACAGCATGGCGTCCAGCGCACTGAACACGCCAATCATCAGGCCTTCCATGATCATGAAGGCCGCCATGTACTGGGACACCGCCACCTTGATGACTTCCCAGCCGGCAATAACGACGAACAGCGCGATGAACGTCGTTAGCAGGATCAAAGGCATCGACAAGCCATCGACACCTAGTCGATAGTAGATTTCAAACGCGCTGATCCACGGCGCGGTCTCGGCAAATTGCATCGCCGCAGTCGAACGGTCGAAGCCGGTGACCAGCGACAGGCTCGCAACGAAGGTGATGACGGTGGTCACCAGCGCAGTCCATTTTGCCGCCGTCGGACGCTCGGTGCCTAGTGCGAGCACGATGGCGCCACCAACGATAGGCAGGAAAATCAGGACAGACAATAACGGGAATGAATTCATTGATTAGTCACGCCTACCCAAAAACCAGCCAGCCGAGCAGCACCGCCAGCCCGATGACCATTGCGAATGCGTAGTGATACAGGTAGCCCGACTGCAGGCGGCGCGCGATGAGCGCGATGACCCCGATACCCTTTGCCGTGCCATTGACGATGGCGCCGTCGATCACCGTCTCGTCTCCAACGCGCCACAGCCAACGGCCGAAACCCAGCGTGCCCCGCGCCAGACCGCTCTCGTAGACGCGGTCGAAGTAGTACTTGTTCTCGAACAACCGGTAAACGGCCGCAAAGCGCCGCTGCAGCATATCGGCGATACCGGGCCGCAGCAGGTAAATGTAGCCCGCGGTGGCGACGCCCCCAATGGCCAGCCAGAACGCCAGCGTCATCGGTGCGTGCAGCGTGAAGCCGAGGACAGAATCGACGTGCTTCGCAACATGGCCGACAGTGTCGTGCGCCTTATCCACGACGATCGCGTTGCCAAAATAGCCATCGAACAACACGGCACGCATCGTCAGTCCGCCAATCACCAGCGACGGAATGGCCAGCAGCACCAGCGGCAGCGTGACGACCCAGCCCGGCTCCTTCAAATGCGAGCGCGTCTGTTCATCCATGCGCTCCTTGCCGTGGAAGACCAGGAAGAACATACGGAAGCTGTACAGCGCCGTGACAAACACACCCAGTAACACCACCCAGTAAACGAATCCCGCGCCGCCCAGGTGGGACGCGTGCACGGCCTCGATGATGACGTCTTTCGAGTAAAAACCCGAGAACCCGGGGAAGCCGATCAGCGCCAGCGAGCCGATCAGAGCGGTGACATAGGTGATCGGCAGATAGCGGCGCAGGCCGCCCATCTTGCGGATGTCCTGCTCGTGATGCATGGCGATGATGACCGAGCCTGCGGCCAGGAACAGCAGCGCCTTGAAGAAGGCATGCGTCATCAGGTGAAAAATACCGGCCGAGTACGCCGACACACCCAGCGCCACGGTCATGTAGCCGAGCTGGGACAAGGTCGAATACGCCACCACGCGCTTGATGTCGTTCTGGATAAGACCAAGCAGCCCCATGAAAAATGCCGTGATCGCACCAATCCACATCACAAACGACAGCGCCGTCGTCGACAGCTCGAACAGCGGCGACATGCGGGCGACCATGAATATGCCCGCCGTGACCATGGTCGCGGCGTGAATCAACGCGGAAATCGGCGTGGGGCCCTCCATCGAGTCGGGCAGCCATACGTGCAGCGGCACCTGTGCCGACTTGCCCATGGCGCCAACGAACAACAGGATGCAGGTCACCGTCATCGCGTTCCAGGCCGTGTCGCCAAAAATGGTGAGTGTCTGGGCGGCTACCTGGTCGGCCTGACCAAACACCTCGGCGTAATTCAGCGAACCGGCCAGCATCGCGATCGCCCCAATGCCCAGCAGGAACCCGAAGTCCCCGACGCGATTTACAAGGAAAGCCTTGAGGTTGGCGTGAATGGCGGTGGGTTTCTTGAACCAGAAACCGATCAGCAGGTAGGACACCACGCCCACCGCCTCCCAGCCGAAGAACAGCTGGAAGAAGTTGTTCGACATGACCAGCATGAGCATCGCGAACGTAAACAGCGAGATGTAGCTGAAGAAACGCTCGTAGCCCGGATCGTCGTGCATGTAGCCGATGGTGTAGATATGCACCATCAGTGACACAAACGTGACCACGACCATCATCAGGGCGCTCAGTCGATCGACCAGGAAGCCGACCTCGAAGCGCAGATTGCCGCTGGAGGCCCACTCGTACAGCGTGCCCTCAAAACCCGCGGCGCCCTCGAAAACCATCGAATACAGGGTGTAGGACGACAGGGCGAACGCGACGAACACGCCGGCGATGCACAGCGTGTGCGACACCGTGCGCCCGAGCGACTTGCCGAAAATGCCTACCGTCGCGGCCGCGATCAGCGGCGCGAGAACTATGGCCAGGTAGTGCCCCATGCTATCCCTTCATCACGTCGAGTTCTTCCACGTTGATGCTCCGGCGACTGCGGAACAATACAACGAGGATGGCCAGGCCGATCGCGGCTTCCGCGGCGGCCACGGTCAAAATGAAAAAGACGAACACCTGTCCGCCCAGGTCGCCCAGAAAACGCGACATGGCGATGAAATTGAAATTCACCGCCAGCAGCATCAGTTCGATGCACATCAGAAGCAGAATCAGGTTTTTCCGATTCAAAAAGATACCGGCGACGGCCAGCGTGAACAGCACGCCGGACAGCACCATGAAATGCTCGATACCAATGGTCATTGATCCGACTCCGACTTCATCTTCACAAGCCGCACGCGGTCCCTGGCATCAACGGCAACTTGCGCACCGATGTCCTGTTGTTTCAGGCCCGGACGCTTGCGCATCGTCAGCATGATGGCCGCAACGATGGCCAGCAGCAGGATCACGGCGGCCAGCTCGAATGCATACACGTACTCGGTATAGAGAACGGCGCCCAGCGCCTCGGTGTTGCTGTAGTCAGCGTCTTTTGGAGGCGGTGTCACAAAGGTGGTGTCGCCGAAACGTTTCTGCCACACCACAAACACGATCTCGCCGAAGACGGCCAGCGCCACGAGGATGCCCAGAGGCGTATACCGCGTCATGCCGCCGCGCACGACCTCGACATTGACGTCGAGCATCATCACGACAAACAGGAACAGCACCATCACCGCGCCGACGTACACCAACACCAGCGCAATACCCAGGAACTCGGCTTCGAGCATGACCCACAGCGCGGCGCTGGTGACGAAGCTAAGCACCAGCAACATCGCCGAGTACACCGGGTTGCGTGATGTGATCACCCCAAGCGCGGCAATGATCAGCACGGCAGCCAGGACATAAAACATGATGGGATTGATCATTGTCATAGCCCCTAACGGTAGGCCGAATCCGCGGCCTTGTCGGCGGCGATCATCGGTTCGTACTTGTCGCCCACGGCCAGCAGCTTGTCCTTGGTCATTATGTTCTCGCCACGGTTTTCCATGTGGTATTCATGAATCCGCGTCTCCACGATCGCATCCACCGGGCACGCCTCTTCGCAAAACCCGCAATAAATGCACTTGAACAGGTCGATGTCATAGCGCGTCGTACGACGTGTGCCGTCATCGCGCTGATCCGATTCGATCGTAATGGCCAGTGCCGGACACACCGCCTCGCACAGCTTGCAGGCGATGCAGCGTTCCTCGCCATTGCTGTAACGGCGCAGCGCGTGCAGGCCGCGAAAGCGCGAGGACTGGGGCGTCTTCTCTTCCGGGTAGCGGATAGTGACCGGCTTGCGCACCATGTTTCTCAGCGTCACCGCCAAGCCACCGCGCAGCTCGCTCAAAAAGAACGTCTTGGCCAGTTGCCGTACACCCATACCGTTGTCCTCAGGCGTTGACCGCCCACGGCCCCCATTTCAGGTAAACAAAAACGCCCTCCACCGCCAGCCAGACGATGGTCACGGGAATAAACACCTTCCATCCCAGGCGCATGATCTGGTCGTAGCGATAGCGCGGGAAAGTGGCTCGAAACCACAGGAAGCAGAACAGGAAGAACGAGGTCTTGAGCGCCAGCCACAGGAAACTCGGCTGGGCCAGCGGGCCGCCGATGATGCCTTCGAATGGCGACAGCCAGCCACCCAGGAAGAAGGTCGCCGTCAGGGTGGCAATCAGGATCATGTTGGCGTATTCGGCGAGAAAAAACACCGCAAACGCCATGCCCGAATATTCGACGTGAAACCCGGCGACGATTTCGGATTCGCCCTCGGCCACGTCAAACGGGGCGCGGTTCGTTTCCGCCACGCCCGAGATAAAATAGACCACGAACAGCGGCAGCAACCACAGCCAGAACCAGTTCCAGACACCGCCGGACTGCGCCATGATGATCTCGCCAATGTTCAGGCTGCCGCCGGCCATCAGCACACCGACCAGCGCGAAACCCATGGCGATCTCGTAGGCCACGATCTGCGCGGCGCTGCGCATCGCGCCGAGGAATGCATACTTGGAGTTGGTCGCCCAGCCGGCGAGGATCACGCCGTACACGCCAAGAGACGTCAGCGCCAGCACGTACAACAGCCCCGCGTCGATGTCGGCGAGAACAAAATCGGGCGACACCGGCATCACGGCCCAGGTCGCAAACGCCGGGATCAGCGACAACAGCGGTGCGATCAGGAACAGGTAGCGGTTGGAGTTCGAAGGAATGATGATTTCCTTGAACATCAGCTTGAACAGATCGGCAAACGGCTGCAGCATGCCGCGCCAGCCGACCCGGGTCGGGCCCAGCCGCGCCTGCATGTGCCCGATCACCTTGCGCTCGGCCAGCGTCAGGTAGGCCACGCACAGGATCAGCGGCACCATGATCACCAGAATGCCCGCAAGCGTGGTGACGATCAGCGGCAGCGGCGCCGGCAGCCACGCCAGTAGCGGCATCAGAAATTCTCTTAGTGCATCCATCTAATTCACGCCCGCCGCTGCCCGGCCCGCCCGCGTCTGCTGCAGCGGCAGCGAACGGCGGACCAGTGGATCGGTGTCGTAAATGGCCACATCAACCATGCCGCCGTCGTTCGCGCTGTTGATCGTCGCCGTGGACAGGTCAAACTCGTTGGACGGCTGCAACGCGCCCAGGGCCTCTTTCAGGTGTGCGGTGATTTCACTGGCGTCGTTAAAACCGAAGCCTTCAAGCTGCAGTTGCTCGGCCAGCACGCGCAGCACTTTCCATGCGGGGCGCGACTCGCCCACCGGCGTGGCGACGCCGTTGAAAGACTGCCAGCGTCCCTCGGTGTTGATGAACGTGCCCGCCGTTTCGGCAAACGTGCCGATCGGCAACAGCACATGCGCATACTCGAGCATCTGGTCGCTGACGAACGGCGTGAGCTGGACCACATGCTGCGCCTGCCGCAGGGCCGCCAACGCCTTTTCCCCGTTGGCGCTGTCGCGCTCGGGTTCCACGCCCAGCAGCAGGAAACTCGACAGGTTTGCGTCCCACATCTGGCTCGCCGCCAGGCCCGGCGTCGGCACCGCGGTGCCGCCGAGTGCTCGATGGGGCAATGCGCCCACCAGCGACGCGCCGACGCTGTTGACCGCTTCGGCAATCAGGCCGAACTTCGCACCCGTGAGCTGGGCGAGCTGGGCGCACAGTGCCCTGACCGCCGCCGCCTGCGGATGACGCTGAGCGAGGTGCCCGATGAGCACCAGCGCATCGTCGCGCTCACGCAGTGTGCCGGCCATTTGACGATGAACCTCGCCCACTTCGGTCGTCGTGCCGCTGAGCGCGGCGGACACCTGGCCACCCGCCGCCATCACCAGGGCGCGCAGCTCATTGAGCATGGCGTCAGCCGGGCTATCGATGGAATGCGCGACATCAAACAGGTACTCGTGACCGGGCGGATTGACGAACATCACCTTGCCACCGCCGAGCGTTGCCTTGCGCAGACGATGCGCAATGATCGGCGCCTCGGCGCGCACGTTGGACGCCACGACCAGCACCGCCTGCTGCTTTTCAAGCTGTTCGATCGTGCAGCCAAGCCAGCCGAACACGGGATCGGAAGCCTGGTCGCTAATGTCGGTCACGCGCAGGCGATGATCGATGTTGGCGCTGCCCAGGCCGCGCGCCAGTGCACTGGCGAGGTACGCCTCTTCGAGCGTGGCGTGCGGCGAGATCACCGTGCCGAGACCTGCCGGGTCGGCCAGTGCGCCGAGCTTGCTGCCGGCGGCTTCGAGCGCGGTCGCCCAGTCCACCTCGCGCCAGCCCTCGGAACCGCGCACGCGCGGCCGCAACAGGCGATCGCTGCTGTAGATACCGGCGTAGCTGAAACGGTCGCGGTCGCAGATCCAGGTTTCGTTGATCTGCTCGGTGGCCTTGGGCACCACCCGCATCACTTTGCCGTTTTTCACGTGGACGTAGATGTTGGAGCCGACACTGTCGTGGGGCGCGATGGTTTCGTGCTGGGTCATCTCCCACGAGCGGCCCGAATAACGCGCCGGCTTAGAATTAAGCGCACCGACCGGGCACAGATCGATGATATTGCCCGACATCTCGTGGTTAACGCTGTGCTCGACGAAAGTGCTGATCTCCATGTTTTCGCCGCGGCCCATGGTGCCCAGCTCCTGCATGCCGGCGACCTCCGTGCCAAAGCGCACGCAGCGCGTGCAGTGAATGCAGCGCGTCATGTCGGTGGATACCAGCGGCCCGAGGTTCTTGTCGGCGACCACCCTCTTTTTCTCGACGTAACGCGATATGCCGCTGCCATAGCCCATGGCCAGATCCTGCAATTCGCACTCGCCGCCCTGGTCGCAGATCGGGCAGTCCAGCGGATGGTTGATCAGCAGGAATTCCATCGTTGCGCGCTGCGCCGCGATAGCCGCTTCGGACTTGGTGAAAAATTCGTTGCCGTCGTTGACCGGCGTCGCGCAGGCGGGCATCGGCTTGCGACCGTTCGCCATCTCGACCAGGCACATGCGGCAATTGGCCGCGATGGACAGCTTCTCGTGATAGCAAAAGCGCGGAATATAAATTCCCGCCGCGTCGGTGACCTCAATCAGCATCTGGCCGCGTCTGGCCTTCAGCTCAATGCCGTTCACTTTGATCGTGATGTCGTCGCTCATTGATTCTTGCTCTTGCGGTTCCTGGGCGCTACGCGACTTTGGCGTCCGGCGCATCGACGATGCTGTGACCGTGCTCAACCATGTATTCAAACTCGTGGCCGAATCGGCGCAGGAAGCTCTGCACGGGCCATGCCGCGGCGTCGCCCAGCGCACAGATGGTGTGGCCTTCAATTTTATTGGCAACCGTCATCAGCTTGTCGATGTCGCCCGCCGTGCCCTTGCCTTCGCGGATGCGCTTGATGACGCGGTACATCCAGCCGGTGCCCTCGCGGCACGGTGTGCACTGCCCGCAGGACTCGGCGTAGTAAAACCGCGAGATGCGCTCCAGCACACGGACCATGCAGGTCGTCTCGTCCATCACGATGACCGCGCCGGTGCCCAGCGCCGAGCCGGCAGCCTGCAGCGAGTCGTAATCCATGGTGACGTCCATGATCGCTTCGGCCGGCAGCACCGGCACCGACGAACCGCCCGGGATCACGGCCTTAAGCTTGCGTCCGCCCAAAACCCCGCCGGCAATATCCAGCAGCTCCTTGAACGGGATGCCCATCGGCAATTCGAAATTGCCCGGGTTGTTGACGTGGCCTGACACCGAGAAAATGGCCGTACCGCCGGCGTTCTCCACGCCCAGCTCCTTGAACCACTTGGCGCCGTTGCGAATAATCGCCGGGACGGAGGCCAGGCTGTAAGTGTTGTTGACCGTGGTCGGCCGGCCGAAGGCGCCGAAGTTAGCCGGAAACGGCGGTTTGAACCGCGGCCGACCCGGCTTGCCTTCGAGCGACTCGAGCAGGCCGGTTTCCTCACCGCAGATATAGGCACCGGCGCCGGCGAACATGTGCAGATCGAAATCGTGGCCGCTGCCGAACAAATTCTTGCCCAGGTAGCCCGCCTCGTAGGCTTCCTTGAGCGCCGCCTCGAAACGCGGCACGGGCTCTTCAATAAACTCGCCGCGAATGTAGTTGTAGCCTACCGTCGCGCCCATCGAATAGCCGGCAATGGCCATGCCCTCGATCAGCGCGTGCGGGTTGTAGCGCAGGATGTCGCGATCGTGACAGGTGCCCGGCTCACTCTCGTCGGAATTGCACACCAGGTATTTTTGCCCCGGCGCCTTGCGTGGCATGAAGCTCCACTTGAGGCCGGTAGGAAAGCCGGCGCCGCCGCGGCCGCGCAGGTTGGATTCCTTTACCTCTTCGATGAGCTCTTCGGGCGTCATCGTTGTATAGACTTTTTCCAGTGCCTTGTAACCGCCGATGGCGCGATAGGCTTCGAGCGACCACGGCTCGTCGTGGTCCATCGTGGTGAAAGCCACCAGGTTTTTTTTCTGCAGCCACGGGTTCATGAAATTGCATCCAGGATG
>Ga0316201_10000718_pt1 | contig 20135 bp, 19 predicted proteins | sample CS6wburrow_MG_FD_204516 | JGI IMG/M metagenome (GOLD analysis project Ga0316201, IMG submission 204516) | Coastal sediment microbial communities from Delaware Bay, Delaware, United States - CS-6 worm burrow | ecosystem: Environmental > Aquatic > Marine > Coastal > Sediment | place: USA... | reverse complement strand
CCCTCTTCAGTCGCCGAAGCCTGTGCATCGGCATGATAGAAGGCATCTCCCTCGGGCGTTCTGGCATGGCAGTCCTGGCAGCCGGTCGGTCCGTCCATTTGCTCATGACAGCCGATACAGCTCCAGTGATAGGCCGCCTTCAAGCCAGGCGTATCGATGTGGAACTGGTAGACGTCTGCTGCTTTACGGTTGATATGTTCCGCGGAGAATGTATCGACGGCGTGACAAGCACTGCAAGCGACCTCTGCGGTCCCATCACTCTCAGCATGGCAACGCACACAGCGATCGTCGATTGTCCCGGTACCGGTTGCATGGTGATGACAGGCCGAGCAATCTTCACCGAGCTCGGTATGCATCTCATGGTCAAATTCAACCCCATCAAAATATTGTGTCATGACGTCGATCGATACCTGGTCAGGCATATCATCAAAAGCCTGGGCCATGGTGGCTGCCATGACGAATGTGCAGACCGTTATCAAGGTTGTTAAAATTTGCTTTGCGCTCATGATTCTCTCCTTAGTTCAGATCAGTGCCAAATGGCCTTCTCATTCGCCAACGTCACCAGGCCTCTGGTTGATGTATTTGTAGAACATCGGAAAGGCGATGAAGAACGCGAGACAGATGAGATACTCAACGCCCTTGATGTACTGGTAGAAATCCACCAGTGTATGAACACTGTGCCATTCGCCGATTTTTTCGAGTATCTGGATCATTGTAATTCCTCCTTAGTGGACAACGTCCTCGATCTGCAAGAGACTAGATTCTGCTGGCATGGCGCTTGTTCTGTTTGGAGTGGTCCTTGATCAAACCTTTGACAAAACCGACCAGGAGCATGATCGTCGGCACCAGCTGCACGACAACGATCAGTGCGCAGAAGCCCAGGAAGATGCCAACCAGGATGCCACTGGAATAGGTCTTGGTCGTATCCACTGCAAAAGCAGGGCTTACCATCGTCATCAACATCGCCATTCCCATCAATGCGTTTCTGAGCTTTTTCATAATTTCCTCCATTCAGTTAGTATGCGGTTTACAGTTGCTATTGCAGCCATTCACCTGTTGAGTTTTGAGTTACCTTTTCAAATGCGCACTTGACAGCCTCGCGCAATTCTTCCTCGTCACTCGGTTTGTTCGGTTTGAGGGCATGATAGAAAATCCCCTCACTTCTGGCTTTTCTAATCAGGGCCAGCGGCAGTTCGCTGGCAACCAGGATGATCGTCAGGTTGCGATTGCATTTCTTGAGAATCGGAATCAATTCCGTTGCCAGCATTTGATCGAATCGCGTACTGAGTAATACAACCTGGGCGGTCTTTTTCAGAATCCCGTAGAGCACACCGGCTGCCGAGTTGGTAACCGTCACCTGGTACCCGGCCTTGATGAACAGGTCCGCCATGCGTTTCCTGGTCAACACGTCTTCGTCTGCGATGAGTAGTCCTGGCATGTGCATCATTGGCTCTCTCCCGTCCGCGGCCAAACCGCCCCCGTTCTTCAGGGGCAGCCTCTACTAGTCAACTCTAGTCAGCTTTAACAGAACTCTTCTCCCTCGAGGAAAACAGCCCCTTGACCATACCGATGAAGAGAATCGCCGCCGGAATCAGCTGGGAAACGATAATCAGGGCAAAGAAACCTATGAACGCGTAAGTCAGAATACCTACGCTTTCCGCCTGTACACCAGTCGCCGCGTAAGCGGCAGAAGCACTACCCGCCATCATCGTGATCAACATACGCATCGTTTTCATAACGGCCTCCTTCTCTTTGCAGTGTTGCTTCGACATGAAGCACTTGATACAGGAATACTGCATCGGCCGTGCCATTCTTAAAATATTTTTATATAAAGAAGTAACATATTGTTTTAATTGGTTTTTTCTTATAGGGGGCGTGAAGGAATTTCAGGTAAAACTGGCGATAAGTATATTTTAAATATACTTATCAAAGTGATCGGCAAGGATACTCCTACTTTAGCTTGTTGCTAAAGTATTGGAATTAATGACTTTTTTGACAAAAAAATGCACTGTATAAATTACCTATACAGTGCAGATGTTTTTATTATTTTATGACGAGAGCCTGATGAGGAGTCGACCTAATCCACTGCCCTCGCCCGAATACTGATCCCCTGTTTTTTCAGCATGGCCTGGAAGTTGGGTCGCTGCATACCGACTTCTTCCGCGGCTTTTGTGACATTCCAGTCATTCCGGTCCAGAGCGCTCAGGAGGAAGGCCCGCTCAAGCGGCACGACCGCCTGCTCGCGCAGATGCCGCTTCTGCTCCTTCAATTCATTGGCATCAAGGGGAACTGCTTTTTCCTCAAACGGGCCGGAGACATAATCATCGCCTGGCATCTCCAGGTCGGTCTTCTGGACCAGATCAGTCTGGGACAGGACAACCGCGCGCTCAATGAGGTTTTCCAGTTCACGAACATTTCCCGGGAAAGCATAGTTTTCCAACAGCTCGATAACATCCGGGCAGAAGCCGCGGATCTCCTTGCCATTTTCTTCGGCAAAGCGCTTGAGGAACTGGCTGGCGAGCAACATCAGATCGCCTTTGCGGTCACGCAGCGGCGGAAGTTCAATCGGAATGATGTTCAAACGGAAAAACAGGTCATCTCGGAACAGGCCATGCTTGACCATTTCCCGCAAATTCGAATTGGTGGCCGCCACCAGGCGGATATTGATCGGCACCGGCGTCGTGCCACCGATCGGCGTCACAACCCGTTCCTGCAGGACACGCAGCAGCTTCGCCTGGGTCGACAGGCTGATATTGCCGATCTCGTCAAGCAATACCGTTCCACCCTCGGCAACTTCAAACAGTCCTCGCTTGGTCTGGATTGCGCCCGTGAAAGAGCCTTTGACGTGGCCGAACAGCTCACTCTCCAGCAGACTCTCGGCAAGGGTTGTGCAGTCGACTGCGACAAATGGCTGCTCGCGCCGCGAGCTGTGCCCATGAATCGCACGGGCGACCAACTCCTTGCCGGTCCCGCTTTCACCGGTAATCAGAACCGTGCTGTCAGTCGGCGCCACCTGCATGATACGCTGGTAAAGACGCTTCATTTCCCGACTGTCGCCGAGCAGACAGTCAAAACCATGACTCTCGTTCATCTCCCGGTGCAAATACATTTCATCGATCAGCACCGCCCGGGTTTCCAGAGCGGTTTTGACTTTTTCAATAATCTCTTCGTTCTCAAAGGGCTTGGCAAGATAATCCGTGGCACCGTTCTTCATCGCTTCAACAGCATTGTCGATAGCGGCATAGCCGGTTATCAGGACAACAGGCAGTTCGGGTTGACGGGTCCGGATCGCCCGCAGGACCTCTAGGCCGCTCATCCCGGGCATCTTCAGGTCCGTGATCAGCAGTTTGAAGCGCTCCGCCTCCAGACGCTCAAGAGCGGCACGGCCGTTGCTGACCGTTTCGACATCGTACCCTGCGCCACTCAGAACCCGGCGTAACCCCTCGCGGATAACTGCATCGTCATCAGCAATCAGGATTCGTTCAATCTGTTCACTCATAAAATCCTCTCCCTGAACTGCAATTGTACAAATTCCAACAAAACAAATAGTTCACCAATCATGCTGTGGAGACCTTACCATCCGGTAAGCCATCGTCTTGCTCTGCGGGGATCCATTTTGCCACCGGAAGCTCAACAGTAAACACCGTGCCCTGATCGACGACGCTCTGCACCGTGATGTGCCCGCCATGGTTCTGAATGATGCCATAGGAAACCGAGAGGCCGAGACCGGTACCGGCGACACCGCCGAGTTCCTGGTTCTTGGTTGTGAAAAAGGGGTCGAAGATGCGACCCAGGTTCTCTTCAGAAATTCCCTGTCCGGTATCCTCAATTGACGTAATCAGCAGATCACGCTGAGGATCGGTGCGCATTGTGACCGTCAGCCGTCCACCAAGCGGCATGGCATGGCAGGCGTTGACCAGGAGGTTGATGAACACCTGCTCAATCTGTGTCGGGTCAACCTCAATGTCGGGCAGGTTGACACCGTAATGACGGATGATCTCGACATCATTCACCGCGGCGTGGTGCTCAACCAGGGCCAGAGTGTTCTCCATGATGTTGGCCAGCGATTTGAGTCGCTTGTCCGGAATTGAGGTTCTGGAGAAATCCAGCAGGCGCTTGACGATATCGGCACAACGTTTCGTTTCGTGCACGATCGTCATGGCATCAGCACGTTGTTCCTCGCCAAGCCGCTTGTCTTCGGCGAACAGATTCGCGAACATCAGGATTCCGCCCAGTGGATTGTTGATCTCATGAGCGATCCCGGCAACCAGCTCACCGAGCGACGCAAGCTTTTCAGAGCGCGCCAGCTGGTAGTTCACCTTCTCGATTTCCTCGGTTCTTTCCAGGACCTTCGCCTCGAGGGTTTCGTTCAGCTCCCGATAGCCGTCACGGGCTTCCTTCAATTTCACAGTCATGGTGTTAAAAGCTTCCGACAGTTCGCCGATCTCGTCGTCCGATTTTCGTTCCAGCTGGCTGTCGAGTTCCATATTCGATACCTTGCGGGCATGCAGCAGAAGATCACGGACCGGGTCGATAACCATGCTTTGCGTCATCCAGCTCAGGCAGATGATGATGATCAGCATCAGTGTCCCGCCAAAAATCGCGATACTGTCACGGTAAGCACTGGCTTGTACGCCGATTTTCGCCAGGGTCCCCTGAACCTCCAGGTAGCCAAGGGTCTTGACATCGGGGGGATGCACATGACAGACCGCGGTATAACAGGTCGACTTGTTATCGATTTCGGTCGTAACACTGAGAATCTCGATGCCTTGCGAATTAACAAAAATTCTGCGATTGCTGTTCTGGCTATTACTCTCGACAGGCATCTCCTCACTGACGTTGCCCTGATCGCTGAAGCGCAGTTCTTGCTTGGTTTTGCCTATTTCATCACCCTGGGTCGAAAAATGCACATACCCTTCCGTGCTATAGAGACGGACCCGGTCAATTTTCTCGTGCTGGGTAACTTCATCGATCATCTCGTAGACCCTGGTACGGTTGTCTTCGAGCATCTGGAAGTGAGTCGTATGGAGAATGATCTCGCTTAAGGTTTCAACATCGTCTTTGGCATCCTGCAAAAAGACCTCTTTCAGAGTACTGATGTTGAAAGAAGCGAACAGCGAGATGGTAAGCAGCAGGACGAGCCCCGTGCGAAAGATGAATTTACTGATCAAGCTGTGACTGAGCGCACCAAACTTCTTCATCAAATTCACCTGTGCGGGAGATGAAAAAACCGGAAGCGTAAGACCGAATCGGTGGCACCCGTATCGATCCCGGCAACCCGGCCGTCCAGATTAAAAATCCGGGATTTTCAGCGCCTGCCTGGCGGAGAGGGTGGCCACACCGAATGCTTAACTTTGATTAATTATTTTAGATTAATATAACGGAAAGCCCCAGGATGTCAAGACAAACTACGCAATTTAACTAGGTTATCGCTGTTTAAACAGTTAGATTTTTTTGTTTTGTAGAGGACGTTTTTGAATTTATAAAACCTGCGTTGTTCGTCGGCATTGCCACTATGCGGGTCCGCCCGATAGCCAGCACGCAGTTCAAGATACCACCGGTCAGGTATTCAAGGTAGAGTCGGAAGCGCGATCGACTTGTGATCGGGGGGACCGCTTCACCGATTTCATGCAGGACGTCGGCCAGCTTTTCCTTGCCGTAACTCCTGATTTTCTGCAGTGCCTCTTCAACCGGAAGGGGCAACGCCATAAAACTCACCTTGCGTAACTTTTCTACACAGGGAGTTTAAATTGTTTCCTGGCAATGGTCAAAGCGGGCGCTTGCCAACGGTCTGTTTATGATTGATACTGAACAGGTTATTGGCCAGACAGCGCAGAAAGGATCGCCTGTATGTCCCAGAAAATCCTGGTACTCTCACCGTGCAACCACGAGGCCTCCACGCTCTGCGACAATTTGTCCTCGCTCGGATTTGCGGCAACCTCCGTTGAGACACTGGTGCACCCTTCTGCCGAAGAGCACTCTCCGGCACTCTGTATTATCGACCTGCAGCTCCACCACTCCAGCTTTCCGGCACTATGGGACGCCTGGTTGCAGGACTGCCTCCAGACCCGGACGGCCTGCCTGGCCTACGACAGTACGACACAGCCTGAGCACAGCATGATCGCCAGACTTGACCCGCTCTGTAACACACTGCAGGATCCCGAAGACAAAGACCAGCTGGTAGGCAAGATTCACAGCCTGCTTACCATCCGCAAACTAACCCGGCAACTCGAGGCGACCCGCCACCAACTGGCTCACTACCAGGAAGAGCTTCAGGAGGCGCTGCAATCGGCAGCGTATATCCAGCGCAGCCTGATCCCGAAACGTCGGCCGACATACCACAACCTGAGTTATGCCTGGCGCTACATGCCGTGCAAACAGGTCGGCGGCGACCTCTTCAATGTCGTCCAGCTTGATGAGCAGACCGTGATGACATACCTGATGGACGTCAGCGGCCATGGCATCTCATCAGCTATGGTAACCGTCTCTGTCCACCAGAGCCTTTCTAACCATACCGGACAGCTGGTCAAGCGACCAACCGATCAACCCCCTTTCTACGAGATCACGTCTCCGGCCAGGGTCCTGAAGGAGCTTGAAGCAGAGTACCCGTTTGAACGCTTCGAGGAGTTCTTCACCATCAGCTACATGCTGATCAACCCGCACACCGGCCACCTGCGCTACAGCAACGGCGGGCACCCGCCGCCCCTGCTGCTACGCAAGGATGGCAGCGTCGAACGCCTTGAGGCAGGCGGTACAGTGATTGGTATCGGCGAGAAGATCGCCTTTGAAGAGGGGGAAACGCGGCTTCTTCGAGGGGACCGCCTGTTCATGTACACCGACGGGATTACCGAACATTGTGGAGCTTCGGACGAGGCGTTTGGGGAAGAGCGTTTTATCGGGCAGCTATGCCTTCATAAGGAACAGCCGCTTGATGAAGTAACCCGAGACGCCCTGATCGCCATGCGGGAGTTCGGCGGCAGCACTCTGCCGATCGATGATGTCACCTTGATTGGTATTGAGTTTACCTGAGAGGGTTCTTGCAGAAGACTTCGAAGAGTAAATAAGAGAAAAAATGCGCCCTGCAGGCTGATCCGGCAGGGCGCATTGTCACGTTATAAACTTGCTCAATCCCAGTGTTTGACTACCCCTGACTCAAGGGCCGCGCGCTCCACAACCGCCGTTACAGCCTTGTGCACATCGGGATGCAACAGTGAAGGGACCAGCTCGTTTTCTTCGGCGTGCCGTGCAATACACTGGGCTGCAGCGATCTTCATCTTGTTGTTGATCCGGGTTGCACGAACATTCAGAGCCCCGCGGAACAGCCCCGGAAACGCCAGGGCGTTGTTGACGCTCTTGCCGTCAGCAGCGAAGGATGCGCCAGCCTGCATGGCAACCTCCGGCTCGATCTCCGGTTTGGGATTGGTCAGGGCCAGGATCACCGAGCCTTTGCGTACCATGGCCGGGCTGATCAGGCCGGAACAGCCCGTTGTGGCGATAACCACGTGGGCCTTTTTCATCACGTCGTCAAGGGTTTCAGCTTCTCCCCCGGCATCGACCAGACGTTCACAGGCGTCTTCATTGAGATCGGTGCCGATCACCTTCTTGACACCGTAGGAGAGCAGCAGCTTGCTGATCCCCATCCCGGCAGCGCCCAGGCCGATCACGCCAACCACCGACTTGCTGAGCATCAGCCCGGAGAAACGGGTAGCGTTAAGCAGGGCGGCAAGGACCACGACCGCTGTCCCGTGCTGGTCGTCGTGCAGGACCGGGATGTCGAGCTCATTGTCGAGCACGTCTTCGATCTCGAAACACTCCGGCGCCTTGATGTCTTCGAGCTTGATGGCACCGAAGGTCGGGGCGATGTTGCGCACGGTCTCGATAATGACTTTGGGGTCGGAATTCTCGATCAGAATCGGCACGCCGCTGACACCGACCAGGTAATCAAACAGTACCGCCTTGCCTTCCATGACCGGCATACCGGCAACCGCACCGATATTGCCGAGGCCCAGGATTGCCGAACCGTTGGTGACGATGGCGACCGAGTTCGGTATCGACGTATACTTGTAGGCGAGCTCCGGGGTCTTCTCGATGTCCGTGCAAATCGCCGCCACCCCCGGCGTATAAATCTGCCGGACGTCGGTAATCGTCTCGATGCGCACCTTGCTCTTGGTGGCAATCTTGCCACCTTCGTGCAGCTGGTGAACCAGGTCGATGACATCTTCAACGACAATCCCGTCCAGTTTGGCGATGGCATCCACCACATCTTCAAACTGCTGATCCGAATCGACGTAGACGACGATCTCGCGCGTATTATGTGTCCGTCCGAAGCGCACCAGGTGAATATCGCCAATACTGGCGTTCAGCTCCGCTATGGCAGCGGTCACTTTTGCCAGGTGTCCCGGTTTGTTGTTGAGCATCAGTTTCAGACACTTGGCTATTTTTCCTGCACCTCTTTCGATTTCCATAGATTTTCCCTGTAATATTTATTTTAAACCGAACTTTTCCAGAATTGCATCCGGAGCCCGGTCGTAGTGGCTGAACTCCATGGTAAATGATCCCCGGCCCTGGCTCGCACTGCGCAGCTCGGTCATGTAACCGAACATCTCGGCGAGGGGGACATAGGCCCGGACAATATCGACGACGGCGCGGGACTCCATCCCCTCGACACGCCCTCTTTTCTGCTGCAAGCCACCGAGGACCTTGCCGGAGAATTCATTCGGCGCGGTAATTTCAAGCTCCATGATCGGCTCGAGGAGCACGGGCTTTGCGGCACGGGCGGCCAGGGTCAGGCCGCGCTGTGCAGCTGCCTTTACCCCGATGACCGTGGTCTCCCCGGGCGTGACCGGGACCTGTTCGACAACAATCGACAGGTCGACCATCGGGTAGCCAAGCTGCACGCCGGACTGAACCGCCATATGCAGAGTCTCTTCAAGGGCCTGACAGATTTCGGCGCTCAGCCCATCCGTACCAGGTGGTGGAACGGTAATTTCAATTCCCGCACCACGCTCACGGGGTGCGATCAGCAGAGTGACTTCAGCCCTTTGGGCCTTGCCCTCGATCTCTCTTTCGAAGACTTCTGTGTGGCGGACTGCGGTCGACACGCTTTCGCGGTAAACAACCTGCGGCTGCCCGGCGTTCACTTCGACACCAAAATCATCGGCCAGCCTGCGCAGCACAACCTCGAGATGCAACTCGCCCATACCGGTCAGAACCGTCTGCCCGGTATCTTCGTCTTCACGCACCCTGAAGGTCGGGTCCTCCCACTGCAATTTCTCCAGCGACAAAAGCAGCTTGTCACGGTCCTGAATCTGTTTCGGCTCCACGGCCAGGGAGACGACCGGTTCCGGCACCGTCAGTCCGGCCAGCAGCAATGGTTGTGCAACGGCACAGAGGGTGTCACCGGTCAATGCTTCCTTGAGTCCTGCCGCGGCAAAGATATCTCCGGCTTGTGCTATATCAATCCGTTCGCGCTTGTGCGCGTGCATGCGGAACAGGCGCGCGGCACGCTCCTGAACATTCCGGGTGGAATTCAAAAGAGTATCGCCGGCCTTGAGTTGACCGGAGTAAATCCGCACATAGGTTAACTTGCGGCCCTCGTCAGAAAGGACCTTGAACGCCAGGGCGCAAAGCGGACCGCCTGTGTCACATGTCAGCAGGTGCTCCTCGCTGCCTTCGGGATGATGGGCGACAACCGGCGGCAGGTCAAGCGGCGAAGGCAGAAGATCAATCACTGCATCGAGGACCGGCTGGATGCCCTTGTTGCGCAATGCGGAACCAAGGAAAACCGGGAACAGTTCACCGGCCAGGACGCCTTTGCGCAAAGCCGCCCGAATCCGCTCTGCAGCAACCTCGTTCCCTTCCAGGAAATCGGCGAGCAGGTCATCATCCCAGTCGGCTGCGGCTTCGACCACTGCTTCCCGCGCCTGCGCGACGGCGTCCTTCTGTTCATCGGTAATCGGCAGGCAGGCCACTGCGGCACCCAGCTCACCTTCATCGAAAGTCAGTTCACAGCCGTCGACAAGGTCAATGACGCTGTGAAAATCACTCTCCTCACCAACCGGCAACTGCATCAGAACCGGGCGGGCGCCAAGCCGTTCCTGCATCTGGCTGAGAACAGCCTGGTGATTTGCACCGACCCTGTCCATCTTGTTGATCAGACAGATGCGCGGCACGTTATAGCGGTTCGCCTGGTGCCAGACAGACTCACTTTGAGGCTGTACCCCTTCGACCGCGCTGAAGATCACAATCGCCCCGTCGAGGACCCGCAGGGAGCGTTCCACCTCGATTGTGAAATCGATATGCCCCGGCGTATCAATCAGATTGATCCAGATGTCCTGCCAGCGGCAAGTGGTGCTGGTCGCCGTGATGGTAATACCGCGATCCTGTTCCTGGGACATCCAGTCCATGGTTGCCATACCGTCATGGACTTCACCGAGCTTGTGGATCTCACCGCAGTAGTAGAGGACCCGTTCGGAAACCGTGGTTTTGCCGGCATCGATATGCGAGATTATGCCGATATTGCGAATTTTGTTGAGGTCCGGTTGGCTCATAGAGAATCAGTCTGAAAACTGGGCTCAGTCCGCAAGGCCTTTGCGGATCGAGTAGAGGTTTTCCAGGTCGAGGTTGTTGAGCGAGAAGTATTCGCGCTCGAGTTCTTCGACATAGAAACGGTCGAGGCCACTGTTATCGAGGAAATCTTCACGCAGGGACGTATCGCGTTCGGCGATAATCCTGGGCAACAGGTTGTGAATGTAGACGACTTCCTTCTTTATGTTGACCACCACGTTGTGGAACTGGGCGAGCGGGATGTCGCCGGTATAGAGTCCTTTGTTGTAAAGCTCGTCGGCAATCTCCACCAGTAGAGCCTCCTGCTCCACGCGGGTGTTGTACTTGGAATAGAAGTTACGGATGCGCTCCTTGACGTGGGACAAAAGGATCGTGTTGAGGCGCTCTTCCTTGTCAATCAGGTGTAACTGGTCAACCAGGGCCCTGATCGTCAGGCGGCCGTCTTCGATCTGGGTCAGACCTTTCTGCAGACAGGTCACTTTCTTGCGGCCGAACTGACCAAGGTACTTGTTCTCGAAAAGCTGCTGGAAAAAGAGTTCCGTCCAAAGCTTCGGTTCAAGCTCGTCAAAGGCCTTCTTGTTACCCAGCAGGCTGCGGATATGTTCTTCGCCAAACTGGACACTTTCCATGAACGCCAATTGGTTGATCACCGCCGAGGTGTTATCGTAGCGGTCAAAATAGGTAATGATGTAGGAGAAGTGCTCCAGCAGACTCAGGTCGGCCCCTTCGTGGATCTTCTCGTCACAGGCCTTGCCGGTCTCCAGCAGGATATGGTCGAAGGTATGGTCGCGATTTTCACTTGCCTGCCGCTTGGCATGCAGCAGCAGAGACATGTCCTCGGAGGTGATGCTCGCGTCAATCTGGGCTTCGGTAAAAAAGATCCCTTCGAGAACCTGTCGGGTCTCGGCGAGGTAATCCTGCTCGTCCAGATCGACCAGCTTGTCGTGTTTGAGCATCTTGTCGAGCGTGTAGAAAAGTGCCGCCGGGATCTTGTTGCGCACCGACAGGGTTTTCAGCCGGGTCAGGCGGGCATTCTCGAGCTGGTTGATACTCCCTTTAAGGTTACATTCAATCAGGATGTTCTTGTATTCGTCGACGATCCTCTGGTTATCAGGATGCTTGTACATGACATCGATCCTGATCCGCTCCTGCTGATACCGGTCGATCTCGAATTCATCGGCAAGTTCCTGCAGCCTGGCGAATTCGTGATCAGGAATCGCCTTGTATTCGAAGTACAGCTCCCTAAAAGTATCGTGATAGCGCCTGTGTTTCTTGTGAATCAGCTTGATCAGGTAAAGCGAACTGCGGTGACCGAGCATACTGTAAATCTCGTCGAGCAGGTCTGTATCATCACCGAAACCGACACCCTCTGAACGCTTCAGCGTTTTGCCGAGCAGACGTGCAATGTTCTCTTGCTGCTCCTGAAGCTTGCCGGAGACCGAGCCGGTCATGAAGAAGAAATAATTGACCGTGGCATTGCCTTCGAAAAAAAGCTGTTCGTAGCTGTTCTGACCATCCGTTTTCGAGGTGAAATCAAGCTGGCCGCCATCACCTTTGTAGAATGTCCCATAAAGGACCAGGCGGTTGCGCACTTCGGTCTTTGCCAGGTCAGCAAGGGGCTGGTCAACGCCGAACATGTATTCGCAAAAGGAGCCGCCGTTACCACGATGACTGATCCGGTCAGGCTGGAGGATGAACTCGTTGCCCGGCGAGAAAAACCGCAGTTCATCGTTGCCGGCCTCAAAGAAGTAGCGGCTGTAGGCGTCAGGGGCGGCCGCCATTGCAAAATACTCGATGGTATCATCGAGATGCCCGTGCAGTCTTATTTCCTGGTGTTGCTTCGACATAATCTCATTGCTCTTGCGCCATCGGCAACGGCAGCGTCAGGGTCTGTCCGTCATAGGCGAATTCAACGCCCTCGGGCAGCTCTGCGGAATGCCGGGGATAATCAATGTCATGGGTCAGGTGCGTCAGCAGGGTCTTAGGCACCTGCAGCAGCCGGGCGACCTCAATTGCCGCACTTATCGTGAAATGGGAATCGTGTTCACGAAATCGCAACGCGTCGACCACCAGGACGTCCAGCCCTTCAAGCAGCCGCCACGACGATTCCGGGATCGCGCTGCAGTCGACCACGTAAGCCAGGTTACCGATCCGGTAGCCGAGCGATTCGCCAGGCCCGTGCACCAGGGGAATCGGCGTCACCACCTGGCCAAACAGTTTGAATGGCCCCCGGACTTCGTTGACCTCCAGGCGCGGCCGATACCCGGGGGCATCGGTTTCGCTGAAGATGTAACTGAACAGGCCCCGGATCCGGTCGAGCACTCCGCGCGCTGCGTAAATCGGAATCGCGGTGCCGGTCCTCAGCGTAAAGGTCCTCAAATCGTCGATGCCGTGCACATGGTCGGCATGGGCGTGGGTGTACAGGACGCAGTCAATATGATCGAGGCCTTCACGTAGCGCCTGCTGCCGAAAATCCGTGGCGGTGTCAATCAGGATCTTTCGCCCACCCCACTCGAGCAGGGCACTGCAGCGGGTCCTATTGTTCCGCGGTTCGGGTGATGAACAAACCTCGCAGTGACAACCCAGCACCGGCACACCGGTGCTGGTCCCCGAACCGAGCACCGTCAGCTTGAGGCTCGTGCCGGTCATGTTTTGAAGACCCCGACCTCCTCTTCGAGAGCAATTGTCAGGCGGTTCAAGGTCTCGACCACGTGATCCAGTTCTGCGGTTCGGCTGGCATTGTTCTCAGCAACCTTGTGGACGCTGCCGACAGCGCCGACCACATCGCGACTGCGTTGTGTCAACGCCCGGGTGGCGTCATCGATGATTGTGATCATCGTGCGGATCTGCTCCATGCTGGCATTGATCTGCTTACTGCCCTTGGACTGCTCGCTGGTGCTCTGTTTGCCATGAGCAGCAATATCCCGCATCAGCTCGGCACTCTCGGCCAGTTGCCTGATCCCCGAATTCTGCTGATTGACGGCCGTGGCGATCTGCTCCAGCATGGCAGCGACCTGGTTCATCGAATCGGTCACCTGGCGGCTGCCGCGGGACTGCTCCTCAGTGGCACGGACGATACTGTTGACCTGCTCCATCGCCTTCAGCGTGCTGCTGCGGATCTTCTCAAGCGCAACACTGGAGTCCTTGGAACGCTTGACCTCCTCGTAAACCTGCTCACTGCCATCTTTCATCGCCAGGACCGCTTCCTGGGTCCCCTCCTGGAGATTGCTGATGATAGTACCGATTTCACGCGTCGAAATCGCGGTCCGTTCGGCCAGTTCGCGAATCTCATCGGCAACTACCGCAAAGCCCTTGCCGTGCTCTCCGGCCTGGGCGGCAATGATCGCAGCATTCAAGGCAAGCAGGCTGGTCTGATCTGCCACCTCGTCGATAACGGTCAGGATCTTGCCGATCGCACTCGATTTTTCACCCAGTTCTTCGATTGCGTCGCTGGCACGGTCAACCGTTTTCTGGATCGACTCGATACCCTTGATCGTTTGATCGACTGTCTGCATGCCGCGCTGGGCGTCCTCGGCAGCCTCACTGGCCAGTTTGCTGGTCTGTGCTGCGTTATGTTCGATCTCCTTGATCGAGGCGTCCATCTCCAGCATCGAGGAGACGGTCACTTCGGTTGACGACGAGAGAATCCCGACGTTCTCGGAAACTTCCTGACTGGACACCGACATCTGGTTGATCGAACTGGAGACCTCGTCAACCGTTGAAAATAGTTTTTCCATCTGGCTGGCAATCTCTTCGATCGTCGCCCCCAGTTCCAGGGTTGCCGAGGAGCTCTCTTCGACCGACGTTACCAGGTTGCCGGTACTCTCTGCAATCCCTCCGGCCGCCTCGTCAATTCCCTCGATCCCCTTGGACGATTCTTCCAGGGCCTGCGACTGGCGGACGGCACCTTCCATAACATCATGTGAAGCCCCGCGGATCTGCTCGTTCGCCTTGCCCAGGTCATCCGTCACGGCGCGAATCCGACCGACCATTTCCCTCTGCTTGGCCAGGAACGCATTGAAACACTCGGAGAGTTCACCGACCTCATCGGAGGTGCGGACATCCAATTCCCGGGTCAGGTCAGCACTCCCCGTAGAGATTTCCCTCAGGGTTGCCACCACTTCACGCAGGGGACGCACGATGCCTGTCGAGACGAGCAGCCCGATCATGACTGACACACCGATCATGATCAGTGCTGTGATGATCATGGCGTTCAACAGGCTCGACTTGGCATTGTCCAGTGCCGAGATATCCAGAGCGATGAGTACGCCGCGGTCCTTGGCGGCGATTGAATTATAAGTGATGAGGCTCTTCTTGCCGTTGATCTCCCTGATGTAACTGCGTGAGCTGAGGATGGCCTGTAAATCAACCGTGCTCAACTCGGGCGTGGTCGCTGCAAAAATCCCGCCTTCATCGAAAAAGGCGACCTCCATACGGCTTAATGTTTTCAGACGTGTCGCCAGTTTCTTGTCAAAATAGGTGACAGCGACGAGGTGACCGATTGGCTCACCGTACATACTGATCGGTGCTGCCGAGCTGATCGCCATGCGGCCATCGAACGAACCGCTTTCGGCGTAGGCCTCACCTTTCAGGCTGGCTTCGATCACCGGATGTTCCGTACCGGACGTCGATGGGATTTCCTGGTTGCCGTGCATGAACATGCGAAGAATCTGCTTGCCATCCTTGTCAAGGACCTGGAGCTGATCGAAGGACAGGGTGTCGAGGTTGGCCAGGAAACTGGTCAATTGCGAGACATCGCCGCTCAGGCCGGCTGAGTAGACAGCATTGACCAGGAAAGGATTACCGGAAAGCAGCGCTACCAGCGCTAAATCATCTGAAGATGTTTTGGTGGTGGTCTGTTCGATAACGTTGGCTGAATCCTGAGCCCGCACCTGCACCTGCACTTCGAGTTCACTGGCGACCATGCCGCCGACCACCCAGAGGGCGACGACCAGGGGGATGACCCCGACCGAGATCAGCGCCAGGAGAATTTTGGACCTCAACTTCATGGACTGATGACCCTTCCTAGAGGTGTTGCGAAAATCATGATTGGCAAATTCAAAAGTGACTGCACCGGGACATCTTGCCCTGCGGGCTCTCCACTACAGCTTAAAACCAGAAGTAAAATCGTCGGTATAGCAACTTGTCGCAAAACGTCAGGACCGGACTACTTCGCAAAACGTCAGGACCGGACTACTTTTTGGACAAGCGCGCCCGAAATAATAAACCACGGCACAACGCATCCACAATTAACAGCAAGATTAACGTCTCAAAATACATCAGCAGAAAGACTCAGGCAACTCTAATCCCGCTCCCGGGACAAAGCTTGAAGATTACCGGCCAGGACATTCAATATCGCTGAGACGGAGGATGGTCCCATTCCACCCATTGAAGCTATTGCCGAAATCAGTCGATTGAGTTATTCTGCGTAACTGGGGTGCGGGACACAAAAGGAGACCAATTTATGTCAGATTCACTGGAGGCCTTGCTCAGCAAGGGCGACCAGGCCCTGAGGAAAGGCGATACACTGGTCGCCATGGTACAGTTTGAGATGGCGCACGCTATGGACCCGAAACCGGCTGTTAAGGCAAAACTGGCCTACTGTCTGGCCAGAGAGCGCAAGCAGTACCAGCAGGCCATGACCCTCTGTCGCGAAGCCCTCAAGGCAGAGCCGGACAATCCCGATCACTATTATCAACTCAGCCGGGTCTACCTGGTCGCCGGCCATAAGAACAAAGCCATCAAATCTTTGCGTAAGGGGCTGAAGTTCAGACGCCACCAGCCGATCATCGATGAACTAAACCGGCTGGGTTACCGCAGGCCGCCGATTTTCACCTCCCTGCCGCGCGATCACGTCCTCAACCGTGCTGCCGGTGTCCTGTTCGCCAAGCTCGGCTCGCGCTGACCTCCTGTCGCCGGAGGTCATTCCATGTGAAGTCGCTCCGCAGCCATCCTCGGTACGAATAAGTATTGCACTTGTCCCACTAATGGGTTAAGTTCGCTGCTTTCCGACACTTCTGACAATTCCATTTTTCATAATTTGCACTCAGGTACGCACACGGCCCGGCCTTGCCCGGGCTTTTTCCGTAGACTGAACCAGGATAGACCACATGACAGAAGACAACATAGCCAGCTTCAAAGAACTCGGCCTTGCCCCGGCAGTATACAAGGTCATCAATGAGGTCGGCTACGAAACTCCCTCGCCGATCCAGGCGCGCAGTATCCCGCCGCTTCTCGAAGGGCGCGACCTGCTCGGACAGGCCCAGACCGGCACGGGGAAAACTGCGGCCTTCGCACTGCCCCTGCTGAGCCGCCTCGACCTGAAGAAAAAACACCCACAGATCCTGGTCCTCACGCCCACCCGCGAGTTGGCCCTGCAGGTCTCCGAGGCGATCCGCACCTACGCCCGTCATCTGAAAGGGTTCCAGGTGCTGCCGGTCTACGGCGGCCAGAGCATGAGCCAGCAGCTGCGACAGCTGCATCGCGGCGTCCACGCCGTGGTCGGCACCCCGGGACGAATCCAGGACCATCTGCGTCGCGGCACCCTGAACCTTGCGCAGCTATCCAGCGTTGTCCTCGACGAAGCTGACGAAATGCTGCGCATGGGTTTCATCGACGACGTCGAACAGATTCTCAAGGAGACCCCGGCAGAGCGGCAGACGGCACTTTTTTCGGCAACCATGCCGAAGGAGGTCAACCGTATTGCCCAGCGGTATCTTAAAGACCCAGTCGAGATCAAGATCAAGGCCAAGACATCTACCGTTGAGACGATCGTACAACGTTTCTGGCAGGTCAAGGGATTGCACAAGCTGGACGCCCTGACCCGCATCCTGGAAGCCGAGGAGATCGAGGGGATGCTTGTCTTCGTTCGCACCAAGACAGCCACGGTGGAGTTATCCGAAAAACTCGAGTCACGTGGCTTTTCCTGCGCCCCCTTAAATGGTGACATGACCCAGGCGATGCGGGAAAAAACCGTCGATCAACTGAAGAGCGGCGCTCTCGATATCGTGGTGGCTACCGACGTTGCCGCCCGCGGCCTGGATGTAAAGCGCATCAGCCATGTGGTCAATTACGACATCCCCTACGATACCGAAGCCTATGTGCATCGCATCGGCCGGACCGGGCGCGCCGGACGCGAAGGACAGGCGATCCTGTTTGTCGCACCGCGGGAACGACGGATGCTGGCGGCAATCGAACGGGCGACCCGTCAACCGATTACGGCAATGAGCCTGCCGAGCCGCAAGGACATCTCCAACCGCCGGATCGACCTGTTCAAGGATCAGATTGCCGAAGCAATGGAATCCCAGGACCTGGAGTTCTTCGAAGAACTGATTGACAGCTACCAGCATCAGCATGATGTCGGCCTGCGCAGAATCGCTTCGACCCTTGCCTACCTGTTGCAGAAGGACAAGCCGCTGCAGATCGACGGCGCGGAAGAACCGGAAGAGATTGATGAGCCCGCGCACACCGAAAGAGGTTCTGGCTTCTCCGACGGCAACCTGGCCCGCTACCGGATAGAAGTCGGTCGCACCCACGGGGTTGAACCGAAACACATCGTCGGCGCAATCGCCAACGAGGCCGACATCAAAAGTCGCGACATCGGCCAGATCAAGATCTATAATGATTACAGCCTGGTCGATCTCCCCAGAGCGATGCCCCCGGCACTGTTCCGGCATCTGCAGAAAGTCTGGGTGTGCGGACAGCAGTTGCAGATCAGTCCCGCGGACGACCGGCAGGCCATGCCCGCCGACAAGTCGAAACGCAAGAGCACACCGAGAAAAACCGAAGGCCGATATCCCAAAGGGAGCAAGGCTGCGCCACGCAACCGGCGGGGCAAGCACACATAGCGATGATTGAATTCGAGCTGGATGGACACGATTACATTGAGCTGCACAGCCTGCTGAAAGTGACGGGCCTCTGCGAAAGCGGCGGGGTGGCCAAACTGCTGATCAGTGACGGCCTGGTCCAGGTTGATGGTGCAGTGGAAACACGCAAACGTTGCAAGATCCGGACGGGCCAGATCGTTAATTTCGACGGCCAGCAGATTACCGTCCGCTGAGTTCCTGTCGCCGGTATTCTGAAAATATTATGGCCTTATACTTTTTCTATGCTTTTCTGGCTGCCGGACTGTTAAACTTCGCCTGTTCCGTGCTGTTGTTGCGCGGGCTTGCCGAAGCCGGGATCAAGGTCCGTTTTTTCGAAATCCGCTGGCAGGTTCACAAGCATATGCAGACCTATCGACGGGTCACAACGCAAACAACCGGCAAGGTCGCGTGGCCTTACTACGGCTTCCAGGCTTCCCTGGCAGCGATGATCGGCTTTGGCCTGCTGGCACTCTTTTCACTGGGACAGTAATCTCACCCAAAAAGCAATGGGGCGCATCAGATTAGATGCACCCCATTGTGTCAATAATCAATTGATCCTGATGAGCTACTTGTAGATTCCGGCCCCAACCAGCATATCCGTAAAACCAACCCGACGTATGTAGGTGAACTTGTCGACCGGTTCACGACTGTTCGGCTTCGGCCACATGTACCAGATCCAGCCTTCGCCATTTTCCCTGGCAATATCGACAAATTCAACAAAGATCATCTTGGGTTTGTCAGGATTCTTGTCGGCAACATGGAAGAGCGGCCCCTTCTCGGTCAACTGCGGGATCATTGGGTGGGCAAGCATGTTACCATCAAGATCCATCAGGAACACGTAGGTGTTTTTCCAGACGAACTGGCCTTCATTGTTGGCGATCTCGGCAATGCCTGCCTCCTTGTTGGTCAGCAGCAGGGTCTCTGCTTTTTTGCACATCTCAACGATTTCTTCACGGGAGGCATCTTCCTCGGCTACAGCTACAAACGGCAGCAGCATACTGGACAGTAAAAGGACCATCAGAAACATTGCCTTGTTTTTCATTACTTTGACTCCTTGCGATATTTGAGTGTCAGCCGGACACTTGATTATAGGTTACTGTTTGCCTGTCATTATGCTCGGATACCAAGAGATGTACCACCGTGCAATTTGTGCAATTCGGCGCAGAACCATACTCTCTCTGTCCATAAATGTAAACCCACCAGCCATTAATTTAGTCGCTATAACGCTTTTTTGTCAACGTCGACAGCCCGAGAAAAGCTGTTGACAGGTCTAAAGTCCTATGCTATCAAGTGTAGGCTTAAAATTCAGGTGTATTCTGTATACAATCAATATGGCCGACGACAAACGTCAACTTATCAGATCTCTGGGCTTTTTATCAAGTCTGGGGATATCAATGGTGGCGTCATCTTTCATCGGCCTGTTCATTGGCTACTACCTGGACAAGTGGTTGGGAACATCCCCCTGGATGACCCTGATCTGGCTCGGCATCGGTATCATCTCGGGTTTTCGTAACATCTTCATTCTGACCAGACGCGCTCTGCGCGAACAGGACCAGGAAGAAGAACAGGACCAGAAAGTTGATGGACCAGATTGAACAGCTGCCCGCGCAGATGGCCCGGCGCAACTGGATCATACTGGCCCTGCTGCTGATCGGCAGCCTGCCATTTGGCAGTCCTGCCATGAGCTTGGGCGTTCTGGTCGGT
>Ga0316201_10000717_pt1 | contig 20147 bp, 33 predicted proteins | sample CS6wburrow_MG_FD_204516 | JGI IMG/M metagenome (GOLD analysis project Ga0316201, IMG submission 204516) | Coastal sediment microbial communities from Delaware Bay, Delaware, United States - CS-6 worm burrow | ecosystem: Environmental > Aquatic > Marine > Coastal > Sediment | place: USA... | reverse complement strand
CGTAAACCTCCCAGCCGCGGTAGTTAGTGGAGACCGGGGTGACCCACTCCGACGTATGCGCGGCGAGGTCTTCATAGGCGAGCAGGCCGCCCTGCTCGGCCATGTACGCATCGATCTTCCTGGCGATATCTCCTTTGTAGAATTCGTCGCGACCTTTTTCAGCGATCGCCTCGTAGGTTCTTGCCAAGCGCGGGTTCCTGAACATCTCGCCCTTCTGCGGCGCGCTTCCGTCCGGCATGAACGTTTCGGCAAATCCCGGGTATTCACGGAGGCGTCGAGCGTTACGCTCAAAGGACTGGGCGATAACCTCCGAAACTGGAAACCCATTGCTGGCATAGCCGATGGCGGGCGCAAGGATCACCGACATTGGCAAGCGACCGTAGCGAGCATGAAGTTCGAACCAGCCGTCTACTGCCCCCGGAACGCTGACTGGCAAGGGCCCAAACGGTGGAATCTTGTCAATCCCGTTGTCCCTGAAATACTTCAGCGTCATCGCTTTTGGCGAACGACCCGATGCATTGAGGCCGACGAGTTCTTTCTTACCTGCGTCCCAGACGATGGCGAACAAATCCCCGCCGATCCCACAGCCGGTCGGTTCCATAAGACCCAGCGCCGCGTTGGCCGCTATCGCGGCATCGACCGCACTGCCGCCCGCTTTCAAGATGTCCAGCGCAATCTGTGTCGCCAATGGCTGGCTCGTCGCCGCCATGCCTTGCGCGGCAATTACCTCCGACCTCGAGGCCAGGGCACGCCCCGCGATACGATCATAGCCAGGCTCATCCGACATCGCAGATACTCCAATCAGCAGGAATGCACCGCAAAGAAACCATGCGACTCGTCTCATCCTTTGTCTCCGCGTTACCCGGGCCAGCCTCGTCGCGACCGTCGGGAGCTATCCATGATGGCACTCGCCGCCGGCGCCAGCAACAGGGTATGATCGTTCCATGGACAGTGACTTCACCGATAGCAACCCGTCTCTCGGGGCTTTGTACCATGACCATTTACAGAAAGTTATGGCCCGGCACGATCACGCGCTTGAACAGGCCGGTGCCAGCCATGCCGTCATCTACTCGGGTAATCCCAAGGTCGCTTTCCTGGATGACAACAACTATCCATTCAAGGCAAATCCCCATTTCCTCAGTTGGGTTCCGCTGACCGCCCTGCCATTTTCCTACATCGTCTACGCGCCTGGTGAGACACCAGTTCTCGTCTATTTCCAGCCCCGCGATTACTGGCACGTCGTTCCAGGTGCTCCTGACGGCTACTGGACCAGTCACTTCGATGTGCGCGTCGTGCATACGGTGGAGGACATCGGCCAACATCTCCCCGAGCAACGGGAAAAGTGCATCCTGATCGGCGAGATCGACGACGATGCCATGGCGTTTGCTATCGAACGAATCAATCCCACCACGGCTATCAACATCCTGCACCATGCGCGTGGCAGCAAGACGGATTACGAACTCGCCGCCATGCGTCTTGCATCGTTGCGAGGCGCTAGTGGACATCGCGCTGCAGAAGCCGCGTTTCACGCCGGTGCGTCAGAATTCGACATCCACCGCGCGTATTGCAAAGCCGTAAGCCACACGGACGCAGAGCTGCCGTACGGCAACATCATCGCTTTGAACGCGCACGGCGCGGTACTGCATTACACCGATCTTGATCGCGAAACGCCTGACACGATTCAATCGTTTCTTATCGATGCGGGCGCACAGGTACATGGCTATGCGTCGGACATTACTCGCACCTATTCTTCCGGCGACCCGCGTTTTCAGGAACTGATCGATCGCATGGATGCTTTGCAACGAGACATTGTCGACCGGGTCAAGGTTGGCGTTGACTACCGCGAACTCCATATCGACACGCACAGAATGCTCGCCGAGGTTCTTGTCGAAGCGGACTTGGCAAGCGGCGATCCTGACACATTGTTGGCAACGGGGGTCACCTCGGCATTTTTCCCCCACGGCCTCGGACACCTGCTGGGCGTCCAGGTCCACGATGTTGGTGGTTTCATGCAGAATGAAACTGGCGCCACAATTGATCCGCCGAGCGGTCATCCATTCCTGCGCCTTACCCGCGTGCTTGAAGAGAACATGGTACTCACGATCGAACCGGGCCTGTACGTGATCGATATGTTGCTAGAAAACCTCCGCGGCACCCCGGCAGAACATCACGTTAACTGGGCGACAGTTGACTGGTTGCGGCCCTTTGGCGGCATCCGTATAGAGGACAACGTGCGCGTTCTGGTCAACGGACAAGAGAATATGACGCGGGACGCTTTTGCTGTTGCCTCATAACGGGTCGCCCGCCTTGCCTCGCGCACCAAAGTGGCGCGAAACAATCCTGCAGTCTTTGCTCATCAAACCCTAAAGCGCTGTTTCAACAGCACTTTTCGATATCCCGCGGCGGGCCGGGGTTGGCACGACACGTGCAACGAAAAGACGAGTATGGGCAGAACAAATCGCAACATTTCGCTGCGTGCAATGCGGGTCTTTTGTGCGGCCGCAGAGCACCAGAGTTTTCGGCAGGCCGCAGATGTCTTGTTTCTGACATCGTCGGCCGTCAGCCACCAGATCAAGCAACTCGAGGCGGAACTTGGGGCTCGTTTGTTCGAGCGATCTTCGCGCGCACTGCAGCTCAGTGCCGACGGTAGCGCCCTTTACGACGACATTCACCCGCTGCTGGTCGAGTTCGATACTGTTGTCACCAGGCATTCCAAGACTGAGCCATTCCGGTCGCTACGTATATCTGTCCAACCGTTCTTCGCCAGTGAAGTTTTTGTACCAAGGCTGCCGGAATTCGTGGCCCAGCACCCTGACATAGACATCAGTATCGATACCAGCGACGAATCACTCGAGAAACACCCCGCGACTGCAGATGTGTCCATACGAATCTTCAAGTCGAAACCGGATTCATTCGCCTCCGACCGCCTGTTTGCGTTGCGCCTGGTCCCCGCCGGTTCGCTGGCTTTTTACGACGGCATCCGAGTGAAGTCCGGCAGAATTCAAAGCGAGTTTCCGCTTCTCGTTCACGAGTCCAGGCCCAAGGCCTGGCAGAAATGGGAGCGTTCTTCGCGTATCCGCTTGCCGGATCTTAAGAACACGATACGACTCGACTCTATGATTGCAGTCGCACGCGCGGCCGAACGGGGCCTTGGTGCCGCACTGGTTCCCAGGCAGCTGAGCGAAACCTGGTTCAGATCCGACAGCCTTGTGCAGCTCTTTGAGCATGAACTGGGTACCAAAGACTCCTACTACCTGGTCTATCGGCAGGAGGATCGAGACAAGCAGGACATACAGCTGTTCAGAGCATGGGCGCTGGAGAACTTCGCAGAGAAGCATTGAAATTTATTCATGCGATGTTGAAATTTTTCTCGTTTGTACCTTTGGCCCGTCGAACTTACTGTTGCCCGCGACAAGATCGACAACCGGGCTTGTCTTCTCGCAAGTACAGTAAATCGCTTTGAGGCACTCATCATGAAAACACCAATGACATTTCGTCGAACAAATAAACTAGCGGCTCTGGCCGCATTGCTTACTGCCACGACTACTTCCAGTACCGCGTTTGCCCACGAGGAAGAATCTATGCCCTTTACGATGGCAGTCATCATAGACGGGGCACAAGGCGCCGAGGTTCAGGCCGGCAGATACGAAAAGGCCATAAACCGAATCACCAGGAGCGGCCGCCGCGTGCCGAAGGACTTCGCCGCCCAGGTCAATCTTTGCGTGGCCTACGCCAAGACAAAGGACCTTCAAAAAGCGAGCAACGCCTGCGACGCGGCAATCGCCGAAGTCAAAACACAGGACAAGCGAATGTCGCGCATCAAGAACGATCGAAACCCGGAGTTGCTTGCCTACCGATCCGACCTCGCGTTGGCGCTGTCGAATCGCGGTGTGCTCCTGGCCGCTATCGGCGATACAGAGCGTGCCAAACGGAGTTTTCATTCGGCAATTGAATTAGGCACCCGGAACTCATGGATCTTCGAGACTAATCTCAGGCGCTTGGCCCAGGACACGTCGTCGTAAATACCACTCACGCTCAGGCAACAAGGGGTCGCCCTCCCCCCCCATTCGTGTCGGCGACCTGACAGGAGGCCCGGACCCCCCCTTTCGGGCCTCCTTTTTTTACTCGGCCTGGCTTGCCGCCTGCGCTTTTGCCGCGGCTTTCAGCGCTTTCTTGACCCGCTGTCCTTTACGTTCGAGCACAGGCTTCATCTGTCGACTGAGCCAGGGAAACAGGTAACTGACCGTGGCGAGGAATCCGCTAAGTACAGGCATCGACACTTCGCGTATATTGTTGCTGCAAAGGTCGAGGATACTCTGCGCCACCTCTTCTGCCGTACTCATGGGCTGCGAAAACGTAATGTCGGCCGTCTTGTCAATGTCAGCCATGATGAAGCCCGTATCAATCGGCCCCGGTGAAACCAGGCCCACTTTGATTTTGCTGCCACGCAGTTCTTCGGAGAGCGCAATGGTAAACGCTCTCAGGCCCGCTTTCGTCGAAGAGTAAGTCGCCGAACCGGGAACAGGCGTCTTACCCGCGAGCGAACCAACATTGATGATTGCAGCCTCGTCTGCCTCTTTCAGATACGGCAAGGCCAGCCTCGCCAGTACGATCGGCGCACGAAGATTGACGTCGACCATCTTGCCGAGCTCCGTAGCGTCCACCGCTTCGACAACGCCGCGCGCATGGTAGCCGGCGTTGTTGACGAGCACATCGATGCGTCCGAACTCGAACTTCGCTTTCTTGAACACATCGACGCAGGCATCCGCATCCGACACGTCCATTGCGAAGATTTCGACCTTGGTTTTGTCACGCAGCTCCTCGGCGATGGACTCGAGATTCTTCTTGCCACGCGCAACCAGCATCAGATTGGCACCGGCGTCCGCAAACAGCCGTGCAGTAGCCGCGCCGACACCATCGGATCCGCCCGTAATAACTACAGTCTTATCTTTGAAAATCATGGGGGTATTGTAACCGTCGAGGCTCGGCCCAGCGAGCAGATTCATGCGCTCCGTCTATCGGCGACAAAAGTAGTGTCAAGGGATCTGAAAGCGGAACCGGGGTGCCAGGACCGGTGCCTTCGAGGTCAGAGGCCGATGTAGCTTTTGATCTTTTTCCACAGACTGGACTCCCAGCCGTAGACGTCCAGTTGATCGTCGCCGAGTGTCGCGACCGGCATCGTCGTATCAGGAGCAATTGGCTCATTCGCAGCAAGGTCTTCGGGCCGCAGATCAAGCTTGCCCTTCCTGCCATCGCTCGCGTCCGTCAGCCCATCCACGGCGAGACTCAGACACGGCAGTACATCGTCATCAACGATATCGTCCAGGAAAACAGCATCCGGGTCGAAAGCCTCTTTCGACAGGATCATGCATTCATCAAATGATTTTTCGCTGCTGATGGCTATGCCTCGCGGAGAACTGAGTATTTACTGTAATGCGATACGGAGCCAATCTCTGTGAGGCGACTCACAACTTGCAGAAATCACCAACTTTCCGTATATCTATCAATAGCTTATCTGCATTCCACAGGCAAAAAAAACCGGGCTAATGCCCGGTTTTTTGATACCCAATGGAGGATTTGCTCAATCTTCCGCAACAACCTCGGGCGCCTGCTCAGTCATCATGATGATCGCCATTGGCGCAGCATCGCCCGGACGCGGCCCAGTCTTCAGGATGCGCAGGTAGCCCCCAGGTCGCTCTTTGAAACGCGGTCCGATTTCATTAAACAATTTGCCGACAACTTCCTTGTCGCGCAAACGATTGAACGCAAGCCGACGATTCGCGACGCTGTCAGTCTTCGCCAGCGTGATCAATGGCTCGACGACGCGGCGAAGCTCTTTGGCCTTCGGTAACGTGGTTTTGATGGTCTCATGCTTCAGCATCGAGGTAGCCATGTTACGGAACATGGCACTACGATGAGAGCTGTTACGACCCAGTCGACGACCGGATTTTCTATGACGCATTTGTCTTTCCTAAATATCTAATCTGTGACAACTCGAGCAGCAGCTCGGGATGCTTTACATCATGAGCTCGTGCTCAGGACGCAGGCTCGCAGGCGGCCAGTTGTCGAGGTGCATACCCAGACCGAGACCGTGACCCTCGAGGACTTCCTTGATTTCCGTTAACGACTTCTTGCCGAGGTTTGGTGTTCTCAGCAGCTCGACTTCCGTACGCTGCACCAGGTCACCGATGTACATGATGTTCTCGGCCTTGAGGCAGTTTGCGGAACGAACCGTGAGCTCCAACTCGTCGACCGGGCGCATGAGAATCGGGTCGACGTGACTCTCAGCCTGCGCGCCAACACCTTCTTCCTGACCCTGCAGGTCTACGAAGACGGACAGCTGATCTTTCAGGATGCTACCCGCGCGGCGAATAGCCTCTTCGGGATCAATCGTGCCGTTGGTTTCGATGTCGATGAGCAGCTTGTCCAAGTCGGTACGCTGCTCCACACGAGCGGCTTCTACGTTGTACGTCACGCGTGTGATCGGACTGAACGACGCATCAAGCATCAGGCGACCAATCGGGCCGGCCTGGTCTTCAAACGACGGACGCTGCGTCGCCGGACGATAGCCGCGACCGCGTTCGATCTTGAGCAGCATGTTGAGCTCACCGGCCTTCGTCAGGTTCGCAATGACAAGCTCCGGGTTCATGATTTCAACATCGTGATCCAGCTGAATATCACCGGCCGTAACCGGACCGGGACCGCGCTTCGACAAGCGAAGCTCAGCGGTATCGCGCGTATTCATCGTAACGGCGACCTGCTTGAGGCTCAGAAGAATGTCGACAACATCTTCCTGAACACCTTCAATGCTGGTGTACTCGTGAAGGACACCCTCGATTTCTGCTTCCGTGATCGCTGCACCAGGCATTGACGACAGCAAAATACGCCGCAGCGCATTGCCAAGCGTATGACCGAATCCACGTTCGAAAGGCTCGATCGTGACTTTTGCTTGCAGATCGTTGACCGGCGTTACTTTTACAACGCGCGGCTTCAGAAACTCGTGTACTGATTCCTGCATGGGTAAATACCCTCCTGACTACTTCGAGTACAGCTCGACGACTAGGTTTTCGTTGATATCGGGGAGAATGTCTTCTCGGTCCGGTATCGACTTCAATACGCCTGCCATCTTCTTGGCGTCGACTTCAACCCATTCGGGAAGGCCGACCTGGCTCGCTATTTCAATTGCACTTTGAATGCGAAGTTGCTTCTTCGCCTTCTCACGTATGGTTATGGCATCGCCAGCCTTGAGCTGAGCAGAAGGAATGTTGACGACCTTGCCGTTAACTTCCACGCTCTTGTGGCTCACCAGCTGACGCGCTTCCGCCCGAGTTGATGCGAAGCCCATGCGATAAACGGTGTTATCGAGACGGCCCTCAAGCAGGCGCAGCAGGTTCTCACCCGTCGAGCCCTTCAACTGCGCGGCGCGTTTGTAGTAATTACGGAACTGCCGTTCGAGCACGCCGTACATACGACGCAGCTTCTGCTTCTCACGAAGCTGCAAACCGTAGTCCGACACGCGGGGACGACGTTGTGTCGGTCCACCCGGCGGTACCTCGAGCTTGCACTTCGATTCCAGCGGCCTTACGCCACTCTTCAAAAACAGATCCGTGCCTTCTCGGCGGGACAGTTTACACTTTGGTCCTAAATATCTTGCCATTATTCAGCCTCTACACGCGGCGCTTTTTCGGCGGGCGACAGCCGTTATGAGGAATCGGTGTTACATCCTCAATGCTTTGGATACGGAACCCCAGGGAATTCAGGGCGCGAACAGCCGACTCGCGGCCGGGTCCCGGCCCACGAACCCGCACATCCACATTCTTCACGCCGAACTCGAGGGCAGCTTTGCCCGCTTTGTCCGACGCAACCTGAGCTGCGAACGGGGTTGATTTACGAGAGCCACGAAATCCACAGCCACCAGCAGTGGCCCACGACAGAGCATTGCCCTGGCGATCGGTTATCGTGATGATCGTGTTGTTGAAGGAAGCATGGATATGCGCAATTGCATCTACCACATGCTTTTTAACCTTCTTTTTCTTTGCTTCAGCCATAATTTTTGATCGCGGTCGTCTTCGTAGTCCGTTGAACTGTCTTTCCAGTTCGCGGTGCTAGTTATACAGACCGCTCCTGCTATCGTTTAATTGGACGGCGTGGGCCCTTGCGGGTGCGAGCGTTCGTGCGGGTTCGTTGGCCGCGCAGCGGCAAACCACGTCTGTGGCGGATACCCCGGTACGAACCGAGGTCCATAAGACGCTTGATGTTCATTGACGTTTCGCGACGCAGGTCACCCTCAACCGTGAAGGCTGCGACTGCGGTCCTGAGCTTTGCCACCTCTGGCTCTGCCAGGTCCTTGACCTTCATATTCGGCGCAACACCTGCTGCTTCACAGATTTGCTGCGCTCGCGAATCCCCAATACCGAAGATAGACGTCAATGCAATAACGACGTGCTTGTTCAACGGAATGTTTATACCTGCTATACGTGCCACTTAACGTGTCCTCACTATAAAACGCGGGTCTTAACCCTGACGCTGCTTATGTCGTGCGTCGGTGCAAATCACGCGTACAACGCCGTTGCGCCGAATGATCTTGCAGTTTCGACATATCTTTTTGACTGATGCTCTTACTTTCATGAGCTCTCTCCTAAGCGCTGACTGAATCAGCGTACTTGTCCACCTTTGCCGTAGTTGCGAAGGTTGGCCTTCTGCATCATGCCCTCGTACTGGTGACTCATGGCATGCGCCTGCATTTGCGACATAAAGTCCATTGTGACCACAACCAGGATCAGCAGCGACGTGCCACCGAAGCTAAACGGCATGGCCGGGTAGAACATGCGTACGAACTCGGGCAACAGGCAAACGCCAGCTATGTACAGTGCGCCCCAGAACGTCAATCTCGTCAATACACGGTCGATGTATTCCGCCGTGTGCGCCCCGGGGCGTATGCCCGGCAGGAACGCGCCCGCTTTCTTCAGGTTGTCGGCGGTGTCTTTTGAGTTGTACATCAGCGCCGTGTAGAAGAAGCAGAAGAAAACAATCATCGCGCCATACAGCAGCACGTATACCGGCTGACCAGGACCGAGGTTCGCACCAATGGTCTGCAGCGCACGCTGAACCGCATTGGGCTCAGCAGCCTGGCCAAAGAACTGCGCAATCGTGGCCGGGAACATCAGGATGCTCGAGGCGAAGATCGGCGGAATTACGCCCGACATGTTGATCTTGAACGGCAGGTGCGTGCTCTGTGCCTGGAACATCTTGCGGCCCTGCTGACGACGCGCATAGTTGACCGTGATGCGGCGCTGTGCGCGCTCCATATAGACAACGAAAATGATCGCCGCAACGCCACCGAGCAGCATCAGGATGGCCGTAATAGCACTCATCTCGCCGTTGCGGACCAACTCTGCCGTGCCGGCAATGGCGGCGGGCAAACCCGCAACGATACCGGCGAGAATGATCATCGAGATACCGTTACCAATACCACGCTCGGTGATTTGCTCACCCAGCCACATCAGGAATACCGTGCCCGTGACCAGGGTTATACACGCCGTAATCAGGAAAGCCGTTCCAGGGTTGACTACGAGGCCTGCCTGGTTCGACAGCCATGATGCCGCAGCGATCGACTGGAAGCTCGCCAACGCCACAGTACCGTAGCGCGTGTATTTCACAATCTGGCGACGGCCGGCTTCGCCTTCCTTTCTGAGCGCCTGCAAGCTCGGAACAATGTGGCTGGCCATCTGCATGATAATTGACGATGAAATATACGGAACGATGCCAAGAGCGAAGATGCCGAAGCGCGACAGCGCGCCGCCGGAGAACATGTTGAACATGCCAAGAAGGTTGCCCGACTGCTGCTCAAAGAAGTCGGCTAGCGCAACCGGGTCCACGCCGGGTACCGGTATATAGGTACCAACGCGGTAGACGATCAGCGCGCCCACGAGAAACAGCAGGCGAACACGCAGTTCACCTAGCTTGCTCGCTGACTTCGCAAGATCTGCCGGACTTTGTTGGGGCTTCTTTGCCACGTTACCTTATTCCTGTGTTCGTCTATCGCGCGCCGGAGCGCGCTCCTACGATGCTTCCTTAGTCTTCGATGCTGCCGCCAGCCTTCTCGATCTCGGCCCGCGCACCCTTGGTGACCGCGAGACCCTTGATCTTGACTGCCTTGCTGATCTCTCCGGATTTGATGACCTTTACTTTGGTCACAAACGCCGGCACGAGGTTGCCCTTCTTCAACACATCCATGTCGATGACGTCTGCCGTCGGGATTTCCAGTTCATGCAGGCGCAGCTCAGCCGAATAACGAGCCATGCGCGAGCGAAATCCAACTTTTGGCAGGCGGCGCTGCAGCGGCATCTGGCCGCCTTCGAAGCCGACCTTGTGATAGCCACCGGAGCGTGCGTGCTGCCCTTTCTGGCCGCGCCCACTGGTCTTACCCTGGCCGGCGGAGTGCCCGCGACCGAGGCGTTTACCAACTTTCTTGGCACCCTTGCCGGGTGAAATTTCATTCAGGCGCATGTCAGGCTTCCTCTACCGACAGGAGGTAAGAAACACGATTGATCATCCCCCGGTTTTCCGGCGTATCAATAACCGTTACGGTCTGGTGCATCTTGCGAAGACCCAGGCCTGCAACACAGGCTTTATGGCTTTTCAGCCGCCCGTGCTTGCTCTTAACCAGCGTGACCTTTAGTTGTTTTGGCGTCGCCATGATCTTGTCTCTTAATTCTCTATTCGCGGTTCGGGACCGCTCCTAAAAATCGCCCGGCCGGTCAGGCCAGGATTTCCTTAACTTTCTTGCCGCGTTTTGCCGCAATGGCCTGTGGCGAATGAATCTGCGACAGTCCCTGGATGGTTGCACGAACAACATTGATCGGATTACGCGAACCGTAGCTCTTGGCCAGCACGTTACGAACACCAGCTGCCTCAAACACAGCGCGCATGGCGCCACCGGCGATAACGCCAGTACCTTCAGATGCCGGCTGCATATAAACCAGCGTTGCACCGTGACGACCTTTCTTGGCGTACTGCAGGGTGTCGTTGTTCAGGTTGATATCGATCATGTTGTTACGAGCGCTCTGCATCGCCTTTTGAATGGCGATCGGCACTTCGCGCGCCTTGCCATAGCCGAAGCCGACCCTGCCCTGACCGTCGCCGACGACCGTAAGCGCCGTAAAGCCGAACTGACGTCCACCCTTTACAACTTTGGCAACCCTATTCACGGTCACCAATTTTTCAATCATGTCGTCGTTCGATTGGTTTTGTTCGTTTCTAGCCATAATTTTTTGGTCCTGACAGCCGCGGGCCGTCTTGTTCCCTTAACCTGTTAAAACTTCAGTCCCGCTTCGCGGGCCGCGTCAGCCAGTGCTTTCACACGACCGTGATAACGAAATCCGGAGCGATCGAACGCTACGGTATCGATACCGGCCGCCTTTGCCTTTTCAGCGATGCGCGCGCCGACAATTGCCGCCGCCTCGACATTGCCACCATTCTTGATGCCCTTGCGCACCTCGGCCTCGAGCGTCGACGCAGCTGCAAGCACCTGATTTTCCGCGCCGCCTATAACCTGGGCGTAAATATGGCGCGGCGTACGATGAACGCTCAGGCGCGTAGCCTCGAGTTCACGAATCTTGGAACGTCCGCGACGGGCGCGACGCAAGCGATTTTCTTTCTTGTCCAACTTCATGCTGTTATCACCTAGTTATTTCTTCTTCGCTTCTTTCAGAATGACGCGCTCGTCGGCGTATCGCACACCCTTGCCCTTGTAAGGCTCCGGCGGACGGAAGCGTCGAATTTCGGCACATACCTGACCGACTTTCTGCTTATCAGCGCCCTTGACCACTATCTCGGTCTGGCTCGGCGTTTCTACCGTGATGCCCTCAGGCACCGCATACTCAACCGGGTGCGAAAAGCCCAGCGAGAGATTCAGTTTCTTGCCCTGTGCCTGGGCGCGATAACCAACACCAACCAACTCTAGCTTGCGCTCGAAGCCTTCGGACACACCTTTGGCCATATTGGCAATAATCGAACGCATCGTTCCCGCCACAGCTGCCGCAAAACGTGACCCGGAGCGTGGCGTGAACGTCAGCACACTCTCTTCCTGCTTGAGTTCTACTTCGGAATTCAGCTCAACTGACAACTCGCCGTTACTGCCTTTCAGCGTAACGACATTGCCACTGTGCTTGAACTCGACGCCTTTCGGCAGCTCAATCGGCTCTTTAGCAATTCTTGACATAGTTAAAGTCTCTGTCCTTAAGGGCCCTGCATCACTGAACGATGCAGAGAACCTCACCACCAATGCCCTGTTCCCGCGCCTGGCGATCACTCATAACTCCGGCGGAGGTCGATACGATCGCCACGCCAAGTCCGCCAAGCACCTTTGGCAAATCTTCTTTGCCACGGTAAATGCGCAGGCCAGGCCGACTCGCGCGCTGGATCTTCTCAATGACGGGTACGCCGTTGAAGTACTTCAACTCAACGGTAAGCTCCTTCTTCGCAGCATCGCCTTCAGTTGCGAAACCGATGATGTAGCCCTCGTCCTGCAATACCTTTGCAACCGCCTCTTTTGCGGTCGACGCCGGCATGGACACCGCTACCTTGCGGGCCTTCTGCCCGTTGCGTATGCGCGTCAGCATGTCTGCGATTGGATCGGTCATACTCATAATCTTGTCTCCGCCTACCAGCTGGCTTTGGTGAGGCCAGGAATTTCGCCGTTCATGGCTGCTTCGCGCAACTTGTTACGACCGAGGCCAAACTTGCGATAAACACCGTGTGGGCGACCTGTAATCGCGCAACGATTCCGCTGTCGAGTAGCGCTGCCATCACGAGGGAGCTTGTTAAGCTTCGCCTGCGCTTCAGCGCGCTGCTCGTCCGTGCTGTGAATGCTGCGAACGATCGCCTTCAGGGCTTTGCGTTTCTCGCTGTGCCGAGCGACCAGCTTGGTTCGCTTCAGTTCACGCATGATCATCGATTTCTTTGCCATATCCTTTACCTGTCTCCGTAATCGCGGCCACTGGCCGCTCCTACGATGCTCCTGCCTGTTTCTTGAACGGGAAATTGAACGCCTCCAGCAGCGCCCGGCCCTCGGCCGGTGACGTGGCGGTCGTGGTAATAACAATATCCATGCCACGCAGCTCATCAATTTCGTCGTAGTTAATCTCAGGAAATATAATCTGCTCCTGAACACCCATGCTGTAATTGCCTTGCTTGTCGAAAGACTTGGGGTTCAGCCCTCGGAAGTCACGAATACGAGGAATCGCGATGTTTACCAGGCGATCCAGGAACTCGTACATGCGCTCACGACGCAGCGTTACCTTGCAGCCGATAGGCATACCGTCGCGAATCTTGAAACCAGCGACCGACTTTCTAGCAATCGTCGTAACGGGGCGCTGACCGGAGATCTTCTCCATGTCACCACGAGCGTTGTCGATTACCTTCTTGTCTGCAACAGCCTCACCGACACCCATATTCAGAGTGATCTTGGTGATGCGGGGCACCTGCATCGGGTTGTCCAGACCGAGCTTCTTCTGAATCTCTCCAGCAAGCTCTTTCTGATATTTTTCCTGTAAACGTGACATTGTCTTATCTCTGTTTCGATTGACCCGGCGGATCGCGACCAGTGGCCGCTCCTACGGTCAAATGTCGACTACATCTCCACTCTTGAAGATACGAACCTTCTTGCCGTCTTTTTCAACACGAAAGCCAACGCGCTCGCCCTTCTTCGACTTCGGATTGAAGAGCAGTACGTTCGATACATCCAAGGGCATCGCCGTATCCTTAATACCACCAAGCTCACCGATGTTCGGGTTCGGCTTGATGTGTTTCTTGGCGAGGTTTACACCCTCAACCAGAATGCGCTCATCATCGAAAACCTGCAGAACGGTGCCGCGACGGCCCTTGTCCTTGCCAGTTGTCACGATGATCTCATCGCCTTTTCTAATCTTGTTCATTGCTTAGTCCACAAATGTCGAAGTTCTTACAGAACCTCGGGAGCCAGCGAAATAATCTTCATGAATTTGCTGGTACGCAGCTCGCGCGTAACCGGCCCGAAAATACGTGTGCCGATCGGCTCGAGGCGCGCATTCAGCAACACCGCTGCGTTGCCGTCGAAACGAATCAACGATCCGTCCTTGCGGCGAACGCCCTTTCGCGTACGTACGACAACAGCGTTATAAACTTCGCCCTTCTTGACCTTGCCGCGCGGGATCGCATCCTTGACGCTGACCTTGATCACGTCTCCAACACCGGCATACCGGCGTTTCGAGCCTCCGAGCACCTTGATGCACTGTACGCGGCGAGCACCTGAGTTATCGGCGGCGTCCAGAACTGTCTGCATCTGAATCATGACTGAATCCTAAGAGTTTTTACTTGCCTGCCGAACGTTCGATAACGTTTACGACTGACCAGGACTTGTTCTTCGAAATGGGACGGCACTCAGCAATCGCTACGCGATCGCCTTCTTTGCACTCATTGGCTGCGTCATGAGCAAGTACCTTGCCGGTCCGGCGAATGTATTTGCCGTACACGGGGTGCTTGATCAAGCGCTCGATTGCAACTGATACGGTCTTGTCCATCTTGTTGCTTTCGACACGACCAACGACAGTGCGTCGTCCTTTATTCTCTTCACTCATTTCTTCTCACCTTCGGCGCGCTTCAGCTCATTCAGAACCGTCTTAACGCGAGCAATATTCTTTCTGACGCGACCGTGCTCATGATTCTGCGTGAGCTCACCGGTTGCATGCTGCATGCGCAGGTTGAACTGCTCACGGCGCAGCGCAACGAGTTCTTCGTTGAGCTCTTCTACAGACTTGCTGCGGAGATCAGCTGCATTCATCACATCACCTGCCGAGTTACAAACGTGGTAGCGAAAGGCAGTTTCGCAGCAGCCAGGCGAAACGCCTCGCGTGCGATCTCTTCCGTCACACCTTCCATCTCATACAGGACGCGGCCCGGCTGAATCTGGCACACCCAGTACTCAACGTTGCCCTTGCCCTTACCCTGGCGTACCTCAAGCGGCTTCTTGGAGATCGGCTTGTCGGGAAAAACCCGTATCCAGATCTTGCCACCGCGCTTGATGTAACGCGTCATCGCACGTCGAGCTGCCTCGATCTGCCGGGCGGTTAACCGTCCGCGGCCGGTCGCCTTCAGGCCATACTCACCGAACGAAACATTGCTTCCGCGAAGCGCAAGACCACGGTTCCGGCCTTTCATCTGCTTGCGAAATTTTGTTCTCTTAGGCTGTAACATCTTCTATTTCCCAGTTAACGAACGTTCTCTAAGAACGCGCGCCAGCGGCTGCTTCCGCAGGCTCTGCCGGAACCACCTCGGGCTTGTCAAAGACCTCGCCCTTGAAAATCCATACCTTGACGCCAATCACGCCATAGGTTGTGCTTGCTTCAGCGGTGCCATAATCGATATCGGCACGCAGCGTATGCAGCGGCACTCGACCCTCGCGGTACCACTCGGATCGCGCGATCTCTGCGCCATTCAAACGACCGCCCACCTTTACTTTAATGCCCTCGGCACCAACCCGCATTGTGTTGGTTACCGCACGCTTCATGGCACGACGAAACATGACGCGTCGTTCCAGCTGCTGAGCGATACCTTCAGCGACCAGCTGTGCATCGAGCTCTGGCTTGCGTACTTCACTGATATTGATACGCACGTCCTGAATCAGCATGCCCAACTTCTTCGAAAGCTCACCACGCAGCTTCTCGATATCTTCGCCCTTCTTGCCAATTACGATGCCAGGGCGCGCCGTGTGAATCGTGATGTTCACCTTGTTCGCCGGGCGCTCGATACCGATACGGCTTACCGAAGCATCCTTGAGTTTCTTCTTGATGAACTCACGAATCACATGATCAGCGTGTATGTATTGCGGAAACGTTTTCGAATCGGCATACCACTTGGACGCCCAATCCTTGACGATGCCAAGACGTATACCTGTCGGATGTACTTTCTGACCCATAATGCTTACTCGTCTGCTACCCGAATCGTGATGTGGCTGTTGCGTTTAATAATCCGTGCGCCGCGACCCTTGGCTCGAGCACGAAAACGACGCAGCGTCGGCGCCTCATTAACCTCGACAGTCGAAACTTTCAATTCGTCGATATCAGCGCCGTGATTGTGCTCTGCGTTGGCAACTGCCGACTCCAGAACCTTCTTCACGATGCGCGCACTTTTCTTCGGTGAAAAAGAAAGCACACGCAGCGCCTCGTCTACCGACTGACCGCGGATAACGTCCGCCATCAAGCGACATTTCTGCGGCGAGATGCGTGCGTATCTAAGTGTTGCTGCAACTTGCATGAACCAGCTCCCTTACTTCGTCTTCCGATCACCGGAGTGACCGCGAAACGTGCGCGTCATGGAAAACTCGCCCAGCTTGTGACCAACCATGTTCTCTGAAATAAGAACCGGCACGTGCTGGCGCCCGTTATGCACGGCGATCGTCAAGCCAACCATATCCGGAAGCACCATTGAGCGACGCGACCAGGTCTTGATCGGGCGACGATCATTCTTCTTGGCAGCCTCAGCGACCTTCTTCGCCAGATGGTTATCTATGAATGGGCCTTTTCTTACACTACGCGGCATTATCGAAATCCTTTACTTACGCTTGCGACGGCGGACAATCATGCCGTCCGTACGCTTGTTTGAACGTGTCTTCGCGCCCTTTGTCGGCGTACCCCAGGGGCTCACCGGGTGACGGCCACCCGAAGTCCTGCCTTCACCACCACCATGGGGATGATCGACCGGATTCATGGCAACGCCGCGAACCGTCGGACGAACACCTCTCCAGCGGCTGGCACCAGCCTTGCCGAGCTTGCGCAGGTTGTGTTCGCCGTGACCCACCTCACCTACCGTTGCGCGGCAGTTGATGTGAATCTTGCGCGTCTCGCCTGAGCGAAGTCGCACCGTGGCATACGCGCCATCACGCGCGGCCAACATCGCCGAAGCACCCGCAGAGCGAACCAGCTGACCACCCTTACCAGGCTTCATCTCAATGTTGTGCACCGTCGTACCAACCGGAATTGCGCGAATGGGCAGCGCGTTGCCGGGCTTAATGGGTGCATCCTCACCGCTGATGATCGACGCGCCGGCACGCACGCTCTTCGGTGCCAGTATGTAGCGTCGTTCGCCATCAGCGTATTTGATCAATGCAAGGTGCGCACTGCGATTCGGGTCATACTCGAGACGCTCGACAACACCCGGTACGCCGTCCTTGTCGCGCTTGAAGTCAACAATGCGATAGTGCTGCTTGTGACCGCCACCCTGGTGGCGAACGGTGATCCGACCATTGTTGTTACGCCCGCCCTTGCTTGACTTTTTTGCCAGCAATGGCGCGTAAGGCTTACCTTTATGCAACTCCGGCGTCTTGACGGCGACGACGAATCGGCGTCCCGCAGAGGTTGGTTTGGCTTTATGCAGTGACACAACGTACTCCTAATTACTCAGCGCCGAAAAACTCTTCAACAGAGCTTCCCTCAGCCAGCTTGACGTAGGCTTTCTTCCAGTCAGCGCGTCTGCCCTGCGCCTGCTGGAAGCGCTTCGTCTTACCCTTCACGTTCACGACCTGAACCGCATCGACTTTGACATCGAACAGCAGCTCAACAGCCTGCTTGACTTCTTTCTTGCTCGCGTCTTTACGAACCTTGAGAACAACCTGGTTCTTCTCGGCAGCCATGTGCGACTTCTCAGAGAGGTGCGGGCCGCGAATAACGGTCATCAATCTTTCCTGGCGCATTGCTTGACTCATGACAGGCGCTCCTCGATGAGCTTCAACGCCGGTAACGTCACCAGCACCTTCTCAAAGCGAATCAGTACAACCGGATCCATCGAAGCGACGTCGCAGATGCCGACATTCGGCAGATTTCGAGCCGCCAGGAACAGCTTCTCATCGAATGCTTCGTTGAGGATCAGGACGTTTTCGAGGTCCATCTCCTTCAGCTTCGTGGCTAGCAACTTGGTCTTAGGTGCTTCCAAAGACAGCTCGTTGACGATAACCAGACGATCCTGGCGAACCAGCTCGGACATCATCGAACGCAAGGCCGCCCGGTACATCTTCTTGTTGACCTTCTGGTCATAGCTGCGCGGCTTGGCGGCAAATGTGCGGCCACCACCAACCCAGATCGGGCTGCGAATCGTACCGGCGCGCGCTCGGCCGGTGCCTTTCTGCCGCCAGGGTTTTGCGCCACCGCCCCTTACCGCGGCACGATTTTTCTGCGCCTTGGTGCCGGCACGGCCGCCGGCCAGATAAGCCGTGACCACCTGATGTACGAGTGCTTCGTTGTAGTCGGCACCGAATGCAGCGTCCTGAACGTCGACGGAGCCCTTGTCCTGAAGTTTCAATTTCATCGATGCGTCCCTTATCGCTTGGACTTCACGGCCGGACGCACAATTACGCGACCGCCACGATGACCCGGGACAGCGCCCTTGATCAGAAGAAGATTTCGCTCGTTATCGACACGCACGACTTCCAGGTTCTGGATGGTGCGGCGAACGTTGCCCATATGGCCGGACATTTTCTTGCCCTTGAAAACTCGACCCGGCGTCTGGTTCTGACCAATCGAGCCTGGGGCCCTGTGCGCGAGCGAGTTACCGTGTGTAGCGTCCTGCATCGAGAAATTGTGGCGCTTTACTGTGCCCGCAAAACCCTTACCGATCGATGTACCAATAACATCGACTTTCTGGCCTTCCGTAAACAGCTCGACACGCAATTCACTACCAATCTCGAACTCGCCCTCATCGCTGTCAGAAAGGCGGAATTCGGTAACTAGGTCGCCGGCTTCGACCTTTGCCTTGGCAAAGTGGCCGGCTACAGGCTTGGAGACCCGGGACGCTTTGCGGCTTCCGGCTACAACCTGTAGCGCGCGATAGCCGTCCGTCTCCACGGTCTTCACCTGTGTGATTCGGTTTGGTTGTGCCTCAACTACGGTAACCGGAATCGAAACCCCGTCGTCCGTAAAGACACGTGTCATGCCGCATTTGCGGCCAACTAGACCCATCGTCATCTTCAAAACCTCACGCTGACTTCGATTGGTCAGCGTCTATCTAATTCAAATCTTCACTGCCGAGACTACGATTGGTCGCGGCTGTTCATTTCTGCTGCTTTGGGGACATTCTGCTTTTCCTCCTGCTGAGCTCGAGCTCAGCAGGAGGAAAAGCAGAATGTCCCCTTATTCCAGACATGCGAAAGGGCCAGCCGTCGCGGAGAGATTCGCTCTCGTTGCTCTGGGGCTGACCCTAAGCTCCGAACCGATCCATCAATCAGTCCGGCGGTTCCGGGATTTGCCGTGTCGCCCTCGATTTCCTGACGACTGTTATCGCTTTTATTCCGTTTCGGCCGACTCCCGGTCCGGCCGAATCAAGCGAGCCCGCAATTATACGACTTGAAACCCCTAATACAAGCGGTTTCGGGTCTTTTTTGGGCTGTTTTTCCGCGATCTAACGACCGCTTATAAATCAAAGAGTTAGCGCGCCGCGATGCGCGCCTGGACGAGCCCTGCCGCAATCAGGAATAAACGCAGCGGCACGGGGTCAATCCAGTCACGCAGAAGCCGGCCGCATGCAGGCCAAAATCCGCCTAATTCAGCTTGATCTGAACGTCCACGCCCGCCGGCAGCTCCAGCTTCATCAGCGCATCAACGGTTTTGTCCGTCGGATCGACGATGTCCATCAGGCGCTTGTGCGTGCGGATCTCGTACTGATCGCGAGCGTCTTTGTTCACGTGCGGCGAAATCAGCACCGTAAAGCGCTCTTTTCGCATCGGCAGCGGAATCGGTCCTTTGACCGTCGCGCCGGTGCGCTTCGCGGTATCGACGATTTCTCGCGCCGACGTGTCGATCAGGCGATGATCGAACGCCTTCAGTCGAATTCGTATGTTCTGGTTTGTCGCCACAATGGGCTCCTCGTCAATGTTTCGTTATATGCCTGCGATCGGTGTCTTCGTCAGCGGGAGTAAAGCGCAGCGAAGCGAGCCATCCCGATGATGAAGATACCGATCGTGGGCATCTGTACCTGTTACTAATCTTACTCGATGACCTTGGCGACGACGCCGGCGCCAACGGTACGACCACCCTCTCGGATAGCGAACCGCAGACCGTCTTCCATCGCGATCGGTGCAATCAGGTCAACCACCATCTGCACGTTATCGCCCGGCATCA
>Ga0316201_10000716_pt1 | contig 20147 bp, 17 predicted proteins | sample CS6wburrow_MG_FD_204516 | JGI IMG/M metagenome (GOLD analysis project Ga0316201, IMG submission 204516) | Coastal sediment microbial communities from Delaware Bay, Delaware, United States - CS-6 worm burrow | ecosystem: Environmental > Aquatic > Marine > Coastal > Sediment | place: USA... | reverse complement strand
AGTGAAATATCGGCACCGAAGCGAGCCGCCTCGGCGCGGTCAACGTCGATCTGCCATTCGATACCCGGCAGGGGACGGCTGTCTTCGATGTTGGTAACCGCCGGGTGCTGCTCCATGATCGAACGGATATCGGCTACGGCGGCCTCCAGCAACGCCGGGAATCGTGACGAGACTTCAATGTGAATCGGCTTGCCGATGGGCGGGCCGGCATCCGGCTTGCGGGTTTCTATCGTAATTCCCACGAGGTCCGCGGTCCTGTCGCGAATTTCAGCCAGAATCTCGTCGGATTTGCGGCGCTCGTCCCAGTCGACGTAGTTCAGTGTGAGCGAGCCGATATGGTCGGACGCGGCATCATCGCCCCCGGGACCCACCTTGACGTAGAGATTCTCAATCTCGGGCATGCCGAGAACGCGGTTTTCGACCTGGCGGACCAGTTCGTCCATTTCGTCGATCGAGAGATCGCCACGTGCACGAATATCGACCATGCCGAACGGCATCTCGACTTCGGGGAAGTACTCGACGCCACGGCCGAATACGAAAAATGCGGCATATACTGCCAGCAGAAGTCCCGTGACGGCCGCCACGTTACGCCAGGGCCGCTTCAGCGATCGTCTGAGCAGCCGGACATAAGTGCCGGTGAACCCGGTAACGTGGTTCAGGTCGCCCGTTTCCGCCGCGGCGAGGTTGCGTTTCATCTCGGGCGTCGTTGCGCCGGTCCGGCCGAATACCGAGCCGAGTGTCGGCACGAATATCAGCGCCATGATCAGCGATGCGGAGAGTACGGCAATGAGTGTAATCGGCAGGTACTTCATGAATTCGCCGGATGTGCCCGGCCAGAGCGCCAGCGGCACGAACGCAGCGAGCGTCGTGCAGGTCGACGCGATAATCGGCCAGGACATGCGGATGGCGGCGCGCGAGTAGGCATCGAAACGGCTCTCACCTTCCGCCATGCGCCTGTCCGCCATCTCGGTTACGACGATTGCGCCGTCGACGAGCATGCCGACCGCCATGATCAATGCGAACAGCACCATCATGTTGATCGTGACGCCGAACGAACCGATGAGCAGTATGCCCATCAGGAAAGAGCCGGGAATTGCGACACCGACCAGTAGCGCGGTACGGATGCCCAGGATGCCGATAATGACGATAAAAACGAGCAGCACGGCTGCGAGGACGCTGTTCTGCAGCTCGGTCAGCATGTCGTTCACGTCTTTCGACTTGTCGCGAGACGCGATGACCTCGATCTCGGCCGGCCAGTACGCCTGTTCCTCGGCGACGAGCGCCTTGATTTCGTCGATCGTCTCGATGACGTTCGCGCGTGCCCGCTGAACCACTTCGATGGCCAGCGCCGGCTTGCCATTCAGGCGTGCATAACTTTCGGCGTCCTTGTAAGTCCGGCGAACTTCCGCGATGTCCTTGAAGTGAACAACGCGCTCGCCGACCGCCTTGATGGGCATATTGAGCACATCCGCGGGACTTTCGAAGACACCCGGCACCTTGACCGGAAACCGTCCTTCATCCGACTGCAGTGCGCCGGCCGCCACCAGCCGGTTATTCAGCGTAACGAAGTTGATAATCTGCGCCTGGTCGAGCCCGTAGCTTTCCATGGCCAGGGGATCGACGATGACCTCCATCAGCTCTTCGCGGACGCCCACGAGATTAACTTCGAGTACGCCGGCGAGGCCCTCGATTTCCTCCTTGAGATCCTTCGCAATCGTTATGAGCGTGCGCTCGGGAACATTCCCCGCCAGGTTCAGTACCAGCATCGGGTCGAAACGTGACATCTTGACTTCATTGACGGTCGGCTCGTCGGTCTCATTCGGCAGCTTGGCCTTTGCCATGTCGGCTTTTTCGCGCACGTCTGCAAGCGCTTTGTCGGTGTTGATGCCGGCATCGAACTCGATGAGAACGTTGGCGCCGCCCTCGTAGGCGTTCGCCGTCATCTCCTTGATGCCCTCGATCGTACGCAGCTCCTGCTCCATGGGTCGGACGAGCAGGCGTTCTCCATCCTCCGGCGAAATACCGTCGTGCGTGATATGGACGTAGATCATCGGGATTTCGATGTCCGGCTCCGCCTCCTTCGGAATCGTCATGTAGGCAGTAATACCGGCGAACAGCACGACCGCAAGCGACAGCAACACGGTCCGCGACCGCGACATTGCCGTCTCTATGATCTGCATTTGCTAGTCCTCGTCGTCCGACTTGATGGCGACGGCGGTCTCGACATCGCCTTCGGGTACGGCATTGACCATCGTCCCGGGCACGACGAAGCCCTGGCCCACGGTGATGATCGTCGCAAGATCCGGAAGGCCCGCTACCCAGACCCCGTCGTTGGACGACAGCGCCACATCCGCAACGACGAACTCGACTTCGCCGTCGTCGTTGATAATCTTCAGGCCGATGTTGCCGGCGTCATCGAGCGTAAGCAGAGACGGCGAAATACGATGCGCCAGGACGCGCTCCGCGGGGACCTGCAATTCGGCGGTACCGCCGGCGCGCAGTGTGCCGCTGCCGTTGTCGACCTCAAGCTCCACCGTAAAGGTGCGTGTTGCTGCGTCGGCGACAGGAGCAACGTAGCGGATGGTGCCGTGGACGGTTTCACCGGTGGCCAGCTGGGCCTGAGCATTCTGTCCAGTTTGTACGTACCCTGCATCGAATTCGGAAACGTTGGCGGTGACGATGATCCTGCGGTTGTCGACAAACCGTGCAATCGGGTCGCCCGCCTTGACGAAGTCGCCGACCTCGACGTGCCGCTCCTGCAGCGCTCCGTCGAAAGGTGCTCGAATCGTCATGTACTCGAGGTCGAGCTGCGCCCGCTTGAGTTCAGCTTTCGCCGTTTCGAGCTGGGCGATAGCTTCCTGCAGCTGTGCCTCGGAGACGTAGCTTTCTCCCTTGAGCTTCAGGCGTCCCTGGTACTCGACTTCGCGCTGCCGCAGGGTTGCCTCGGCCTGGGCGAGCCTGGCTTTGCGGTCGCGCTCGTCCAGCCGCACGATGACGGCGTTGCGATCGACGTTCGCGCCGCGATTCACGCCGATATACTCGATACGGCCGTCGGTTTCGGCGGCGATGTCGACGACGCGGGCCGGCGCGGTCTCACCATTGACCACGATGGTGCGCAGGATCTCTTCGGCGGACTGGGTGCGCACCCGGACACTCGATTGCTGTGACGGAGCCGCCGTGGTTATGACGCTGGCAGGCCCCACCTCCGGTGTGTCGTCACCGATTTGTCCCGATGCGAGCCACACCGTCACCAGCACGGCGATCCCTGCGGAGATCAACCAGGAACGAAAATTCTTCACTTTGCCCAAATTCATTTTTCTTAAACCTTGATCTGTGTCGCCAATCCGGCTGCTACAGAAGTCAGCCGACGGCGGACTCTTTACCGGCCTTCGCGTCCTCGAAGAGCATGTCTCTGTTCTCTTCGATGTACTGCCGCATGGTTGCCATCATGGTCTGGCCGAAACCGAGCACGAAGCGTGCGCCGGGCGGCCAATCTTCCATGCAGGATGTTTCGAATTCTTTAAAGAGCTGCAGGTAGTTCGTCATCTCTTTGACACGATTCTCGAGCACGGTTTCGATCTGCTCGGGGGACATGAGGTGCGAGAAGCACATCGTGGCAAGAAACTCGGAGCGTACCTTGTGTGACGGACAGGGATTGTCGAGCGCCGCGAGCAGGTGCTGGCGGCCCAACTCGGTAATGCTGTAAACCTTGCGATCCGGCTTGCCTTCCTGCGGAACATGGCGGCACTCGACCAGCCCATCCACGGCGAGCGCGTTGAGAGCGGGATAAATGGAACCGTAGCCGGCGGCGAAGAAATGGCCGAACGACGATTCGAACTCCTTTTTCAGGTCATAGCCCGAGGCTTCGCCATCGGTGAGCATGCCCAGGCAGACGGTTTTAACATCCATTGCGCTTCAACCCGGCGACCGCTGTCGCCTATATATCGGGGCGATGTATTATATTAGTCCGATATATAAAGTCCAGCCTGCAAATGTAACGAATTGTCTCGCCTGATAAAGACAATAATTACAAAGAGTTATAAAATTACCGGGCGGAAAATACCGTGCTTCCGGCCACGATTTGCCGGGCAATTGCGCGGCGGTGCGCCGGGATTACTGGAAATACTGCGCCATGAAGGGTGTCAGGAAGCGATCCTCCGGGTCCAGCTGGCGTCGGACCCTGCGGAAGAATTCGAGCCTGGCACCGTAAACCTGGCGGGCGTAATCAGCGCGCACCGAGCGTGTCTGGCTGAACAGTGGCACCCCCGCCCAGTGTTCGGCGAAGTCGGCAAGATCGATGACGAAATCCTCCCAACCATTCATCTGGGTCGACGAGGTCTGCAGCGCGATCATCGGCTCGTCGAACGACGGCGACAGGAACGCGGACCGGTCGCCGTGCACGTAATAGCCGACGGCCGGCATGTCGCAGCGATAACGTGAATTGGCGTAGCTCTCCCGGCAGAACTGGCGGTATGCCCTTGCGACGACCGAGAAATCCGCGGCGGGGAAGCACCATGTCGTGTACAGCAGGTTTCTGGTGCGGCTGAAGTTGCGGCCCGCAGATCCCGCGAGCGTGTTGTTCCCTGACGTGACAAAGCGCCCGTTGACGATTCCCTGGGTCGCTTCGCTCACAGTGTCGATGACCTGGTAGCGTACCGAGTGCAGGGGAAGCAGACGGTTGAACGACTTGAAAAGGCTGGGCAGAACCGTGCTCTCACCCCAGTCTTTTATTTTCCAGGGCGTCTTGTAGCCGTGGCCCGCGGACTCCGAATAGCGCCGCAAATCAAGATAAACGCGGTCACGGTAGGGCAGCAGGTAGAATTTGAAACCGACGTCGTTGTTCGAGAGCGTGTCGACTACCGAGCAGAAATCATCGATCGCCAGCTTCCGATGGCTGACCGTGAAATTGGCGATCGGCTGCACCCTGAGCGTAGCTTCGACGATGACACCGAGCAAACCGTAGCTCGAGCGTACGGCACCGAGCAGGTCCTTCTGGCCGGCGCTTACTTTCATCAGTTTACCGGATGGCGTGACGAGTTTTGCGCTCAACACGCGGCTGGCCAGGCACGCCGAGCGCTGCCCGATTCCCGGGCCCATGCTGGGTGCCGCAATGGCGCCGCCAAGCGTACGGCCGGTGAGTTCGTGCGCGCCCACGAGTTCGAGACCGTGCTCTGCGAGCGCCTCGACGAGACGATAGACGCGAACGCCGGCCTGCGCCGTGACCGTATGGTTGAAGGTGTCGATATTGAGGATGTTGTCGAGCGCGTCGAGACTGAGGATGCTGCCTGAAGGAGTCGTGTTACAGCCGGTGCAGGCGCTACCCGCGCCTGCCGGTCGGATCGGCGTGGGCGTTCGCGCGGCAGGATCCAGAAGCCGCATCAATTCGCGCAGGCTGTTGATCGTGTACTCGGTGCTGCCACCCTTCACGGGGCGTACGAAGCGTCCCGTGTTACGAAGTCTCGCTGCAGTCATACTCATCTCCGGCATCAGAAACTCGAATGCCAAAGACACGGCTGGAGCGGATCGGGAGAGCCAGACGGTGGGAATCGCCGTAGCGAATCAGAACTCGTGTTGGCGGCCCCGCTGTCCTAGGTGTTACCCGTAGACCGGAAGCTTTGCGACCCTGGCTTTCGCCAGGTGTGCCTTTGTCAAACGAAGCTGCATCGTCGCACGCGATTCGGAAAGCTGTCAATGAGTCGTGGGTTCGCTGAAACTTATTGTCAAATACAGATCCAAATCATCCGCTTCAGTGCCAGCTCAATACCCAGCCAGCCACAATGGATGCATCGGCGCGCTGGATGACTTCAACCGTGTTTCCTATATTGACGACGGCATCGGATAAGGGCAGCCAGCCGGTTACGCCGAGCCGAAGGCGAAAGCCCAGTTGCTTCGAAAGCGCCGCCGCGTCGATCTCGATTCCTCCCTCGGCAGTGAGGACAGCTCGATCGACCGCTTCTGACTTCTGGCCACTGCGCACGGCGCGACCGAGCAATTGTTCCCGGCGCCAGCCCCCGCCTACATTCGTGTAGAAACGCAGCCACAGCAATTCATCCGACACGGCTCGGAACCACTCGTTTCCCAAGGATACCTGTGTAGTGTCGACAAACAGGGTCGGATTGCGGCCCAGCTGCGGTTGACCGCCACGAATTTCGACAAACGCCGCCTCACCCCATGTCGATTGCAGGGGCGTCAACAGGCGGCGGTGCCAGCGTGCCGCTGCCTGGAACGTGACCTGGGGCATCTGTAATGACAGCTGGCCATCGAACCGAACCGCAGAGGAGTGCGTCCGCCGGCGCGTTTCCGGAGAGGAGACAAAACTCAATTGCCCGTAGGATGCTGCGCTGTCCATGCGCTGCACCGTCTCGATGACGAGGGCACCGAAGCGCACACCGAAAGAGACCGCGTACTTGTTTTCCTCGGCCGCCGTATCCTGCAAAACGAAATCCTGATCGTAACCGCTGCGCCAGTCACGCCTGATACCCAGCCAGAGATCCAGCGCCGGGCGGGACGCCACTGCGTACAGGCCCGCAACCGCGTCGAGATAGCCGCCGGCGGAACCGAAGGCTCCAGTGCGGGCCCACAAGCCGGTATCCCAGCTTCGCAAAAATTCGGAACCCGAAGCGGCGGACAGGCGCTTATAGTATTCGGCAACGAACCAGGCGGCCGGATCGGTTTCGCGTGTGTCCGTATACGGTATGACATCCGTGTCAGAAGCGACCAGTCGATGAAAGCCGTTCTGGATGCGCTCACCCGCGTAATTCCCGATGCCCCGCAGCGCCATGCCGGCGGCCAGGGAGGCCTGCTGCGCCTCGCTGTCGGTGCGCAGGAATTCATAACCGAGTGACAGCGTCATCGTGTCGATGCGTGCACGATTGCCCATGTCCAGGTCGTCGCGGGTCAAAATGCTGTGGTCGAGCACCGCGAGCCAGGATTCCCGGAATCGCCCCGCGACCATCATCTGTTCAGTGCGATAGTCGTCACTGGTGCCCGATGCGGCAAAGTCGTTGCCGAGGAAGTACAGGTAGTCGGCACGAACAGTCGGTGGCAGGTGCGAGGGCAAACCGGATATTTCACCGGCAATGGCGAGGTTTGATGCAATGAGGGCGAAAGCAGCTGCCAGGCATGCAACCGGCAACTCGATTGGGATGCGGGATGCCAACATGAATAACCTTACAGGGCGAATGCAGATCTGATTGTAAGCGTTATGCCGGTGCCTGATACCGCGTTTGACAATATCGCGAACGAGAACCATCATCACGACATTGGTTTCTCCCGACCGGCGTATCGCCCGGTCAAAAATTGTCCTTAGTCAGGGACATACTTTAACGAGGTAGTTTTGATGAACAAGCTGGTTGTACTTCTGGCGATGATCGTTATCGCCGGCTGCGCGGCGGAGCCGTCAATCCAGACGGGCCCCAATGCCGAGACTACGTTTGATGGCCTGGTGCGAATCGATAACGCTCGCTTCGCCGGCGCATGGATCGACCCGGACGTGGACGTGACGCGCTACACGAAGATCATCCCCGGCGGAGCGGAATTCGAGTTCCGCAATGTACAGAAGATTTCGGCTTCGGCAGCCCGGCGCAGTAACGAGAACGAATTCTGGATTAGCGACACGAACAGGCAGCGCCTGATCGATACCGTCACGGAGGTGTTTACGGAAGAGCTGCAAAAAAGTGAGCATTTCACGGTGACCGACGAACCCGCCCCGGACGCGCTGATCATTATCGGCGGTCTGCACGATATCGTGTCGCAGGTGCCGCCGGAGGAAGTGGGCCGGTCCGAAATCTGGTTGCGGTCCCTGGGCGAAGCCACCCTCGTGATCGAGCTTCGTGACTCCCTGAGTAACGAGGTGGTCTATCGCGCCGTCGAACGACGCGCGGCCGAGAATGTCGGCGGCCAGATGATTCGTGCCAATACGGCAACGACCTGGGCCGAGGTGCGCCGCTGGGCGCGTCGCTGGGCTGTTCGTTTGCGCGAGGGCCTGGATTCCGTACACGAATGAAGATTGATCAGCACTTGCTGATCACTTCAAGGCCTGCAAGAAACCCGGAGACTTCTCCGGGTTTTTTTTAATTCGGGCAAAGACACAGTTTTTCGCGCACAGGTCGCAGCCTGGGTGATAATAAACCCATGGGGATGTTCGAAACACTGGTAGGAAGCCGGGTACCGCAAAAATACCGCAAGTATTTCGACCTGCCGGAGCGTTCCGACTCCTTCAAGCTGACCGATACGGGCGACACGGTGCTCGGGTCCATCGTCGAGGCGTGGATCTCGGCGAACGCCGGGCCCTGCGGTGTCTTCAGGCTGCAGCTGGGCATCGACGCGCTCTGTCTGCGACTCGGTCTCATCGACAAGGCCGAGCGCAGTATCGACATCCAGAGTTACCTGATTCGCGACGACCTGAGCGGCAACCTGATTGCGCTCAAGCTCATCGAGGCCGCGAACAGGGGGGTGCGGGTCCGGTTGCTGATGGACGATGCGCTGACCGAGCCGATCGATGCCGGCCTCCGAAGCCTTAACGATCACATCAATATCGAGGTTCGCGTTTTTAACCCGTTTCCGCGGCGCCGTTCGCGGTTGATCAGCTTTATCGCAAACTTCAATATTCTCAACCGGCGCATGCACAACAAGTCGTTCACGGTCGACAACCAGGTGACCATCGTCGGCGGCCGGAACCTCGCGGACGAGTACTACCAGACGAGCGTGGAGTTCGAATTTCTCGACGAGGATATCGCCGCGATCGGGCCCGTCGTGGATGACGTGTCGGATGGCTTCGACGAGTACTGGAATACCAAGGAAGCTATTCCGGTAAGCGTCTTCGACAAGTACCTGCCGCACCAGCCGCTTAACGAGACAATCGCGGCCGGCCATCGCCACATCGAGACGCACAGGGACAGCCCGGTCATTCGTGGCCTCAATGAACACCTGGTCCGCGAACTTGTCGAAGGCGACTTGCCATGGGTCTCGGCGAAGACCGAACTGGTGCTCGATCATCCGGACAGGGTACGCGGCCTCGTTCGCCGGCAAATTGGTGATGTAACCGAGCGGCTTATGCAGATGGTTTCAGCGGCCCAGGAAGAGGTCGTCGTGGTTTCGCCGTATTTCGTCCCGCAGCGCGACGGCGTTGATTTCTTCGGCGCGCTGGCCAAAAAAGGCGTTCGCGTCGTAATTCTGACCAATTCCCTTGCGTCCACGAACCACTCGAGCGTACACGCGGTGTACGCGCGCTATCGCAAGCCCCTGTTGCGGGAGGGCGTCGAGCTCTACGAGCTGCGTCCCATCGAGGAGGGAAGCACAGTCGGTGATGCGGATCCTGCGAGGCTGACACTGCATTCCAAGGTCGCGATCGTCGATCGCCTCGCTGCGTTCGTGGGCTCGTTCAATCTCGATCCGCGTTCCCTGTACATCAACACGGAGCTCGGCATGGTCGTCGAATCGGGCGAGATTGCGGAGTCGATGGCCTCGTCCGGCCTGGAGTCGTTGAAAACAGTCGCCTACCGGCTAACGTTGAATCGCAGGGGGCGCCTCAACTGGCACTATACGAGCGACGGTCGGGAGCTGATCGCGGCAAAAGAACCCGACACGAGCTTCTGGCGGCGGTTACTGACACGGCTCATGGGGCTGCTTCCGATCGAGGGCCAGATGTAACTACTCGTCAGCGCATTCCTGCAGCTCCGCCGCATAGCGCTCCTCGCGCATTACTCCGCGTTCAATGGTCATCTGGTAGCCGACGTAATACTTGAATACGTTGCTGACGTAGGTGACGGTCTCACTGCCTATCCTGCGCGCGGCGATGATCTCGACGTTGTCGAACCAGCGATTCGGATCGTAGCCGTTCTCAGTCGCCTCGCGCCGATAGCGGTTGATCTTCGCCGGGCCCGCGTTGTAGGCGGCCAGGCTGAACAACCATTGATTCAGGTCGTTGAATTGTTCGTCCGAAAAGTACCGGTCCGCGATGAAGCGCATGTACTTGGCGCCTGCATGGACGTTGCCGTCGACGGTCGTGATGTCATCGATCCCGACATTCGGGTCCGCCGCCGTCGACGGCTTGATCTGCATGATGCCAATCGCCCCTGCAGGGCTCCTCCGATCCTGGCGCAACCCGGACTCCTGGAACGCCTGTGCGGCAAGCATGAGCCAGTCGAAATCGAAATCTTCGCCATATTTCTGGAATACGCTTATCAGATCCTGCATTTCCTGCAGCGCTTTGCGCGTGTGGGAACAGCGAACCCTTTTTGCGCTCGACAGGTAGCGGTTGTAGGTATCGTTTCCGACGAGCGTCCCCTTGCCGTATTTCCTCAGGAAGCCCTTGATCGTTGCGGCAAATTGCGGGCTGTCCTTACGCATAGCCCACGCGATCGAGCCGCCTTTGTTCAGGATCAGGTCGTCGCGTAAGACGATGTTCGGAAAAACGGACGCCCAGAACTCCGCCTTGTAATCGTCCATGACGGTGATACCTATCATCCCGCCATTGACCATCTCCAGCAGGTCCTCGGCTTCCAGTATCTCGTCGGCAAGGTGGATGTCGGGCGGTTCGAGCCCGCGGCTTTCGAAACCAGTGATGAGGAACTGCAGGTGCTCGTAGTAACTGCTCGATTCGCGAACGACGACTTCCTGTCCGGCCAGGTCGTCAAGAGTCTCGATCGGCGGTGCGCCGGGCCCCGTCACAATAACCTCGTCGATGTCTTTCAGCATGGGGCGGGCGAAGTCGACGAGATCGGCCCGTTCCGGCGTGATGGTGAGATCGCCGGCGACCAGGTCCGCATGACCGTTGAGCAGCGCCGGTATTAGCTCGTCCCGGCTGACAGGAATGACGACGAGGTAGACCTTGATGTTGCGGCGGCCGAGTTCATCGTTGATGTAGGACTCCATGCGTTGCAGCAGGTCATAGGTCGCGCCTTTGGGGAGCCCGTCATCGTAATAGAACTGGTAGCCGCCAAAAGGCACGACGGCGCGGATGATGCGGCGCTCGACCATCCCGTCGAAATCGCCCTGCCATGGCTCCCAGATGACGCGGAACGGCATTGGCAGGATGTCGCCGGCCGACGGGTTCTCGTCGCTGGCCAGGTATTCCGGCCGCGCGGTCGTATCTTCAGCGGCCTGGCTGACTGCCGCCGGCGAATCGTCGGGGCCGTTCGACTCTTCCGGAGGATGGTCGGCTCCGCAGGCCGCAATACAGGCCAGGGCGATCAGGAGTGTGTATCGCAACGTCATTGGGCACCGTATTGGCTGGGGGACGACAAATTCTGGCAGCTGTGGCGCCGCAGCGCCAGAACCATCTGCCGTGCGCTTGACGCCCGTCATGCATGCAGCCGAGACTGTGTGGATGAGCGAAGTTGATCACAACCGCGTGGCTGCGGCGGCCCGGGAAGCATCGGCGAGGATAGCGGGACTGGTTCGGGCGACGCCCCTCGACTATTCGTACCGCCTCAGCGCCGATACCGGCGCGGATGTCTACATGAAACTGGAGAATCTCCAGTACACCGGCTCGTTCAAGCTGCGTGGTGCGGCGAATCGTCTCATGACGCTGGCAGGCGAGCAGAAACGCGCCGGGTGCGTAGCGGCGTCCAGCGGCAATCATGGCGCCGCGATTGCCTACGCGATGCAAAAGCTCGGCATCGGGGGCGTGATATTCGTGCCGGAGCAGACGTCCACGGCGAAGGTCGAGGCAATCAGGAGCTACGGGGGCGACGTGCGGTTCTTCGGCACCGACGGCCTCGACACCGAGTTGCACGCCCGCACGTATGCCGAAGAGCACGGCATGTTTTACCTGTCTCCTTACAACGATCCGGGTGTCATTGCGGGACAGGGCACGTGCGGTATCGAAATCCAGGCATCGTTGCCTGAGATCGATGCGCTGTACGTCTCCGTCGGCGGCGGCGGGCTGGTGAGCGGTGTCGCGAGCGTGCTCAAGTCCGGCAATCCCGCGATCCGCATCGTTGGATGTCAGCCAGAGGCGTCGGCCGTGATGGCGCATTCGGTCGAGGCTGGCAAGATCGTCGATGAGCCGAGTCACCCGACGCTGTCGGACGGCACCGCGGGCGGCATAGAGCAGGATGCGATCACGTTCGGTCTATGCAGGAGCCTGGTTGACGAGTTCGTGCTCGTGAGCGAGGCGGAAATAGCGGCGGCAATGCGGCAGTTTATCGACTACGAACATCAACTCATCGAGGGCGCAGCGGGTGTAGCGCTGGCCTCGATGCTGAAGCAAAAAGACGCGCTCGAAGGTCGCACGATCGTGGTCCTGATCTGTGGCGGCAATGTGAGCCGCGATACCCTGAAACATATCCTGTAAGAGCTGGCATGCATCGGAACCTTCTCCTGTTCTTCTCACTGATCGCGTCCGGCGCGGCAGCTGCCGATGTCGCTGCGTTCTTCAACGTTAACGTGATCCCGATGTCCGACGAGCGGGTCATCGAACAGCAGACCGTCATTGTCCAGGACGGCATTATCGGCAGGATTGGCCACGTCGATGAGGTGCCGGTGCCCGAGGGCGCCAGGGTTATCGACGGCACCGATCGTTTTCTCATACCGGGTCTTGCGGAGATGCATGCCCACGTGCCACCCGCGGGTTCCGAATACCTCGAACGCGATTTTGCCCTGTTCGTGGTCAACGGCGTTACCACGGTTCGCGGTATGCTCGGGCATCCTTCGCACCTGGAGCTGCGCACGGCGCTGCTCGATGGCGAGGCATTCGGTCCGAGGCTGATTACGTCGGGTCCATCGCTGAACGGACGTTCGGTCAACGGTGCCGCTGACGGAGCGAGGCAGGTTCGCGAGCAGCATGCTGCGGGCTACGATTTCATCAAGATCCATCCCGGGCTCGACGACGAGGAGTTCGCGGCGATCGCTGCGGCGGCAAACGAACTGGGGATGCCCTTCGCCGGGCACGTTCCCGTCGCGGTCGGCCTGGACAGCGCGCTCGCATCGGGCATGGCGAGCATCGATCATCTCGACGGCTACATGGCGGCATTGATGCCGCCGCGTAAGGACGCCTCGGGGGGTTACGGCGGCTTCTTCGATGTCCTGCTGGCCGGCGATGTGGAGGAAGAAGGGATAACTGAGCTTGCGGCGGCGACGGCCGCGGCCGGCACCTGGACCGTACCGACGGAGACCCTCGTGGAGCAGCTGATCAACGAGACGCCAGCGAGCGAGCTGCGAAACCGGGTCGAGATGAGGTACGTGCCTGCGGCCACGGTCGACCGATGGGTCAGTGCCAAGGAGCAGCAACGGCAGGAGCGCGGCTTCAGCGCCGAGATCGCCGCAGAAGCCATTCGCATCCGCCGCGCCCTGATACGCGAGCTGCACGATGCCGGCGCCGGCATCCTGCTCGGCTCGGACGCTCCCCAGGTGTTCAACGTGCCGGGTTTTTCACTGCACCGGGAGCTGGAATTGATGGTTGCGGCCGGATTGACGCCGTTCGAGGCGCTAGAGGCCGGTACCGTGAACGTCGCCCGATTCCTGGGATTGCGGACAGGTGTTATAGAGACCGGGCGTGAGGCCGACCTCGTGTTGCTGGATTCGAATCCCCTCGTGGATATTTCCAGCACGCGGCGCGTGCACGGCGTCATGCTGCGGGGTAACTGGTATCCGGCTGCCGAATTAGGAGCATTGCTCGAGCGTTTCAGGCTCGACGACCGCGACTGAATCCGGATGTTTGCAACCAAACGGCCCCGAGCGGCGTCTTACTGGTAACACTGATACGCACACGTAACCCGGGAGGTAACAATGCGTGGATTTATCGTAATGGCGATGTTCGCCGTAAGCCTGTCTCATGCCGGCTCGCAGGGGTATACCGAAGTGAGGAATCTCGAACTGGATGCTTCCGGATTATCGGAAATGTTCATCGAGGCCGGCGCTGGTGCGATGGTCGTTACCGGTGTCGAGGGGGGCGACGCGGTCGTCGTCGTTGCGACGATTACCGTCGACACCGATGATCTGGACGATGGCGCGAAATTTATCGAAAAGCGCCTTCGCCTCAGTCTCGAACGAGATGGCGACAGGGCTAGACTGGGGGCGGATTTCCGTCCGGAGTGGGGCCGTGACACCGACGCCGTGATCGATCTCGACGTCCGAATGCCGGCACAGCTCGCGCTCGTGATCGACGACGGCTCCGGTCCGATTACGGTCGATGGCATCGCGAGCAACGTCAGGATCGACGACGGCAGCGGCCCGATCGAGCTCGGCCGTACCGGCGACGTGGATATCGATGACGGCAGCGGTTCGATCAGGCTCGAAGACACCGGGGCCGTGAAGATCGATGACGGTTCGGGTTCGATTACGATTGTCCGGGCGGCGGGCGACGTGTACGTCGAAGACGGTTCCGGAACCATCGAGATCCGGGGTGTACAGGGCAGCGTCACCGTGGACGATGGCTCCGGCGACATCGAGATCGACGACGTGGAGCATGACCTGGTCATCGAAGAAGAGGGCAGCGGCTCGCTTCGCTATACCAACGTCCGCGGCACGGTTCAGCAGGACGACTGAGGCACCGTTTCGTATCGACTGGCCCTCCTCGCAGGGCCGGACTCCCGGATAATCGGCCTGCAAGGCCCGCCAGCGATGGCGGGCTTTGTTCCGTCAGGCTAGAATGACCCCATACCCGCACAATGGGCGCAGCGGCGCATTGCGCTGATAACAAGCCGTTACCGGCGGCAAGGGGGGAAGATGAAACTGGTCAAGCATCTGCTCGATGCAAAGGGCAGAAACGTAATTTCCATTTCGGCCGATGCGTCGGTTTTCGACGCGATCAAGATGATGGCCGACGAGTCGATCGGCTCCCTCGTGGTGCTGGACGAGAACGGCGGGCTCGCCGGGATCGTCACCGAGCGAGACTATGCCCGCAAAGTCATCGTCAAGGGCCGGTCGTCCAGGGACACCCGGGTCGCTGACATCATGACGGCCGACGTGCTCACGACCAGCTGCGACAATACCGTCAATTCGTGCATGGAAGTCATGTCCGAGAAAAAGCTCCGCCACCTGCCGGTGGTCGAGGACGGCCGGGTGATCGCAATGATCTCCATCGGCGACCTGGTGCAGGCGATCATCGCGGACCAGAAAGAAGAGATCGAACATCTCGAACACTACATCAGCGGCTGACCGATGACTGACGACTTCGACGTTGACGAACGAGTGTGGAAGCTGTTCGACGGTTACGTGCACGGTACGGTTACTCGTCGCGAATTTCTCGATCGTGCGGCAAAATTCACCGCGAGCGGCGTGTCCGCCGCGACTTTGCTGACTGCGCTGAGCCCGGATTACGCACTGGCGCAACAGGTTGACCCCGACGACCCGTCCATTTCCGTGGGCTACCGGAAATATGCATCGCCGAAAGGCGCGGGCGTCATGCGCGGCTACTTCGCACGGCCCGCGAAGACCGGCCACAAGTTGCCGTGTGTCGTCGTGATACACGAGAATCGTGGGCTAAACCCGTATATCGAAGACGTAGCGCGGCGCCTCGCCGTTGCCGGTTTCATCGCGTTTGCGCCGGACGCACTGACCCCGCTCGGCGGTTATCCCGGCAATGACGACGACGGTAGGGAGCTGCAGCGCCAACGCGACCGTGAAGAAATGACCGAGGATTTTCTCGCTGCGGTCGAATTCCTGCGCGAACACCCGGACAGCACGGGCCGCGTCGGTGCCGTCGGGTTCTGTTTCGGCGGCGCCGTGGTGCTCGAACTCGCCGTCAGGCTGCCTGACCTGGGTGCCGGCGTTGCATTCTATGGCCGGCACCCCGATGCAGATCGCGCGGCCGCTATCCGGGCTCCGTTGATGCTCAACCACGCCGGCCTGGACGAACGGGTGAATGCCAGCTGGCCGGCGTTCGAAAAAGGCCTGAAAGCCGCAGGCGTCGATTACGTGAACCACGATTACGACGGCGTGCAGCACGGCTTTCACAACGACACCACGCCGCGATACGACAAAAAAGCGGCTGAACTTGCGTGGGAAAGAACCGTCGAATTCTTTGACAGGTACCTGAAACAAGACGGTTGATAACCGGTTCGCGAGGCGAACCTCATCGATATGATTATCGTTCGCTTACTGCCATTGCTGATGCTGCTGGCTTCGCCGGCCGATGCACAGGCGCCGGCAGACCGGTCCGCGGCAGTCCCCAAGACCGTGATCGGACCCGACAACGCCTATCTTGCGGACGGCGCCGCAGCCCTGAAAGCCGGGGACGCCGAGGATGGTGTCAGGCTGACCGAGCGCGGTCTGATGTCGGCAACCAGCCGGCGCGATCGTGTAGCGGGTTATTCCAATCTGTGTGCGGGGCTCGCCATGCTGCAGCGATACGACGAAGCGCTACAGGCGTGCAATCGGGCACTGGAGCTCGATGACGGCCACTGGCGCAGCTACAGCAACCGGGCGTTGGTGCATCTCAAGCAGGAACGCTACCCCGAGGCGGAGCGGGATATTTCCACGGGGGAACAACTGAACCCGAACTCGCGTACGCTCAAGACGCTCAGGGTGATGTATCGTGATGCAGTCGATCCCGTTTCGCCGAGTATTATCATCGACGACCGACGTGAGTCGGAAGCGGATGAAACGGACCAATAGGAACCGCATGCCCGTCTTGTTGCTGCTCTGGGCTACGGGCATTGCAGCCGACGAGCCGAGCGTCACACACCTCGAAGACGAAAGTCACGAGCGGGTTCCCCTGAACACGGTTGCCCCGGTCTATCCCTCCGTGGCGCGCCGCGACCGGATCGAGGGCGACGTGCAGGTCTGTTTCAAGGTCGATCGGGAGGGCAGGCCTTTTCGCATCGCCGTGCGCACCAGCACCAATCGCGTGTTCGAAAAGCCGGCAATTCGAGCGATCAGGGCGTCCCGCTACCAGCCACTGCCCGATAGCCAGCCGGTCCCTGCGATCAAGACGTGCAGGACCTTTCGATTCAGGCTCGTGTCGACGGCGGGCGACTGAATCAGGCGGCGAGTCCCCTGGCGAGTTTCGCGGAGCGCAGTGTGTTCGCCATCAGCATGGTGATCGTCATCGGGCCGACGCCGCCGGGGACGGGCGTTATTGCCCTGGCAACTTCGCAGGCTTCGTCGTAATTCACGTCGCCGATCAGCTTCGACTTCATCTCGCCGCCGACGTCCATCTCGACCCGATTGATACCGACATCGATGACGACGGCTCCCGGCTTGATCCAGTCACCGCCGACCATGTTGGGCCGGCCGACCGCGGCCACTACGATATCCGCACCGCGCACCACCGAGGGCAGGTCCTTCGTACGGCTGTGCGTAATCGTCACCGTCGCATTCCTCGCCAGAAGCAGGCTGGCCATCGGTTTGCCGACGATATTCGAGCGGCCGATCACGACCGCGTTGAGGCCGGACAGGTCGGACCCGAGGTGATCCTCGATCATCAGCATGCATCCTGCAGGCGTGCAGGGCACGAACGCATCCGCGGTATCGCCGGCCGTCAGTTTGCCAATGTTGATGTAGTGAAAGCCGTCCACGTCTTTCGACGGCAGGATTGACTGGGTTATCCGCTGTTCGTCCAGCTGCCCGGGCAAGGGCAGCTGCACGAGAATGCCGTGGATGGCTTCATCGTCGTTGAGCGACGCGATGAGGTCGAGGACCTCCTTTTCCGATACGTCGGCCGGCAGCGAGTGCTGCAGCGAATGGAAGCCGCAGGCTTCCGCGGTGCGTTTCTTGTTGCGGACGTATACCTGGCTCGCCGGGTCTTCACCGATGATGACTACCGCGAGCCCAGGCTTGATGCCGTGATCGCGCGCCAGCGCAGCCGTCTCTTCCGTGATTTTTGCCGACAATTCAGCCGCTTTGGCCTTGCCGTCTATGCGAATAGCACTCGCCATGAGTCGGTTTCCTGTAGGTCGAAAGCGCGGGCATGGTAACGCCGGCGTCAGTTTGCGTAAACTGCGCCATCTACCTAGCGGAAATAGAAGACGATGACCGAATCCTGGCTGGAACGCTGGCGCGAAGGGCGCATCGGCTGGCACGAGGAGGGCGGGAACGCCAGCCTCAAGAAGCACTGGAAGGCTAGCGGCAGGCGCGTTCTCGTGCCCATGTGCGGAAAGACGGTCGACATGCTGTGGCTGGAAGAGCAGGGCAACAGCGTCGCCGGCGTGGAGCTGTCCGATATCGCGGCTCGCGCTTTCTTCGAAGAGAACGGCCTGCAATACACGATCCGTGAGGGCACATTGCCCGCCTACACCGCCCTCGGCCGCGACATTACGATTTTCTGCGGCGACCTGTTCGCTTTCGATGAGCCGGGTTTCACCGGCTGGTACGATCGCGGCGCGTTCGTTGCGACGCCGGCGGAGCAGCGTTCCGCCTATGCGGAACACATCGATGCGCTGCTGGCGCCGGGTGCCTGCCGGTTGCTGATCACGCTCGAATACGACGACAGTATTGCGACCGGCCCGCCGTTTTCAATTTCCCCGGAGGAGATCAGGCGCTGCTGGCCGGACCTGCAGCGGGTCGATCGTTACGACGATATCGATAACGGTCCGCCGAAATTCCGCGATGCAGGCCTGACGGAGATGTTCGAGACTATCTGGCGATGAACGGTCAGATGCCCATCTTTGCGAGCAGGTCCGCGATCTCGCGTGTAATGCGCTCGGCAACCGGATGCGTCGCTGCGAAACGGGATTCCAGCTCCCTGGCGCTATCGCTCAGCGTGTCTTCGGTACCCGGCGCGATCTCATCGAGGTCGTCATTGAGTTTTGACAGCAACCCGCGCGTCTCATCGTCGATCTCACCCGTTGATTTCAATTCCTTGTCGAGTTCCGCGAGAAGTGCACGGATTCGTTCACTGTTCAATGATTGTCTCCCGCAATAGCGTCAGGCCACGTCTTCAACGTCTTTCAATCGTAATTCATGCTTGCTGACCGGCAGCTCGCGAATACGAAAACCCGTCGCATCGAAGATCGCGTTGGTAAACGCCGGTGCGATGGGCGGCGTGCCGGGTTCTCCGGCGCCGCCTGTCACGCCGCCGCCGTTGATGATGTGGGTTTCGACATCGGGTGCCTCGTCCATGCGCAGCATCCGGTAGTCGTGAAAATTCGATTGCTGGACGGCGCCGTCGCTGATCGAGATTTCGCCGTACAGGGCGGCCGTGAGGCCATAAGCGATGCCGCTTTCCATCTGTGCGGCGAGGTTGTCGGGATGCACGGCAAAACCGGGATCCACGGCACAGACGACGCGCCGCGCCCTCGGTTTTCCGTCGACGATCTCGACGTCCACAACCTGTGCGACGATGGTACCGAAGGATCGGTGAATGGCGATGCCGCGACCCATGTTGTCCGCTACGCGCTCTCCCCAGCCGGCCTTCTCCGCCGCAAGGTCCAGCACGGCCCGGAACCGCGGAGAGTCGGCAAGCAGGTCGCGCCGGTATTCATACGTATCGCGGCCGGCGGCTACCGCCAGTTCGTCGATGAAGGACTCGGTGAAGAATGCATGCAGTGAATGGTCGACGCTGCGCCAGAATCCCCAGGGCACATGCGTCTCGCTCTCACTGTAGACGATGGCCTGATCCGCAATGGCGTACGGGATGTGCGGCGCCTCTTCCGGGTCGTGCTTGTTCACGTAATGGTTATGCCATGCAATGGCGCCGCCCGAGGCATCGAGTCCGCCTCGAAACCGGCTGATGCTCGCCTGCCTGTAATGGTCGTGGCGCATGTCTTCTTCGCGCGACCAGATGAGTTTCACCGGGTAAGGCGCATCCGCGGCTAATTTTGCCGCCTGGATTGCGAAATCGTCGAAGGCACGCCGGCCGAAGCCGCCGCCCAGGTACTGGTTGTGCAGATAGACCTGGGCCTGGTCCATGTTGATCGCCCTGGCCACCTCGCGGGCAAAGCCGAGCGGATTCTGCGTGCCGAGCCAGAGTTCGCAGCGGTTATCGTGGACCCACGCGGTACAGTTCATCGGCTCCATCGTCGCGTGGGCGAGGAACGGGACGCGATACTCCGCCTCGAGTACCCGCGCCGCGCCGTCCAGCGCCGTGGCCGCATCACCCGATTCGAAATCCTTCTTCGCGCGGCCATCGGCGGCGGCCGAGTCGAGTTCCCGCGCAAACTGCTCGAATATGCCGGTCTGCGCAGCGGCACCGTTGCCGCCGTCGCTGAATTCGATGGCGAGCTTGTCGAGGGCCTTTTTCGCCTGCCAGTAGCCGTCGGCGA